>Ga0209671_1001613_pt1 | contig 19255 bp, 12 predicted proteins | sample WorMetHERISLAND2_2_FD_187401 | JGI IMG/M metagenome (GOLD analysis project Ga0209671, IMG submission 187401) | Marine gutless worms symbiont microbial communities from Max Planck institute for Marine Microbiology, Germany - Olavius geniculatus... | ecosystem: Host-associated > Annelida >...
GTTCTGTTCTGGGTGGGGGTTTGTCCTGGGGAGTTGTGTCCGGGGGTGGCAGGGTTATGTCCGGACATCCAATGGGACACACAACGATGCCATTCTTGATTTACTGAGAGCCACCAGCTCTACTTACTGCCAGGGGACTGTGATCTTTTGCAAATAATAGTTAACTGCAGCTCTTCCAAATTACTGTCGGATGACTCAGTTGTCTCTTATACATACACTGGTTTTCTTTGGTAAGCAAATCAACGTTCTTTGTATTGTTGCAGGATGGTGCTGGTTTGGGTGTTTGAAAGGAATTTCGAACAAACTTCTGACATCTGCTAGAAATGTGCAGATGTACACTAACCAATGGCTTGCTGGCAGTCAGCAATTGCCTCACGGACGTTGCCAGAATGCTCCGAGTTTGCACTTGTTTCAGCTAAAGTTTCTGAGTCCATTAGCAGCTGTTTGCAGCGGTCATTTTCTGCAAAACACACACAGCTTGTCATCATTTGATAAGCATGGTTTTAGCTTGATAGACAAAATGGCAAACTATATGTCTAAAGCTAACTGAACAACAGAACAAGGATAGACCTGATTGCTTTCTGCACTGGTGAACACTATCACCAAAGAAACTCACCAATGGCAAGAAAGCACAACGGTGTAAATGGATATCATTCTACCATACAATCAATCAGGAACATCCAGGCATTAAGCTCTTACGGAAGTCCATAATAACAAACGTAAGTACAAACACAATTTGCATATAGAATTACTGATAACTAAGACTTAAAACACGTTAAGTTTAAAACATACGTTTTTAATTATATAATACTCTGTTTTCCTGAAAAAGAACTAAAAAAATCTCCTACATTTCACCAATAGTAGATGAAAAAATATCTAATAATTAATGAAAAATCAGTTAAGAAACAATCTCAAATCTTGTCAGAAATGCACCAACCAGAATTAGTTGCTGGCTGTAAAGCCTCTTGGTTGCAAAAGCTTGATACGTCCGACGGATGACGAGATCGAGAAGATGCTTCAACGATCTTGTGTCTGGACAGTGTTGCATAGATCTTTTCCGACACCAACCGATTGCTCTGAACATCTGGTCGTATAGCTTCCGGCAAACTGCTGGAAGATATGTTGGTAAAACTACTGGCCACGGGTGGACGTGGATCTGGAATGGTTGGTGGAGATGATTGTATGAGGGACTGATCTGATGATAAGATGCTGGTCGCCGAACCAGAGCTGTTTGACTGGTTACCAGATGACCACAAATCTGTTGCTGAACCCAGCGAAGTTAGCGAAGATTCGACCGAAAGTCCGCTCGACGTTGAACTGGCACTGTTACGATCACCGCTGAATCCGGAATCTCCATCCACTTCAGTTTCCAGTTTTCCAGCACCAAAGTCCTCCGGGTACAGAGTATCAGTAACACTTGGCCGACACTGCAGACCTTGCTGCCCAGCCTCAGTGTCAGCCAGTCTATTTGTGACACAGCGAGAAGACAGAGTCTGTGAACTGGACTTCTCCGCAAACTGTTTTGGAGACTGTCTGTGAAACTGTCTGCACTTCAGCACACTTTCGACCACTCTCCGATCAATGTAGTTCCTTGCTGAACTGTCGTCTTCGCCATTCTGCAACCACTGGTCTAGGTCACCGAAGCTTTGAAAGAACAACTTTGCTGACCCCTCACAATTAACCATCTGCATTTGATTCTTCAACGACCCAGGACACTGTTTATTTATCCGATGATTCTCTTTTTCAGCCACCTGTCTGATATGTGATATACTGTGTGGTAGATCTTGACTAGTATTTGGGCTTGAACAGTTTCCAGGAACAGAAATGCTGCAGTTTGAAGCTTTGTTGTGTGAAGCCTCAGAATTGCCGACAACTGCAGCGAGATAGCTTGGTTGGCGTGACTGCTGAAAATCATCCGGACTGCAGTGCGTGGAATGTGTCTTGAAACTGACAGCACCACCTTGAGTTATACGACCAGCAGAAACATCAGAGCTTGATAGAGCTGCAACAAAACACATTCTACATATGGTAAATGATAACTGTGCAAAACTTAATGCAATATTCCAGTGCAGTAATTCATCCATTAAAAAGACTAGCAGATGGGAGCGCTGAAATCGCGAGTCCTGACATTGCGAACCTGACAATGTGGCACCAGATCGCAAAAGTAGACAATGCGAGACTTGACAACGTGGCACCATATAGCACAAGGGTGGACATCGTGAGACCTGACAACGCAGCATCGTACTCGTACATAAAATCTTCCAGAAACACTAAGAAAGTGCAGCAGCTGCTGTCACAATTCGCATCGACGTATGCAATGGTGAACTTTGAAAAAGTGTCAGTTGCTGGATTTCAGCTCGTCTACAGCGACGCTGCATGGGATAGCCGGGTGTTGATTCCAGAACGTTGTTCACTGCCTGGTGAGTCTGCTGCTGCATTCTGCCATTCTCTCAGCACTCATACGGAGTCCCTACAGATGCGTGTAGACAGCAGCAGCAGCGAGGACAAGGACGAAGCCAGTTGCCCATCAGTGGCAGAAGTTTATTCAGTGTTTCTATTGAATTCAGGCTGAGCGTCGAGTTTTATATTATATGTCCCTGCAAGTACGATGGAGACGTTTAGTGTAGTTAATGTTATTTGATGATGTTTAGCTGACATTTTCGTAATGGAACTCTTGCCTTTTAGCGCTGATTAGGTGTGCATCACGTCAAAGTTAATTCAGTGTTCTGTGCCGTTATAATTTATGGATTTTTTCGCTTTTCATCGTTATTTCACGGGTTATGTGACATTAAGTTTTACGACGATGACGAAAAAGACTAACTAAAACTGATAGATAGGCCTACAGATCATATACGAAACGAAAGTAGTAGTATTCCACGCAGCAAAAAATTGTAGTGAGCCGATACACGCACACTAAGACAAGTTTCGCAATGTCCACCCTAGCTATATGGTGCCACGTTGTCCAGTCCTGTGATGTCAGTCGGGACTCAGTCCCCACAATTTTGATAGTCTTGTGATGTCAGGTCTCGGGTTTTCAGTCGCCCCAGAAATGAAACTATATGAAACTTATTATCTAAACTACGTTACTGTAACTAGTTTCATGTTTTCAGTGACTCTTTGTTATGAATTTTCCAAGGTTGGGTGATAAATGGCATCCAGCGCATAAAAATCTGATGCAGCCATCTCCAAGGAGTCTTACGAAGCCAGCCTGACCTGGAATAACTATAGAAAAGAAGTTGGTCAGGTAATCAAAAGTAGCACGTGTTATCTGAAGGCTGTTGACTACATATGCCATGTCATACCATACCATACATTTATCACATCCATTTATCACATACTTGAGTTCACACCATCAACAATTTACCCACTTTTGGAAAGTACTTGCACGCTGGCCTAGTGTGTGGAAGATCATCAGCCCAGAACTTGCCGTTTCTTCCTTAGCAGTGGTCACTGTCACAACCATCACCAGTACTCACTAACCTGACCCACCATGGGATGGCCAGACTGAGTTGGCCTCGGTGGCTTGGTCGAATACCAAGATGGTATACCTGCGCACTAAATTAGTAAAAGTGCTAATCATACCTTTTCCATTTGCAGAGAACTTGGACTGTGTTCTGTCAGTATTAGAAGGCTCGAGGTCTTTGATGTGGATTTTGGTTAACTGTTCCTGAGACTGGGCGGGAGGCACAGTGTCATGATCAGCGTAGACGAGCAGCATTGGCAGGTAATGATTGCGAGAGATCTTCTGTATCACTTGCTCCCACTCAGCACCCACCTGAAACCGCAAACACTCTACAGGTACACCGTACAGGTAATACTAACAACATCTGTGGTCCTGTCTCAAGTCTAAATGTGTGCACAACCTGCAAGTACATGTATCCATGCATCATGCTACAGAAGCACTAAGCAGTAACAACTTCTGGTATTCTGGCAGTGTTTTAGCTCCCCTCAGCTTTTGCAAACCACTGCTGTAAAAAGAACAATTAAAATCCTAAATTTATTCTAAAAAAATAATGTAGCAACACCAATTCTACAGAAAGCATTCTTTAATAATTTAGTCCAAATGCATCACAAATATGCTTGTCAACCAGGCTCCCTATGGAAGCACACCACTCTCCCAGATTCCCTACAGGTGGATCAAAAATGGAGAGGAAAAGGGAACGGACAAAAGAGATGAAGTGGCAAAAAGAGAAAAAAGGCTGGAAGTGGTCCCATCCAAATTTCAGAATGCAGTTGCAGATGTGTATACTGCCGGCAGTACCAGTCCTGTTTTCAGCATGATTTGTCAATGACACAAGATGCACTTCACCTCGCGGACGTAGCTGTCATCGACACAGTCCCACATGCATCTCTTGGCGTGGTAGAGAAACGCCGAGTAGTGTGAAGCGTAGTAGTACAGCACGGCAACAAGATTCAGTGCCAGACGACCAAACGTCCCTTGTGGCGCTTCGTCAAATAACTGTACAACACACATGCCAAGAGACAAATTAGGCCTAATACTTTTATTCTGGCTGGAAATAAACGCAAGATTAGTGAATAACAGAACTGTGACAAGTGTCAAAAATTAGTTGCCAAGCATTCATTATAAGTAAAAATGCAATACGTTCATGAAAAATATCGCTTTTGATAATGCTTTGTGCAAAACATGTAGCAAACTTGTGTAAATTGTGTGTGTGAGTAAACTGTGGAACTGTGTACATTCCATTATTAAGCTAAGTGCAGTGATGATGGAGACTGGCGCCCAATGAAGACAACTTGAGCAAATGAAAATAAGGGGCAACTGGCTAGCCATATAAATGCGGAAATGGCCACTAAAACGTGCATGACTATAGAGCCTATTATTGTATGTAGTCAGTTTTAGAGCACTTACAAAATGTACTACCTCACTATTTTCTATTCTATAAATCTGGTCAGTTTTGGAGAATTCAACACTCAAAGGATACTGTATATGTACACTGAAACTGCAACTCACGCTGGCGATGTGTACACTGCAGTCAACAGTACGCATAACGGATGTGATGTGATCGACATCCGGCTTAGCCGAGTCCCAGATGAGTCCAATAGTCACGACGTCAGGTGAAGACTTGAGTGACCGCTTCATCCTTGCTACGTGACCTTGCTTTGACCTCTGACGATTACAACAGCAACAAACGTGTCATGTACACTACAGATACCAGCCAAGTTCAGATGACAATTGCCAATTAATTGGGCTATCTTATTACTAGCAAGAAGTGGTATCAGAAAAGAAAGTTGCGATAGACATATGGCACATTTAATGAAAATACACCAGGTTTTCGAGAAAAAGCACTTTGCATTCATCAAAAAATAACCAAGACAAAAATAACCAAAACAAAATGGACAAGTATAAACTCCCAAATCTCTCGTTTTACTTACTTCACAGAGTTTTTTTTGCAACTTTGTGCAAACTGGAGTCTGCATGCGGAAAACTCGTATTTAGTGTATTAAGTTCCAGGGATTTATGATTATAGTTGCAACGCAACTACATTAGGAGATATTGAAATTTTATTGTAGTCCAGTATTTTGTCAGTTGACTGACGCCACGTGTGACATCGACAATGCCACTGAAAACCACACTCAATATAGGAGCGGAGTGGGGTGGGGACTCTTCTGCAGGTGCCCCCTTGTTTTTATTACTACAATGCTAATTCAACGGTTATCTGTGTCAGCATGACAGTGACATTGTGTCTAAGTCAGCTATAACGTATGACGTTGTTAATCAATCAATATCGTCTACTATTGATTAGCAATTAAGTTAACATCATAAAAGAAAGCTCACCGGGCAGTCGCCGGCTCCCATCTCACTGAGAACACATCTCAGAAGCAAGCTGAAGTCGCTCGGTTGCTTCGTATACATCACGTCACTCACTGCACTCCGCAGATGCTGCTTATTCTTGTACGCGGATCTGCACAAAATAACGTCCATCAGCGACACCGTGTAACGACCATCGTGTAACGACGGTAGGCTACTAGCAGTCAGTGCGAACTCTGGGTTGGACTGTTTGTGCTATAAATTTCGCAACTGCTGCAATTTTCGGTCCAAAATTTCACAATTTTTCGGCCCAGCTGAAAAGCAGCAATAAATTTTAACAAGCCAGCAAAGACCATAAAAATCGGCTTGGAGTCCAATCTATAGAGAATTATGACAGAGGCAGATCAGCGGATGAGTTAGTGGGATCTGGATCTTCGGGGAACTTTTTAAAACAAAGGTGTAAACATGACACTATTTCATTAGCTGAAACCATTCTATCACTTTCAGCCTAAGAACAATGAAACATTCGCTAATTTGGATGAAGATTCCACACAGCAAGTAAAGTTCGATAAAATAATATATAAAATGCAACAGTAGTTAGGGCCTATACTTACAGCAGTGCAGAGGCGGAGACGTAGCTAACCATCTGAACACTGGTGACCGGAGCAGAAACCGCACAACACGAATTGCACACTCGCTACAAACATTATAACACTTCATCATCATCATCATTATTACGTTCTGATTTCTCGTATATAATTCTCCATGCTTCATGTTTGGTGTTAAGGGACAATAACAGCATCGGGCATCGGGCCTTCAAAAGTTCTGCTGCTATTATGGGACCCGTCTTTGTAGCCTCTGCCATGTAACAGTACAAGTCCATTGAAAGACCCCTCTACAGTGCAATAATCTGCGATAACTCAAAAAAGACGTTTTAAGGGAATCCAGAATAGCAATTTAATACAGTACAGATGACCTAAAACTGTCTCGAACTGCACAATATCAGTTTACTGTGTCCACACCACTCTAAGAATGTTCAGCACCTGAACATACTGGCAGGCATTTAGCTAGACCTGCCCTGAGATAAATCTCCAATGATGCTAGCTTACACAGCGACAACCTGCCAAACACATTTGTCTGGTGTCCACAGTTTTACAGGACAGCAGCAAGTTGACCGTTGACCGTTTCTGGTCTGCTGTATACATTAACCAAGCAAGCACAGCCTTGCTACTGATATACAAGTTGAGCCATTAACTACAGCACTCGGACAAAGGATGCTATTAAAACACCAACAGCGGCTGATGATGTTGCCTAGTCTTAGTCATGCACAATATACTCAAGGCCCTTACTTGTAGTACTTGTACCCGTGGCGTGGTGTCGATAGCACAAACGCCTAATAAACGGGAACGTTCGATATACCATGACTCACTGTTGCAATATTTTAAGCGTTGAACAGCCGGTGATTTAAGATATATGTATACAACAATTGAAGTGTTACTTTTAAAACAATGAGTAAATGACAGATTTTGTATTTAGATTGACGAACGTTTTTATTTTTAAAATGAAAAGAGTTCTTAACATTTCTTTTAGACCCTATATTTTTTTCGTTAATAGTTTTTTGGTCTCATTTCAGTTCTCGTTATTGCCTTCCTTTTTCGGTTTCCTTTTTATCTCAGGCTCCAGTCTCTTTCATAACCTGTCTGTTTCTTGATAGTTTTTTTTCATTTTTACACAATTTTTCTCATGCCGGTTCCATTTATAACAGTTTTCGCTAGATTATTCTGTCAACTTGCTTGCCAGTTCTGTAATGAAACTCACTTATCACACATCATTCACTATTTGGTAAAAAATGTGTCGTACGTTCCTTGCTATTAGAACGCGTCAGAGTTACTTGCACGCCTAGCTAGAGCCTAGAGGCAATCTAATGTTGATGCGGGATGCATACATGCAAGCTGAGAACAGAGTATTAGATGCTAGGACCGCCAACACAGCAGCTGCAGCAGCCAACCAACTTACCACATCATACTGTGACGCTTTATCAGTCATGACTCCCCGGTGCCTGGCCATGGCCTGGCCCTCTATAAGTCAACTGGCGTGCAAGCAGCCTGAGCTCCAGGATCTCCGTAGTGGGCCTGGTAGTGGTCGCTGAACTAGAAGCATGTTAGTTGTAGGTTTACTGATAAAACTGCTGATGGATTACGCAGCAGCTCCGCGCTAACTTGACAGCTAGCAGACCATGCACGCAACAGACGTCTTATACTTCTCCAGCAGTCTGCATGCCGTGAACGAATAATTCGCCTGATTATTTTTCATTTTCTCAGCGCTAACTATTGACATGTGTCGGCGACAGACCGTAGACGGTTAGTGTAAATAATGACTATCCCACGGCCTTCCTATTGAGTAATTGCTGCGACGGTACAGAGACAAATTTCGCGAAGTCGTATGCTGGAATCAGCTTCTCGACTTTTCTGTCAGCTACATACTGGTCAGATTTCTTTACAATTATCTCATTTTCCAGATGAACCAGATCACAGCATTTCCCTCATTTTCATTCCTGCCATTCGTGACTCATTCTCTCAGTGTACTCTTTCATTCCAGGCCCTTCTTCCTTTTTTTCTGAGAATGGTCAAACTTAAAGTTCAAAAACTCTAAGTCTTAATCAGTGACTGTGTGTTTGGGCGTGACAGGCTGCCAGCAGTACATATTCAAGACATTCTGCAATTTTCTTCCACAAATACTTTCCACTGCAATGCCTTCAGACTTTCCCAATCGACTTTCAACATTCAGTCAATGTTTTCATTAATTTCAGTTTTGGAAACGTGCAGTAGAAGAAAGCTGGCTACCATCAGATAGCAAGCAAAAAGTTTTATTAGGTTACAGCTTTCAGTGAAAAAGCGTGTGCGTTAAAACGCAAATAATAGCCAACTGCCTCCGCACTATGTAAAACAGGGACGTGAACGAGTTTAAGCAACCGTGAGACCGTAAAAGCCGAAGGCGCGTTAACTTATGGCGGCCAGGCTGCCAGGTACACATGCAATCGGACAGGAAGGATTAGAGCCAAACCGACGATATACAGAGGCGAGGTACAGCCAACTAGCACTAGTAAGGACTAGTAATCTTCTGGTTTCACTTTACAAGCCCGGCCCAGCCCGGCCCGGCCAGCCGTCCGTCAGTCGTCGTAAACTGCCCACAAACCGACCACACCACGCTGCCCAGGGGACCTGCAGGCAGTCCGCTAGTCGTACGATCGTGGGGCACAGTTCACCGCCGTGTTATTTCAGCCTAAAAAAATTCTTCTTACTTAAGTTTCTCCTCAATAAAAGTTTTCGAGATTATGATCATTTTCGTTCACTTTTATTTTCGGGAAATCAAGGATTTTGTTTACACTTTCATATGCTTCGCACCTCAAACATTTTTTGCTAAAATTTCTAGTTCAGCTTTGGACATTCTATTTATTTCTCACTGAGTTCTCATTTGCAATATCCTCTTACATCTAGCTCCACTTCACGCGAAAAAAATGTTTCGTTCTGCTTCCCGAAAATAACACCGGTATCAAACCAAAACGTGAAGTGAAACTGAAAGTTCACCAGATAGACCGCTAGTATACACCGATCTATCTCAACGATCGCTCACCGACATTATGGCTTTACAGATCATTAACGGTATAGTTATGTTGAGTTGATGATTCAAATTACCTGTTCGATCACTTTCATGGAGAACTGCTGATGAGGGATGCATTCGGCCAGCGTACATTCCTCCTCCCTCGCGTCAGGATTCAGATGATAATGAATCCGCGTCAAGATGCGCTCCTGACAAGTAGCAATAAGGTTAACTTATTTCTTAACTTATTTCTTGGTTGCCTTTATTACTTCCAGCTGCATGTCAGCCGAAAAAAAATATTAAAATGGTTTTGTCCAGATTCTGAAGCAGTGAGTAACGTAACGTAGACTTATGTAGCCAGGTTTTCAGACAAGGTAATATTTAACTCGATATAAGATTGCAGTGAGCAAAGTAAGTTTGTCCGGTTTTTTTTGGCTTTTTTCCTCTTTATATCTGGGCCACAGACCCCTTGCAATGCGACTTAGCTGGAGACCACTGAGGGTCCACGCCTCACCAGTGCTTCACATTCGCATTAAAATAACAGGAAAAAACGAACAGAGTAGATTTAAAACGTCGAAGTTTGCACAAACTTATAAGAATTCGTAGGCAGTGACAATAAAGGTCAGGATGATTTGATTTCCAGTAGATAATTACAGCAAACAGTCTGGATGTATATACTACGTACAAAGCACTCGGCGGCATCTTCCATCAGTCCGAGTTGAAAGCGATCCTCGGAGTCGAACGTCAGCGCCATGGCTTTGCGTATAGCGTCGGGAGGCACGCACGGCTGTTCACTGAACTGAAACTGCGTGAACACCACCTGACAATCACATCACAGAGCACGTTCAATCATCCATTCCACCGTTCACTGTCAAAACCCGGAACGTCAAAACTACCCCACTGCACGAACCCTAAACTTAACCTTAACCCTTAAATAACCCCATCCCTATTCTTAACTCTGATCCCTAACCCTATCCTTAACCATTGCTAAATATAAGCTTCTATCACTGTGCCCAGGCTTTGTCGTTTGCGGTTTCGACAGGACATCCCATTCCACATACACAAGTACAGAGTAAGGCCTTACGTTTTTGTGATGACGGCTTCAAAATGTGAGCTGTTTTCAAAATTCTCACACCGATATACGCTAAAGAAAGTTCGCAATTAATAGATCTCTAACCATCGCATCATATCGCAAACGTGTCGCTACACTACCTTGTGAAATCTGGTCAGTTTTGGAGTAAAGCATATCTTGCACCTTTCACCACATTCTGAAGCGGAATTCACGAGTCACGACGTGTATAGGGCGCCACAGGGTCGATATTTTTGAAGCTTGAGAAATCGAGGACAATTGCCAATCGATTCAATGAAAACGTTATACTGTTACCTTGAGCGCGCAGAAAATGCATCTGCCGGAGTGTTCGCCGTAGATGATGTCCGTACAGGTGTGGTCGTCGATCTTACGAAATCGACGTCGAAACGCATCCACGTGCCACAACACCTGAACACAGTGTGCCAACAGCCAGTCGTAATTTATGACTTACATCAATTATTTAACTCATACATACGACTCCACCATGCCACAGCCATTAAACTAAGTCTCAAAAATTGACAATAATTAGGCAAGCGGATGATAAATTCGGCAAGAACTGGTGGCCCAATGCAGGTTCGTATATAGTGTTTTGCATATTTTAAAGAAAGACATTATGGGCGTGACAAAGCGTCGCAAAAAACACCGAGCCTTTTTACCGTTATTGCTGGGCCATCCTGGTTGTGGTTTTTGCTTGTCAGTGCTTTATATATGGCCCAGCGACTGGCAGGAAAAAAACTTCGACGAAGTCCCTCACCATATGAAAGATAGAAGCAAATAGAAGCTATTACTAAATCGATCAATGTTTTGACTTTTACAGTTGTTTTGCTAATTATTCACTTGTGGTCACTGCATTGTTCTTTTTTTAAAGAACTTACGGTTACGGTGAATTTATCTCCACCTAGCGGACGTGACATAGCATATCTATATATTTGACTGCGTTTCAAGTGTCATCAAATAAAAAAAAACAACCGACCCTATTCACTGGTGCAAGTTCATTAACAGGGTGTGATACAGTGACTTGCAACTTTGTGGCTACTCGCACTGTATGGATGAATGGAAGTTGGAACAGAAAAAAAGCTGCAATATAACACACACGCGGTACTTTATTGACAAATGTGAGAAAGATGCATTAAATAACCTTACTTGACTTCCTGCCTCGACGTAGGCTATAGGCAACCTCGACCCATCCAATAGCTTCAGTATGAAGCCCCCTGGTGTAAAAAGCACCCAATTACACTCAGCCGTAAATACCGGCAACGCGAAATTAAATCCGTAGATTGTGTTTGAAAGCTAAACCGGATCGTTCGCTCAGTCGTCTGTCAATTTATCGCCAAACAACGTTCCAGGTTACCAAGGTCGCGGGACTCACGCCACTCTGACAGTGTTTGCGTAATCGCGCCGTGCGGCCAATTAAAATTTCCAGCTGTCTAGAAGCGCAAGCGGTTCCGCACAGTTCATGTTTACTGCAAGTACATGTATGTATCAGGGCCTACGGCCTATAGTTAAATGTCCACAACATTTCACTGGGAAACTGTATGCAGCAGATTCAATGTTATAGCCAGATGCTCAAACCAGACTAGTCCGGTCGCTTTGGCGTTATCACTGCACTGCGTTATCGTAGCCATACGGGAGACCGGGAGAGGCACATGAAGGCACATGCTCCCAACTACAAGCCAACTCAGTTACTCAAAATAGTGACAAAATGTACCAAAACACTTCCTTTTTCACGCAAAAATCCGAAAATTTTCTCGGAGGGGACTGCCCCCTCACCAGACCCTTTCCCTGGTGGGGGACACCCATCCCCACACCCTTCTCAAAGTGTCCCTCTTACATCCAGATCCACTGGGCGTTATCTGAATGAAACAAACTAAATGAAAAAGAAGCAGATGCGCTATACCGTAACAGCAAGAGATCCGATCAAACGCCCAGAGCAAGCCATGAAGCGTAATCCATTACACGAATGCATGACAGTGCAACAGAAAAGTATCAGTAACATAATGCAAGTGACTTTTCGTTTAGGGCCTACTGGGGAGATGTTCTTTTCAGTTTTCACTCAGTTATTCATTACAATCAGAGGGACGCTAGTTAGTTACTCAGAACTAAGTACGAGTCGACCACCCAGCACATCGTGAAGCGTGAATCATTCATAGGCCTCATACAAACGAGCAGAAACGACTGAAAGAAGACAGATGCATAAACACACTGCACGCCATGCAGGCATAGCAAATGTCGCCCCGTCGTATATAACTCTCTAGTGGCAGGTCCCAGACACCGACAGACTGGAGGAGCGAGTGAGAAAGTTCTTGACGCTATTACTCAAAGTACTGAATAAAAATAAAGGAAGCTATAACCGCCAAGGTTAAAACCTCTCTGCGGACGAGGTAGGATCTGCAAAACACCCTCTATACCAGCAGCTCCAGGCTAAGTAAAAATCCCTTATTGACCGGCAGATTTATTCAATAAATATACCTTTACCCGACGAGGGGTTGTAGCTTATAGAAGGCTGTCCGACACCTTGTTGAAAAAGGGAGTTCGACCACATGGGGTTATGTTAGAAAGGGCAAGGGGATATGTCCGGGCGCCCACAAAAACACAATGAATGTCCGTGCAGTGCATACTGCATGCGTCATCTCAGACGTAGCTGTAGTACTCGACGCTGGCTGATGCGCCGTGCGCCGTCGAACCCGTGCAGAGTGCATACCCATCATGACAATGCGACACCTTGACTCAATGACTGAGAAGACACGGCGCACTGCCCTCCGCTTCATATCATATATCGCACATAAAGTTTATTGCCGAGAAAGACCATTACAACGGCAGTACATCAATCGTCTGTTTTGTCAGCGACGCAAACACTAAAAACATATGACAGCCGTTTGCTAGATTTTTTTAGCAACTAACACCCTGCGCCTGTGATGGACGGCGTCCAGTCACTCCTGTATTTCGGTGTAGCAAATTATTCGGAAAGACAAAGCTGTAGAAAATTCCTATTCGACGTACATGTATATTAACCAGTATTGCAACGTCATTCAGAGAAAGAGAGAGAGAGAGAGATCAGAACTTCAGAAGCGAACTGAATGAAACTGATGCCTGCGAAATGATGAACGTAGGCCTATACTGTTCACGGCGTGAACGAAGCGTACATAATCAGCGATAAAAGCCGTAGTCTATATCTTATTGCTCGCAGACCAACTGTCAGCATCCAAGCGCCCCGACACCTCATCATCAAAATATTCATCATCCTTATCAGCACGGTAAAATGAAACCAGCAGCAAATGTCAAAATACTTGCAATGAAGCCAGCTGCCAGAAGCAGAAAGCAAAAAATCCAGAAGACGCTTCATGGCTGTCAAGTGTCAACTCAAACCGCTCAATTGGTTGCACATCGTTTCAGCCATCGGTGCTACAGATATGCAGTCGGGACGGATAAGGTCCAACCGTAAGTTCCAGCCTCCAAGGGCGACGGCGGCGGCAACGCCATGACTTCGTATGCGGTGGTTCACAAGTACAAAGAACGTGATGACAGGACGCAGTGCATTACGGGGAAAAGTTGCACTCTATCTTGGAAACTGCCCGCAAGCGTTGAAACATTCTTGTAGTGTGCACGCTTAACGCAAGCATCTGATTTATACATATAAACTAAAATTTCATTGAAATAATTTTTAAAGTAGCGGGTGGTCCGCCGATCCCCTACAAAAAGTACTGAATATGCGTGAATCCCACAGGCGCCCCAAGTGTGGTCTGAAGGGCTTGAAGTGGGGGGTCCGGACCACCGGAGTGCAGAGTTCAGTAGCGACCCTGGCAAGGCAAGCTCTAGCATGCTGCAGCATGTATGTACGGTACATGTAGGCTATCATGCGAAGGTAGTCCAGCAATGCGCGGCAATTAGTTACAGACCTTCCGGGCAACATGTGCTAGCTTGCTAGCTTTCTTACCTACCTACACCATCTGTGTACACACACTTACCGTACGTACTCAGCGGCGCAATCAATAAACCACGGCCAATCAATTGGACTCAAACATAATAGCAGCGTTTAGGCCGCGTAAGCGACAGACGACAATGGAACCATGTCAATATGGGCGGATATAATATGCCGCAATGGTTCCTTATATCGCGCGCGTATATCCACGTGGTACGGTCAAACAAGTGCTTACATAAGTCTTCCCGCCAAATTGACGTCAGACAGCAGAGAAAGTTGGAACATCGAGATAGCGGATTAAACTGTAGGCTATGAGAATTTTGAATACAATAATAAAACAGATATTTATCACAGTGCTTTGATCATGGTTGTTCACTATTCGGCCTGCACAAAAGACTTGATGCAGCAGTTTCCACAAGTTTTCACTTGCAAACCGCAGCAAAAGCTAGATTAACCTGGAAAGAATAAATCGGTCAAACTAAGGGTAAAGGGAAATCGCGCCATTAGTCTAGACCAACTACTAATAAATTCAATGTACTATCTATTTGGTACCAAGTTTTTACTACTTTTTCTTTTTTAAGAGCATGTACTACAAATTTACTGCAAACTGTCAGAATCTAAAATACCTCTTGATCACGTGCTAAGAAATCGTAAACATTTCAACGGCAGCTCTAGCCCATTCTGTACTACAGACCTTCCCACAGTCCTGACTGACGCGTGCACGTAGCCCGTATGTCACGTTTCATTCATCGGATGCACACGTGCCGACGCATCAAACACTACATCAAACGGCATTTCTTCAGCCCGCGCCGCGCCACCGGGTGGTCGGTCACTACGGGCCGGACATGCAAGCAATGTACCGCCTCCCTGCTTGAGCCTGCTTATTATTAACTACGGACTGTATACAAACATTCAAAATCAACTATGCCATCAGTCGATTTAAACAGAACTGCTCAAATTCCTACTAAAACAGCATTTGCATCATTGCACGGCAGTGCAAATGCGTCAGATTTGCACCTGAGAGTCAGCCGTCGCTCCGATTCGTGCATATCTTATCTGAGCAACGTGCCACAGTAAACTGCTTCTAGGCCTACTGAAAGCTGCAGCCAGACGCCAATTACTACCGTGTAATCCGAGAGACAGACTAAACCACCCAGACACGAGACACGAAACTCAGCACGCCCGTTTGACGTGACACTTGCTGAAGAACGTCGGACCTAGGTCCCAAGTGTCTGAGACACTTCGGACCTGAGCCATGTGACTTGCAGTTGGATGCAAACTGCCAACCTCTTATAAGCTATGCACTATGCCGGGCTGTGCAAATATAGTTGCTATTATGTGATATGCTGTGGTAGTTTTACGTAGAGATTGTTGAAAACTTTAGGTTGCATTATTGTTCCACTTTAGGGTATGTTCCGTAAAGTGGATCAAATTAGTAGCTCGAAATTTTTTTTAGTAATTAGTGGTAATTAACTAGCAGATTATTTACTCTCAACACCATACATTTGTAACACATACCTAATGTAAGTGAGTGACAATGCAACATAACTACTAGGAAAAAGACGCATGGTTTCTTAGGCCTAAGTGTTCCACTTTCGGGAGTTTAACCTATACAGCCGTTATTCTCCAAAACGTGTTGCTAGTAACAGAAAAATATATACCGAAAATAGGTCCGAACTCCGAAGTGTCCGGACACTTCGGACCTAAAAGTTAGGTCCGAAGTGACTGCATCACTACAGTGACAGATCGGTCTTAGGTCCCAACTGTCTTAGGTCCGAAGTGTCCGGTTACCTCACCTGCACGGCGCTGTTGAGGAAGCAGTTGTTCTCGCCGCGACTGTTGCGCAGACCTTTCGGCGTCTCCATGTCCATGTAGGTGGGCTCGTGCTGCAGCGCCGCCGGTCGTAAGGGGTGGTCCACGGTTGCCATGGTAACCGAGCGTCGCTGTGACGTCACAGCATCGTAACCGGATCCGGAAACAGTGGCGTCGTGGGCGGCCGGCGAGCGTGAGCGTGCGCGCACGCTGATGACGAGCGGTGCGCCGGCGCGACGTCGGTTAGCGGCGGACGACACGGCGCTGCCCGTGATGACCGACCACACGCGTAGAGGAGACTGACCTACCACAGAGTGACCCACCACAGAGCTGAGCTGCTGGTGCTACCTGGTATTACTTTGATTGAATGTCAGCCAAGTGTCGCAACACCATTAACGGCATTAAGCAACGAACTCCAACGGCGTTCTCGTGCACATCATTTCATCGTCGTTCCCAATTCCATGACTCTACAAGAATAAGCAAACATACCAAACCAGTGTCGACATGATAAATCAATATGCGGCCGTCTGGTTAGCAATGCGTGTTCGACCACTACACTGCGTAACGGTGCAATCCTAATCCTAACCTAATCTTATGAGCTGAAAATCGGCATCGGGTTAATCGGGAAAAGTTCACACGAACTTTTCAACGTCCTTTTGTTTGCGCGTTACGAGCCCGTATAAAGAAAGGGACAAACAGACAGACAAAAGGAGGGAGAAACGGGCAAGACCCCAATGCGGCCTATTAAGACGAACGCGTAAAAACAACCGCTGGTCTAGTCTCCTTTGTGCACGTACAGTGAATTTTTCAATTCTTTTTTTATATAGAACTGAATTGCAGCAGACCAGCCTGTGACCACATCGACGCGATGGAACGCCTGGCAAGCTGCATCGAGCGGATTCGCGGCTGGATGGCCGATAGTCACTTAAAGCTTTGACTCTTCCAAACGCCACGGTCCAGTTTTCAACTGCAGTCAAAGACCTTGGTGTTGTACTGGACAGCCAGCTTACTCCAGCCAATCATGTTGCTGCACTCAGCCATTCCTGTTTTTTCTACATCCAACAGCTGAAGTCAATTAAGCAGTCACTGACACCAGAGGCAATGAAGACATTAGTGTATGCCTTCATCAGCAGCCAAATTGACTACTGTAACAGTATGTTCACCGGCATCAGTGGTCAGTTGCTTCAGAGGCTGCAAGCCATCTAGAACCGTAACGCCGCTGCCTGTCTCATCACTGGGGCCAGAAGATCTCACTCAACACGTGACACCGATACTGCGTCAATTGCATTAGTTACCAATACGGCAGCGTATTCTTTTCAAGTTAGCCGTGTTGGTGTACAAGTGTCGGCACGGTATGGCTCCGTCTTACCTGACGACATACTGCATCCCAATGACATGACGGTCGGTGTCACCTTCGCTCTGCCGTATCTGGACAACTATCTGTTCCACGCACGACGACGAACTACGGTGACCGCAGCTTCGCTGTTAGCGGTCCGGTCGTGTGGAACAGTCTGCCAGCTGCACTTCGATTGGACATGTCACTGTCCGTATTTCGTATGGCGGCTGAAAACATTCTTCATAACAGAAGCTACTGACAGCGTGTAACAGTTGACTTGGCGCATTTGCTGCATTTTTTTCTTCAAACTTGCGTCATATAAATGTCATTAATAATAATAATAAAACATTACATAGACGCAATTTACGACGATCTATATACAGTAGCACATGCGGCTTCAGCGGCTGGCCTTGGCACGCGGATCAATACGCAATCAATGGACGGCAACAGCAGCAGAAAGAGTGCGGAACAGGTAAACGGTGTTTTATTGGCTAGCCGCTGTCCGTCACGCTTCAACGTTCAACCAACTCGTCGTCTGTGTTCGTGTCGGTTCAGTGTTGCGTGACTGTGGCGTGTTTCCGCTCCTAGCGTGTCAGTGTGGAGCTATTAAACCATCGACACTAGCAGTCAGTTCCTGTCATAACACTCACAACGTGCTCATATAGGCCCCAGCAGAGAGCTATCGCTTTCTAGCAGTCAAATTGAACACGGCGATGATGGCATTATAATCCATTATATAAAACTCATTCAACTGAGTCAAACAATAAAGTCAATTTTTATCTATCATACGACAGTCAAGCAAGTCACTTAAATTACTCAGTCGTTAACCTTCCGCCACTATGCACACAGTGGTCTAAAAATCAGTCAACAGGATTCATAATTTCAATGACAACTTAATCAAATATTGACTTCTCAAAATTCTTTCAGCGTGATATGACTCACATGAGTCATCAAAAAGCTCTGCACATTACAGCTGTTTTATAGTACGGAAGTTACAGAGAAAAATCAATACTGGATGTAGTCCGATGTATATACCCGTAAAAACTGTTTTTAAATGGGTATAAATTTTATGCAGTTGTGACAAAAACTTAGTGACTTATTTTTGGACCAGTATAATAAACAACGTTCATTTAGCAGCAAAAACCCGATTGTTTTTCTGATCATGCAGTTTGTCATGCAGCCGTCCTCGTACGATGCCGAGAAAAAAAGATTCAGCAGCTATGATAACTTGGTAAGTTTAATATAGCTAAACGAAGATGGAAAACGTAAGCGTCAAGAGCGGACACGATATGCGGCTGTCCCGCCGTCCAGTTGTCTGGCACTGACAGTAAATTTGGCCACCACACAATCTGTGATTACGCAACTACACTGTGTCCCAAAAAAACGTCCCACTTTGTGATTGTCCATATCTTCGTCAAATATTGACCGATTTTCAAATTTTTTTACAGGCACACTTTATGGACGAGTAGCAGTAGTGTTACTATTAAACATACCACCACACTATAACTGCGTCTCTACACTACCATGTGAAACTCTTATTGTCAAAAATGTCTAAAATGCTAGTAATACATATGCATAAATTATTTTCTAAAAACAATTTTTCAACAATTTTTATATTAATATCTAATAATCTTTAGTTTTTGATACATTCCTTGTGTTTCTAAACAAAAGCAGATGATATTATTGTAAAAAAAATTTTTATGCAGTGACAATACACTGGTAATGTAA
>Ga0209671_1001618_pt1 | contig 19237 bp, 6 predicted proteins | sample WorMetHERISLAND2_2_FD_187401 | JGI IMG/M metagenome (GOLD analysis project Ga0209671, IMG submission 187401) | Marine gutless worms symbiont microbial communities from Max Planck institute for Marine Microbiology, Germany - Olavius geniculatus... | ecosystem: Host-associated > Annelida >...
GAATATGACACAGTGTGTTAAGCACTGCACTACACCTCAGCCCATTAAGATAACCACATTATAGAATAACCTTCACACCAGGTTAAGCTGCATAGCTCATGATGTCATAATCAACAAAATGCTCAGAGCACCTACGCTAACTAAAGGCATGATTTCAGTAGCCACTGTTTTCGTTTTCCTAATTCAGTTAAAACTATTAATATAACACTGCTATGCCAACCAGCCACGATGGGAAATTCCAGAGCCAAGCTTGCCCGCTAGTTGAAGCATGGCGTGGTCGTGTTCTAGCTGGCTAACAAAAGCGTTTTGCAAACATCCGTAAATCTGGACAACTGTCGCCTGTTCTTGAAACAAGTCGACCACAGTGCATAAAGTTAGACATGTTCACGCTGTTTAAAATGTTTGACCTACTGAAATCACACCTTAAGCACTGAGCTCAGCTGTCAGCTGCGCATAGGTATAAGGCTGGACTGTCTTATTATGTTGGCAGATGCGTGTCACAACAATTGCAAGCATTAGCAGCATCAGCAGACCAATTACAACCCCGATGCAAGGCAGAGCGACTGAACGAAAGTCACTCGAAGTTTTCATGTCACGTTTGTGATCCCACAGCGGGTTGTGCATTGATACCATCAGAGGTCGGTTGGTAGTGGATGGAGCTTCAGAGACAGGTGAGATCATATGAACTTTGTGGTTGCAGCGGTCCTTTGTGCATGTACACGAGCGATGATGAATGCCACTTGGTAAACTGGTCTAAACACACACACAACACAAAAAAACAACAAATAAGCTTTACTAGTAGATTATAGGGTAAATCCCCAACCATTGTCAATTTTGGGACACTCAGAGACTGCAAAAACATACGTGGAAGCAAAGCAAGCCAGAGGCTAAATTATGTATGAACATGCTTGAAAATATGGGTTTTTTGATGTAGCGACTTAGGTCTTAAATTATACCAACGGCTAAGAAACCTTCCACCTACTGCTCTAACATTAACACTTGTATGGTCTAAATGTCAACAATTATAAATGTGATGAATAACCCGTTAGCAGCTTACCTGTCTGCATCTGTTGGTAGAAGACAGCAATGTATCGCAGCGAACATCACAGCCAAATTTCTCACTCACAAGCCGGCCGCCAGGTAGACGTAACAACTCGTAGTAACAACCATACGGACACACTATCTCATCTAAGCACATGCATGTCGACACAAATGACATCAGCCATTCTAGTCGCCCAAACAACAGCACTAGAGCAATACACACCATGCACAAGAGCAGATATCAATACCATTATTTTTTGGTTAAAATGAAAAATGTAAGAAATTGCACAAAACTTTGCAGTCAAACCTATGTTGAACAAATTATATAAATAGTGTTATAAACTCGAAATTAGAACAAAGTTAATGAATGCTCACGTATGTCTTGGTGGCCATTATTTGTGCCATTGTAACAGATAGTGTGAGCTTGAGGTGGATTCATATGATACAGATGAGATGCAGCATTGCACATAATACCATGACAGCAATATAATGAACCTCGAGTTTGTTTGTAACATACCTGTCACAGATAAATACCTTAATGTTAAACTAGTGCAATAATACATTAGACCATTTGATATTACAAACAGCTCAATCATACTGCCGGACAAAAATATATATTCCTCATATGTAAATAAACAAAAAGCAATAATTCAGTTATTACAAGAGTGAAGGAAATGTAGAGTTCTTCAACTTAAAACTGAACAATGAACCATAGCAAACTCAAATATTCAGTGAAAGAACACAACAGAATAGCAAATGTTGTTCATTACCGAGTTTGAAAGTTGTTGGTCTGGCATGCAAATATTTTCATAGTCGCATCCAAATTCTGCTTTGTCAGTAATAGCATCATAGAATATAATACAGCTGCAAAACATAGATCCTATGTGTTAAACTGACTAGAAATTTCAATCATCAGGGGCGCATTTTGACTTTTTATTTCTCTGAGATTCACAGAAATTCTCTGATAATCTCAGAAAAAGGGCAGGTGCGAAACGCAAATTCTATGCAGCATCTCAGATTTTCTCAGAGAATCTCAGAGATTCTCAGAGAAACAAAAAGTGCAAAATGCGCCTCAGTTTACAGTTTAGCAATATGGCAACAAAAATACTTTTATAAGTAACAGAAATAATATAATGATATACATGGTAAACAAAATCCCAGCTTCCGAAGCCAGACTAGTTTTTGCAGAAACTATGTCATCGCATAAGATGACACTTAGCTTAGCAAAACTTATTTAGTTGAGTCTACCTGAAAGGCATCTAAAACAAGACTGACATTAACCAAGACCTAGACGACAAGTGGCAATCAAAAGTCCTTAAGAAAATGTGCTTCGCATGTGAACAAGCAGGGACGATACAAATGAATAAAAAAATTGTGTGCAGTTACTATGGGAGTAGACATAAATCAATCAAGTTTACCATACTCATGCAGCTAAAGCTAACTAAGTTGAAGATGTTGAAATTTGTCACAAACAACAACATGAAAAATAATATAAATAAATACACACTTTGAAACATTTGAAGTCTTGTTGTCTTGGTTGTAGCACATAATATCTTCCAACTCTGTACTTCTTTCAATGCTTTTGCCAGTAACACCAACATAGCAATGTTCTACTGCTGACAACCTGCACGAAATAGTACAGTCTGATATTAACAGCTTAATAACTTGAAGCATTACAATCAGCTAATCACAATTTCTTAACCAGTATTCAATTTCACAGGTGACCAGTATCTCTCATTATTACTGTAACTGCTGTAGAACAAAATGAAATTGTAACTATAGCGTAGGTACCAGCAGCAGATTCATGTTCAGTTATCAGAAGAGTTGTGGATTGGTAGGCGTTATTATCAGTTCGAACCGGACTGACACCAGATTTTATTTTCAGTCCGGACTCGGACTGGTGGCAAATTTTATTTTTCAGTGCGAATTAAAATAAATACTTATGGCAGACTATGTCATCATTTCAGGCACTGTTTGTTGGCAAAGTTGATCAGCAGTCCACCTAGATTCCAGACCACACTGATCGTGCCGATAAAGCATGTGACAGCTTTGCTTAGGCCTACTTTTAACACTGCCATTAGCGAATCCAGTTCTTGTCCGCTGCACTTAAAGTAGTCCCTTGAATGACTGAAACGTTTCACGAATAACTTTTGTATAGCCTATATACCTGCGGTAGCTGCCGCTCATTTAGTCGTCATACTCGGGCTACTGGCGACAGGTGTGAATGTGATGCTGCAGTGCAGGTATGGTGATAGAGCCAGCTGATGCACTGTTTGTCTTGGTTGGTCAAAGTGCTGTCATTTTCATTGTTATTTTCTTAATTGTCATCTTGACTTCCAGTTGTTGCTTGTAGCTCAATATTAAACTTGCGTACAAAGAATTCTGCAGTAGCATAAAATAGATGGCACAGCTAAGTCGGAAAATTGCTGGTTCGTAGCGTTGCACCGGCCGCCCAGCAGTTAGTCTATAGCTACCTGAAATGATAATAAAGTTTGATGTCAGTCCAGCCTGGACTGATAATAATTTTTTCATGAAATTATTTGTTTATTCTAATAACTAGCTGGAAGTAGTCAAAATGAATTCATACCAATAAGAATAATAACATTCACTTGGCTAGAAGCCAGGTGAAATAATGGTCAACAATAACTAGATCACTAAAATAACTTGACTTAGATTATTTGCAATAAGCAACACATCTGCTTCTCATCACTCATGCCAGATGCACATTTGATTGGTGGCAGTGGACTATAATTGAGCGATGATGGATTGTAATTGCATCATGGCAGTGGCCACTGCAAATCACCTCACAGTTACTGCTATATTGGACAAGCACGTTGTTGTAATTGCAATGTCCACGCGTGGTAAATTATCGCGTGAAATTTTATGACGTGTTGAACAGTGTCGGTCTTCGTTACCTGTCACAGGTCAGGTACAACATGACAGAACCCAGCCAGAAGCTGACAAAGTATTTCTTTGTTGGAATCATAATAAGCTAACATCAAAGCAATACCGAACAGACATTTAACACATTTATACCATTATTCGGTTAATAGAAACAAGAAAACGCTACAGATTTTCTGTACTCAGTAAAATGTAAACACAACATGCATAGAATATGTATTCAGCCCACTCTGTCGAAATACTAGAGAGGGGTCAATATCAGAATTCAATTTCGATATGATAATCGATACGATATTGAGTTCACTTGACTACATACCGGTAGTACTACTGTTATTACCTCCGCCAAGGAGGTAATGTTTTTGCCAGACTTTGTTTGTCTTTTTGTTTGTCTGTTAGAAAGATAACTCAAAAAGTTATGGACGGATCTTTCTGAAATTTTGAGGGTATGTCTGGCATGGCACAAATTACCATTCAATTTTGGGGGTGATCCGGCAGGAATCCTGGATTCTGGAACACTTTGAAATTTTCGTTACCATTGCGTTAAAGGGGGCATAAGGGAACCGCTGGCAAAGCGAATATGGTGACGCCACCTGGCGAATAACATTGCCTTGGCGGAGGTACCTGCGGGCTATGACTGCTTTCTAGTTTGTAATTTAACAGTTAATAGTTGCTTGCAGTGGAGTGAGCAGACACCACACCCATTTATGTTTTTGGAAATATAATCCACCAAAGTGTTAAAGTAATTAAATCAGTTTCAAATCCATCAGCATAACGTACGACTCGCACACTTGCGAACCAAGTTGACAAGCGTATGAGCCAAACTAGGTTTGGAGAATTAACCAAAAGATTGTTAACTTACACACATGTAAACTTTGATTTATGTTTGTAATTAACGGTATTAGTCAACTGCTCAAGAAAAGTTTCTGTTTCTGTTTCTGTCCGTATCCTCTGCAAACTCCTGTGAAGGATATCACGCAGAGCGGAGTGGTGATGTCATCTAGATGCTGGGAGGAGGATCTGGGGAGACAGTTGACACCAGATTAGGAGTAGTCGGCATGACGGCCTGAATGAGAAGAAAATTCCAATCCGGCACAGTACGATTGCTTAATCCAAGAATTCAATCTCGGGATCTCGGATTGAGCATTCTGTAATCCCGGAATTTCGTTTTCGGAATAAGGCTTACAGATTGATTGTTATTTAGTATCTCTAATAGAGCTATTTTATGCATAGGATGTAGTAGGCCCCTATGGAAAGTATATATGCGAACTGCAGGGAATGACTGTGACTGTCAAAAAACAACTTACAATTAATGCACAGCAACGTTGGTGACGCTGCTACAGACCAACTTGACCCGACTTGGAAGGCCCAAGTCAACTTCAGTCGACTTAATCGATCCGACTTGCAGGTCTATGGGTGAGGTGGAAACTAAAACATTAATTTAATAGCCAGATGTGTCCGAAATAATTCTGCCAAATATTATTAAAGTCTGCTAATTTTGATTCAAGGCACGATCGATAATGTCGGGAATGTTTTTTCAGGTTTTCTTTTATTTTAACACATATTTCGCATGTTCTGCTTTCCCTAGGTAGTGCAGAAGTATACACTGGATAAGGTAAGAAACTGAATGGCTATTTCATGGCAAGTTGTGTCGCGAATATTTGTACCAAAAATTATTAAAATCTGATAATTGGTTTTCAAGTTACAGTCGAATATGTTGGGGATACTTTTTTTGAGGCACAGTGTATAACACATCTCAAACATACACCTAAGAAAACTTTGGTTTGGTATCAGCAACATCATAACATGCGTGTTTAAGCAATTCCTGACCACAGTTCAAGCCATTCTATATGAAGCTGTAACGACAACAGATAAAATTCTTTTTAAATTGCCACTGAGAGATATTTTCAGTATCTACAAACACCCGAAAAATCTAATGACAAAATTTTCATAGACGCTAGTTCAAGCCATTTTACATGAAGCTATAACAATAACTGACGAATCTGTCAATAATATGCACAGCACCAGGGACGTATTATAAAATGTGAAAAAGGTTAGAGGCAAACCAGGTGTTCATTCTAGATGTACGCTTTCAAAAATGTTATACTAAAAAACTTTAAACTGTTTGGTCTGATTCAAACTGTAAATTACGTACAGTTAAAGAATTTTTTTTCACATTCAAAGGGTGGTGACCATAGGCGGATCCAGAAGTTAAAGTTGGGGGGCCAAAGTCGAGCCGAGTCAAGGCGTCAAAGGCACCAAGGGAGAGAGTGGGGACAGAAGGAGGGGCAGTCCCCCCTCCCCCAAAATTTTTTTAGATCTTAAGGTCAAAATGGCGTATTTTCGTGGACTCTGTGCTAAATTTCATTTTTTTCTATGACCATAACAGTATAGAAATACAGCAGTAATACAAAGACTGCCATGAAGATTGACTTGCATGCGATAAAAAGCGTTATTCAAGAGCGTCTATCCTCCTAAGTCTTCGGAGCAATTCCCCCAAACTCAAGGTGAGGCGCCGCAGGCGTCGATGGGGAGGGGAATGGAAAGAAAGTATCAATCTCCCCAGCTGACTAGAGACTCTGGGGGAGCGTCATGAGCTCCCCTAGCGGGGTCCGGGGCGGAGCCCCGGCGATAAACGAATTTGTTGCATTCTAAGCGTCACAGAACCCTTCTGGTTGCAAGATAGCGTAAATATTATGAAAAATGCAAAATAATATTATTCCACTTCCTGCTAATTTTCCAAAAAAAAAACCTTTCCTGTTTTTGTAGCGTTTGCTTCAATTAAGTTTATATGGTTTAAACTCCCCTGGCATTATTGTTTACTGTTATTTACTCTTACGTAGGCACAGCCAGAAATTGGAGTCACAAAAGGCGAACTAGCCCCGATGGGCCAAAAATCGAGGCCGAAAGCCAAAAACAAAGGTTGACTTCTTGGGGAGAAGCCTGTCGCCGGAGCACAGCCCCGGAAGCAAACGGTTTTTTGGGTATGAAAACCCCCTAAAATGCATACACTGAGTATAAATTTTATTAGTTTTACTGCAGAAATGCACTGCATATGCTAGGCAAAAAGGCGACTTTGGCATCTAGGGGGGCATGGCCCCTGTGTCCCCCTAAATCCGCCTATGGCGGTGGCCCAGGTGCAAGGGCACCCCCTAAATACGTCCCTGCACAAGAACTGAGTGACGGTTGACATGGCAATCAGCACTTAGCAGACCAAAGCAACAGCCACTAGAATAGACAAGTCACCACACTCGTGATGAACATATGCTTAGCTATAACCACAACATGCAACAGCAGCATAGACACAGCAATAATAAAAATCACAAACGATTAAAATAAAACATTTCATTTAACTTCTGTTGACTCACATATGCATGTAATCTAAGAGGAACATAAATTATTATGAATCATTATGTGGCTGACCCACTAATTCACATTAGGGCTTTTGCTCGCTCATCTATCCACTGCGTATGGGCTCCTATCTTGATCATGAAAATTCCTAGAAAAAAATTGGTGTGAACGATCCAAGAACAGGAGTAACTACGCTGTGGCCGGAAAAAAGTAAACTCCTGGACATTGTACAATAAAAATGTCAAATCTAAATGAATCTAAACGAAATTTTGTTTGCTTAATCCCCAATAAATTAGTAAAGCAATCGCCAAATCTGGTTAAAAATATTGTTTCTTGACGGAGTTATGAATTGTTGAATATCGATAACAAAATATCTCTGTAACCAATATAGCGTTACATAAGTAAACCTTCTGTGGTCTGTACATTTGGGTAATTCCAAAAAAGAACATGTGATTCCAACAAAAGTTAACATGGACAATTCATCAAATTTGTGCCCAATTTCAGTCAAATTTTTCAACACAAACAGTAGTTACAGTAGCTTTTGTGAGGTCACCCCAAAACGTAGAGTGTCCAGTATTAAGCAACACATGGACAGTTTTTTTAAATCCTGGCCGTGTCTATAGCTTGCTGGGAAATTCCACGATAAACTTTGTAGCACCACTCTTTTTATTGTCTCAACAGTTTAATTAAAATATGATCATTTGCAGAAAATACCATTTTGTTTGTTTACGCTGATTGCATAAACAAATGTCACTTACGATCGAGTGATTGAAGTAGGCCTAGTCTCTGTAATGCCATACTGGTAACAGAGATATTTTGTTATCAATATTCAACATTTTATAACACCGCTAATGAATAACATTTCAAACAAAATTTGGTGATTATTGGGGATTAAGTGTACGAAATTTTATTCAGATACGTTTAGATTTGGCATTTCTATTGTACAATGTCCAAGGGTTTACTTTTTTCCGGACAACATGGAAATATCGGTCTTGTTCATCTGTCCATCTGTCTGTTTCAAATAGAGATTACTATACACACGAAAAAAAGATATCGGTGGCAACATTCCATAGATGAGTGAATGAGTAGTGCGCTAATTTTCAGTTCAAATTATATGTGTGTTGGAAAAGTCAAAAAATGAGAGTAAGTCAGGAGAAAATGATAAAATGAATAGGCTTTTCCGAGCCTGGGAAGTTTTCTACCACTGATCAGCATTTGAGACCATACACCTTTACAAGATATATGCATACAATAATGCAGACAATGACTGTTTTGAAGTAAAAGCCAACATCTAACTACAAATCCAGCATTCCTACAGAGAATTTTGATTCATATGCTCTGGGACAGCAGCATCATTTCACAGAATTCACTACAGTGCTGAACCATACTCATTACTCAAGTTTCCATCTGTTTAAGACACGGGAGCATGAGACCCTCAGAGCGTCCTAACATAGAGGAATGATGACATTTATGGAATTAATGAAAAATGGCCCACTTTCAGCATCAGAAGTTATTTTATTGCAAAAAAATGCACAAAATACATTAATGTTTGTGCTTGGGGTCCACCAAAGATCGCAGTGGGGATATCCAAACTATTCCCCCAAACCACTAGTTGCTGCTCTTCATTCCCCAATGCAATGGACATAGATTAACACCAATGCACCTACAAATTTAAAGAAGGCACATACGTTGAATTCCTGGTTTTGCTGCACTCAGTTATTATCAGCAGCACAATACAAAAAGCTGGCGATAGCAAACCGTAGAACAACCAACTGAAATCAAGCCAGCCAACAAAGACTCCAAGATATGACAATGCACACTGCACATTAAAAATAAAAAACAACAGTAACTGACAGTTGACAAAAGCAGCATACCTTAAAATCGAACAATGGTACAAGACTGTGAAACACAATCTCGTTACACCAATGCTGCTTTCAATGTTGAATCCACATTACCCCAAACAAACAACATTCTCAAACTAAAAAACAAATACTGGTACATCAAAATTACAGTATTGCTAAATCTACCGGTAATATCAGCTTTAAACTAACAAGAAACAGAAAAAAACGTTAGGCTGCCACGATTCTTGAATGAAGGTCAAGACAGATCAGTTGTCACTAAGACCAGGATAACATCTATAAATATCAGACTGCAACAGTGAAAACAGTAGTCTGTTACTGCAACGCATTATATGCAACCTTACCAGTTTTATATATCCACACACAAAAATGGAAATGATGGTCTCTTCAATAATTGTTGCATAAATGAACATTCGTCATTCACAGAGATCTCAGTATTTAAATATACCCAAAATAATCTACAGACAAGGAATTTCCATGGATGTGGTTAAGTATGGTAGATGCAACAAGTACTGAAAAATTTCCAAAGGCATAAACATTTAAAATGTAAAGCAAAATGACTGTTGAACAGCAGAAGACTGCCATTCAGTATTATCGAGAATTATCAAGTCTGTGCCATCACTACAGTAATGAACACGATTTTACATACAGCGTTAGCCAAATTAATAGAACTGTTTAAAAAATGAGCCTTTTTCAGTTGTTTTGCACTTACGTACAACAGAAGTAGATGAAACTAGACAATGTATTCCTATTAATGTCAGAATAGGGGGCTCCACCCATTAAGAATGGTACCAGGATATCCAGACAAACTGGTTAGGTACCCCAGGCTAGTGGAAGCTCCACCGGTGACTTAGTTAGGTACAGGGGTCTATCCGCTTTTGCGTATTAATTTGGTTCACACTGCAAGTGTTGCAATACACAATGCGATGGTACACTATTGCTGGTAATCATATAAAGTCTCAAACAAGTTGCACAGCAAAACATTAAGCAATGTGATGACAAAACTGTAAGAATCATACGCAACAGCAGCTATCAACTACTGATCAACCACAAAACTTCCAACACAAACAGCCGACTTCTATAACAACAAGTGACTTAAAACCCCTGACTTAATACTAAAAATCGGAGGCTTGGGGCTTGTATTAGCAGCTTTACGACATGACGGACAGTTTAAACAATAACTCATCAGCAAAAGTGAAAATAAAGTGGAGACAGTCACAAAATGATGATACATATATGTTCAGTGGATGTATGTGGCACTAATACAGAGTGAAGCAAAAAAAAGTGAAACACAAAGTGACAATCTTTACAAAGATATTTGATCAATTGTGGTTTTAAAAACGACCAGCTTTGATCACTGCAGTGAAGGGCATTCACGACGTTTAGACTTTTGATCAGTTAGACAAATATTATCAATATTCACCATATTACGACAGACCTTGCAAAAAAAGCGTATGGTATTACTGCTATTATTACAATAATGCAGTGCAAAAAAGCAAGAAAGAAATGTTTCACTTTATTTCTGCACCACCCTGTGTGAATGTGGTATACACCATTCAGTTAAAAATACAACATCAACTCAGATAACAAGTTACAGCTGGAGGACAGATGGTGGCCTGCCCTGCCACCACACATCAGGGGTATCAGGATGTTTTGCTCCTTTGTAGTTGACATTTCACCCCCAGTATGTATCATCTGTTGTCTAGACATTTTACCCACTGAAAACACTGAAGATGATAGTAAAAACAGATAAATGGAGAAAATAATGTCATCTTCGCCATCGTCTTCTCCATCTGCCCATCTTCAGCATCTGTCCATCTTCGCCACCAATTTGGCTTCATCCTCTCGACCCATTTGTATTCAGCGTCCGCCGATCGTCTTCCCTGTCTGTTTGTTTTTGCTGTTGTCAGCAATTCTTCGGTCGGCAAAACGTCCAGGCTAATGGTGAACTGTAACATCCTGGAAGCGAAACATCAACGGGGTGAAGCATCCGTAATTCACATCAGGTGAAGTACTGGTAGATAAAATAGCCGATTAAGGCGACCGCGACTGACGCCGCTGTCAGGATGTATGGCTGCAGTTGGTTCCATTGCTCCTGCTTCTGCTCCGTCTCCCGCTGGCGCTGCTTGATGCGTGCTATCTGCTCGTTCGTGTGTCGTATTCGCTCCTCACGAGCCCTCTGACGTTCCTCCTTCAACCTGCACAACAACAATCAACAGCCACCCATCATAAACCAGTATATCAAATGGTTTTGCAACACTGCATATCAGCAAAGGTCAAAGCCACGTAATACAAAAATAGGCCAAATTTAGATATTTTGCCCTAGTTTAGGAATCACTAGTCATTTGCCAGCCCACAGTGTAAATGGTGCAAGCAATATGCTTTAAATATGAAAAAAAATTCTTAACCTGAAAGTCTGATGACCTCAACCTTGAATTGGGTCACATGCCAGATTACTATGTAGCACTCATCGACCTCTATCTATTATCATACATACTAAATTTAATCCAAATTAGACACACTTATATATATTTGTGGACAGATGGATAGACAGAGACCAGTTTTGTTAAGTTGGCTTAGCTGAGGAGTCAACCTAAATTCACTAATAAACTAGTAATATATCTTAAGTGGCTATCTGCCTACAGCTGTGCTGATTGTGACTTCTTCCCTTAAACATCATCATCATCATCAACACTATCCTCAACATAATTTGCACTCATACCTGATCGAAGCTTCATCTTCAGCAGCTGCTGCGGATGGACCAGGATTGTCTTTGGCTGCTGATCCTATGGCGGCAGCAGACCGTGCTGTGGTCTCACGACCACTGGCACAAGTTGACAAGTCTGATAGATCGTGGGGCGGCACAAACAACGACTCAAGCCTCGTCTGTACAGGACTCAAGGTCGGTACTGCATCGTCACAGCTGTAGTCAGACAGCAGTCGGTTGAACTCATCCAGAGTCTCGCTGATCTCCTGGCTGTCTAGCGTCACGTCAGCCGAATTTCTACCCAGCGTGTTACAACGACCCGGCTCAGTGTTAGCGTTGTCGTTGCAGGAAATCTGCACAAAAACAAAGCACACATCGTTGTCATCACAACAAATAAAACGACATGGTTTCACAGTAATTCTTTAAAATTTTTCACTGACTAATCCCCAAAAGACTGAAGTATGGGGATAATTTGTGTAAATTGTGGAAGGATGACATAAGCCCAACACAACTCATCTAGGCTTCGACAGACAGAATGCTCCGGTATCGCATGGTCACCAAAATAGTCAACCGCAGCACTGTACCATTAGCAACAACCACAATCCAAAAAATCCAAAAAAACTATCACTTTTCACCCATTTTAAACTGTGAAAAATTTCAACTAAAATGCTCATCTATACACTGCTCTTTGCCATCATCATAATCCCTTAACATTTGCACAGCACATGAGTGAATCACCTCACATAAAAAAGAAACTTTTTTTGGTTCTTTGTGCCAACTCTACTTTCAGTTTCTTTTTCAATGGCCGAATATCCAAAAGTTATTATATACAACTACATACTGAAAATGTTCACAAATATAAAACAAAACCTTTGAAACTGCTGTAACAATTTGTACAACCTAGGTCCCCATCCTATATTTGAGTCAATGGTGCAATAGCACTAAAGGTGTGATCTGTTCATTCCTGGACATGCCATTTGAAAATGAGAAGCGATTGAAAGATCAATCGCACCGCGCAGGGTAGATGATCGATTATGACGGGGTCATATTATCACTTTAGAGTGTAGGCAATAAGACCAGAGGTACCTTTCCCCTCAGCATCAGGAAACAATTGCCTGCAAGTCGCACCAACCCTTCCCTTCATTTTCTTTCTCTTCCTTTCCTCTTCCCTTTCAACTTTTTTTCTTCTCTTTTCCAAAACGTTTAGCTAGGCCTAATGGTCTACAGAGTGCGGAGTGGAGCCCCAGCTGCAAATGCAGTTTTAGCGAATTTTGGGCTCCAAACTGCATTTCATGGCAACATAATGAATATAATGAAGTCGTTTATGTTCAATGCAGCTTAGCACATTTTCCACGAAGCATCCTGCTGTGTGTGGATACCCACCCCCTCCAAGGCTAAGACTAAAGTTCACCAACTTACTCTTCACGCTCAATGAGCGCTTACACAGATTCATGAGCGAAAAAAGTGAAAACGAACCGCAAATTTGCGTCAGTCAACCAAAAATCACTATGCGTCGCCAGCAAGTAAGCGATCGAAAAATCAATCACCTGGTGGGTGTTTATTGTTTAGGTGATCGACCGATCGATCACCTCAAACGGCAAACCGCGGTTCATTCTGTTGTTACAAACTTGACACAGAGACAGTAAAAATGACCACTGAGTCATTTGTTGGTGTGACAATACATTTTCACAAATATCAACAAATGTCAAATCTTCACATCAAAAACATCATGTTAGTGGCGTGGCTCTAGTGCTAACACGTTGTTTGACATCAATAAAGTTGTGCTATGCTGGATCTGGTTAACTGGATGGGTGGCTGTCTCTGGACAAGTAAACCATCTTGAAATATAAAGAACTAAATAACCACAAAGGATAACTCAGCCTTCCATCCATCCAAGGTAGATACCACGAATAAAGTACCAGCCGGTCTGGTTAGAGTTAAAGGTCTATAGCCACGGTCAAAATCACTTGTAAAATTTATGTAGACCTCAATTAGACATTTCACCTTGCTTATATAATATGATGATTTAAGCTTTATAAATGTATGAAATTAATGCCTGAATATAAGGAAAAAATGGCGTTACATTACGTTATGCTAAAAATCCTTATCTTGGAAGTGGCCGGAAGTGACGTCACTACATGTATCCAGTCAGTGTTTACCAATTAATTTTAATATCACATGACAACTGCAGCAATACATAGGTAAACAATGTGATTTTATAATGCTTATGTTTCTGTGCGTATTTTACGTTGACTACGGGTACATGCGGTGACGTCATCAGCCTGTCAACATGGCGTCTCATTTTCTGCGTCATTTTCGTAGATCGTTGATTTCAAATGTAAGTTTATTTAATTTTGGTGTCCATGGACCTTTAAGGTGGGGCACGTTCACCTGTGTTGAGTGGAAGATAATACTGTCATTCCAAATGCCAGATGATGCTCCAAGGCTCTAAGATAAGATCCTATGAACATGCCCTTTAACCTCCAACCCTTAACTACGAAGAAGATATTCGTACGGTACCTCATTTGCATTGCTTGGAAAGAGACGCTTTGCACCTTCAATCAAGGCAAGGTATGAAAAGCGCAGCTGATAGGGTGTCTGAATGAGTCCCATTCTATACCGACGCATGTCCACCAGCACATCCAGTACGTTCACACTGCTCAAGTTGCCGCCATTTTTGCTTGCCTGGCAAATGTCAAGTTAATGGGAATGTTACGTCAACTCCATCATTAAACACTAACACGTAACATTACGAATAAACTTCACTGAATACAGTGAGTGTTGCTAAGTCAAATAACCAGTGAGTGACTAGAGTCCGGCAAAATTAGCATAAAAATACCACTAATAGTTTTTATATTTGAAGATATGGACAATAGCAAATGAGAAATTTTTGAGACAGCACAGAGTGACTGAGCAAATGAGGAAAGTTCTACATCATGTTCAAGTCAACACATTACAATTTGCATAAAGAAACACCAGTTTGAACATTTATTGCAACTTTCGACTACTGCATCACTGATCTACAGCTTAATAACCTTATAGTGTTCAATTAAGCCTACTCAATAACTTTGACTGTAGCTATTCTGTCGTTGCATTATTACTATGCAGATGCAATACTGTGTGTGCCACCGGAAAGCCTCAGCTGGTACTCAACTCTTAATATTTTCCACAAAATAACAAGTGTTATTAAGTCCTGATTATATAGTGATTCTTTACATCAAAATTGGCTAACATTGAACCAGAATTGTTGGAGTTATTTGAAAATCTTGACTGATTTTTTACGCAACACAGTTTTGATACCAACCAGGACAAGGCAGGTGTCAACGAGGCAGATTGTACCAGATCGACCAATTCCCGCACTGCAGTGAATCACAGGCGGGGCTTGAGGCTCACTCAGAACCTGCTCTTGACGGATTGCAAACAGAAAATCCAGAAACGCATTCGGCGACTCTGGAACACGAAAGTCCGGCCACGCAGTGTAGTGAAAATGCAGCACTTGACGAGTCTCCTCTGTCTGTTAACAGCAATGGCATTCAGTGGTAACTAATGATTGCCATGATAAATCAGTGGTGCACATGAAGTTAAGTTGTAACTAAACTCCTTACATAAGTAGACTACTTAGAATGTTGATGTATATCCTATTTTAGACATTTACTGGTTGAAGTAAGTCGACAAAAAGTCAATAAACTTCCTAACTTACACCCATTTGATAATGTAGCCAACTAGCATATGGGTGCGGCACATCTGATTTCTGGAAATGAGTAAGTAAAGTATTGTACAGTAACTTTGAGCATAGGCATAAATTTATTGATGCATAACCAAATTTGCTCATGCTGCCCTAGATCAGGTAAGGACCCTGAAGAGTGAAGATAAGGAAACCCTGTTGGTAATAACTAATTGCACAACTGATCACTACATAGTCAAACTTCTCAGTTACTTGCAGTTCAAGTTATATCGCCAGCAACAGCAACACATGCAATTGCATTTACAATTTTACAACAAAGTTTTCTACAGTGCCTCATACCATATCGGATGGCAGTATTTAACAATAAAAACTAGGCTTGAATATCACAAGAAGAAATGTCAAAATACACCCAAAAACACCGACACAATGACTAATAACAAATCAAACACAGATGAGAATGCTTCTAGCTGTCAAAACCTGGAGGTCAAGCAGCTGAAGAACTCGCGTTGTGAAGTGGTAATTTGTGTGTCGTTCGGTGACAAATGACACTTTGAGGCCGACATCATTAAACACCATTTCATCATCGCCTTCATTTTCACAGCCCACTGGATAGTACTGGTGACACTTCACCTGATTCACACATAGGTTAGCTCACAACGACAGCAACGAACTGACAAACAGTAGATTATTATTATAGGAAATTATATGCAATTTGTATCAACCATATCAATCAGTACTTGACAGCCGTTACTCAAAGCAGTAAACATAATGCAACTCCACACATATCCTGTATTTTAATCTCTGATGGCTGCAAAGTCTGCTGAATAGCTTTTGCATTTCGTTGTGTTCCATATGACACACATTTGCCTCGATTTATATGTTGCATATATGCGGCATAAAAACTGTATGCTGTACATAGGTGCATATTTTAACAATTTCACATATTGCTACACATATACCGCATCTGAACAAAGTGCAAATTTCAAACAAAAAAATTCTTTGCCATAAAGCATCATGTATAACTGGTAAACCTGTTCTTTCTCGATAACACGATTGAGCATTATGACAGCACGACTGTTCCGTTCCCAGACCATCAGCCAGAAGTGACCACAAGTGTCTCTCAGAGGACCCTATAGAGAACAATAATGTGTTTCTGCTACAAAAGTAACCAAAAACCACAGTTTTAGACTGCAATGTCAATGGCACCTAAACAGCAGTTGACTGGAAAGCAAGAATGCACTGGACTTCAATGTCCAACCTAATAGCACATTTGATAGAGCACTGACAGGAAAAATTGCTGCAATTGCTTTTTAGAGGCCTAATCAAAATCAGGCCCATCGCACAGGACTATGACAAACTTCAAGCAAGACGCTTACTCATTTAACTGCCAATGGCAGTACACTGAACCACTGTGTCGCTTAAATGATGAGAAAACAAGACTAGTTTTATTACTTTTAGCTCCAAAAAGTTGACATGCACTGTAGCTCTGCTGAAATTTGCCAAATTGAAAAATGCTGCCAAAAATTTACCACAAAAAATTTGCAAGAAATGGATGACAGAATAATGCCATAATCCAGCTTGTACAACTGTAGTCATCAAATACCGAATATAAAGTGTAATATCATCATTGGGCTATAAATAAGTTCATTCCCATCAACAACAAATATGTTAACTTCTTCTAGCCAATGATGACATTTTTGCACCTATAAACTACACTTATAGCTTCCAAATTCTGGTTTCTGCATTTGTTCTTCTCTGATGCATGCAAGCAAATCACTTAAAAATGCTGTTGACATTTAGTAGTGCCTTGAAGATGTTAGTTTGATTTAAATTAAGTGATGCAAATAATTCATTTAAATTAATTTAAATCAGCAATAAAAAATCATGATTTAAATCAATTTAAACCACCAAAAATAAAACTATGCATTTTTTCTGCAAATTTGATGGCTGTTTTCATTTTTTAATATATTATAATACAATACAGCTTGTAACAAATTCATACTATAACAGCAATCCGCTGTGAGACATCTCAGCACAGGTTTTATAAACTACTGGTAAATTTGACATGAAAAAGTTATTGCAGTGTTTTGTGTGTGTTATAGGTTTTAACCTAAATACCTGCACCTGTAATAATGTTATTTTTGCAAAAAACTAGACATAACAAACAGCTTTAGTGCACTGGAGGCAATACAATCAGCAAACCTGTGTGAGTATATAAGCACGCTCTGCTTCTGCTACTTCAATAAGACTGGCATTAATATAGTCAATATCATTCCTCTGCAGTCGGACACGACTGTGATCATCTGGCAACAGCAAAACACACTAAAAGTTTAAATAATGCATAACTGCATCACAGAAACCTGTGCTTGCAATTCCAAAATTCCATAACAACACTAAAGGTATATACTATCTCTCTACGAACATAAAAATCTACAGAAACACATCTGCATTTATAACTAAACCAAAGTGAATCGAACGTACTATAAAAGCCCAACACTTACATGGACTGACGTCTGCATATCGGTTACGAGCACGAAATTTTGGAGAACGTGCGTCTTTAGCAGCAGCTTCCTGTGTATGACACGAGGAAGTTTGAAGCTCCTGGACATGCAAAAGCATAATGACAACATTCATATATCTAAATTCAACCTACACCTACATCATTAAGAGTAGAGATAAGATTAGTTTTAGGAATAATCGCTAACTATGCTTATGCTAAACTGCTAACTCTGCACATGACTGGCCAAGCACCTGCTGTAGAGTTTTGGGTCAACAAAAAATGACAGGCTGATGTGCTGGTGTGGACTGGCTACCACTGGCCTGTAGGACGATGTAAGTGGGTTATCATGTAATGAAGTGAATAGTTCTATGCCATCTTTTTCAGTCTCCTTGCACACCTCATATATAACCCATGCCCTACAGCCCAGGCAGTATTGGTTGTAGCAGTATAGGTTGGTAGCGAGGTGTAGTGGTAACGCATTTGATCCGATCAACAAAGTTACTGTATGCCGGGCCCAGTTAGTACTGTGATGGGTGACTGCCTGTGGACAAGTAAACCGTCTTGGTATGTAACCAGCAGCCTAGGTCAACTCAGCCTCACATCCCTCTGGGGTAGGTAAATCGAGTACCAACCTATCTGGTGGCTGGGGTTAAGGCAGGGCACGTTCACCTGTGTCGGGTGGCAGGTAACATTGTGTGATCCCATACGGCAAATGACGCTCCATAGCTCTGAGAAGGGCATCCCATTAAGGGCTATATCACCACCTTTAACCTTTAACAGCCCATGCTGACATAAGCCAGGCTGGTAAGACTTTGTCTATGTGCCTGATGCAGTATGTGATTGCAGTGGCCAAGTTGTTAAGCATATCAGTGACCTAACGAACAGTATGGTCCATCATTCAATGGGCCCAACAACTGGCTGGCTGAGCGACGGGACACACAATGGGTGACCAAACTAACTCTGGATAGTTGACTTTTAGACACACCACAATGCTTTGTTATGTCACTGTACAGCATGGTTTTAAAGCAAATAAACTGTAACTAAGTAGATATAAATACAATAATTCTAGCGGTAGATCGGCGATCTTGCTGTTAGCACTGGAAAATTGCTAGAGGTAGATCGGGTAGGCACATTATTAGGTACATGGTAGAACTTATGTTCCTGGTAGTCATAGGACCATGCCACGACACTGTCAC
>Ga0209671_1001621_pt1 | contig 19229 bp, 10 predicted proteins | sample WorMetHERISLAND2_2_FD_187401 | JGI IMG/M metagenome (GOLD analysis project Ga0209671, IMG submission 187401) | Marine gutless worms symbiont microbial communities from Max Planck institute for Marine Microbiology, Germany - Olavius geniculatus... | ecosystem: Host-associated > Annelida >...
AAAGACAATACAATTTTAAGAACATTGTACACACGGAAGCTCTCAAGCACAAACCGCAAACTCCTGACAAACTAACTAAAAAGGGCTGTCCTAAAAAGAAAAAATCATATCGGCTTTCGTATACACTGACCCTAACGATGGCGTATCCTTCGTCAGCCAGCAAATACAGTGGCGGAACTCGGTAGTGATTCTTGAAATGAAATCTGTCGGGAATGTCTTGCTTCCTGTAGACCGTCATGTTGGCGTGCGCCGAGCGAAGCGTTTCGTAAAGCTACGTCACACATACAAAGATAATTTATACTCTCTTCTGCTAAATAAAAATAATTTCTACATTACTTATATAGGCCTAGTTTCTTTCAAAGAATTTTAAAAAACGAAATGTGCGAAAACAGTTTATAACAGTGAACAAAAAAAGTACCGAACTTAAAACGGTTCAGTGCAGCTCTCACGGCGTGGTTGTGGGAAATCCATTGTCGCAGACTGTTGTTGCCTGGTGTATTTTAAGGCGCGTCTACACGGCGTCAGTGCTAAACCACCAAACTAAACGGAACTTGCTTATACCCCGTTTACACGATCAAGCTGACTCGACGAGCTGGCTGTATGTTAGCTGAACGAGCCAGTTTGATGTTTGTTCGACGTTTGCTCAACGTTTGCTTGATGTCTGCTCGATGTTTGCTCGATCGTGTAAATAAGGTATTAATACACTTCGCGAAGTGTAACAAAGTGAACTGTCAGTTCGTCCGCTTTGTACAGTTTGTGCAATGCAAGGAAAGTGGCATTTTAGTTCAGTTTAATTATGTCGTTTAATACTCTCCTTAAACGCAAATAAAATTCAGTAAATTTTTACTTTAGTTCAGCTCATTTTTGTAAACTCACCCCAAGCCCGTCGAGAAAGGGAAAAAGAAGGTAGGGGTAAGTTACCCCGGCCCCCTCGACGTTTGGGGCCCGCCAGCGCTCAAGAATATAAATTACGCCAAAATGCGACATTTAAAAAAATCAAAAAATATTCTCCCCAGAAGAACCCCGCAAGAATGTTTCCCCGGGCCCCGCTGTGGTTCTCGACGGGCCTGACTCACCCTGTCCTCGTTGTCGGGCTTAGGCCAGATCTGTAGTGCCGGTGCAGACTTGGATCCGGCGGCACGCACCCAGTCGTCGCTGCTGACGTAGTCCAGCACGTTGATAAGTCCACTCGTAGCGTCACCACGTCCGCCGAGTCTCGCAGACATGCCGTGGTCCGAGAACACCATCAGGTTGATGTTGCCCGCCTCGCTCACGGCGTCAAGAACACGAACAAGCTCCGCGTCAACCTGTTTCACACGCAGTTCGATTCACATACGCGTGCGCTGAACAAAATCACGGCTTGTGCGGCTTAGCAAAAAGCTGTTGTATAAGCGATGTGCCACGTCAAACGAAAGTCCAAAATTTCGATACTCCACAGCTCCCACATTTTCAACCAATCTTTCTGCAACTCAAAACCAAAAAAAAAATATCTGAGATACGACTCGATGTGCAAAAATTGGCTGACGTAAAAAACGGCAAATGGGGTCTGTAAAAATAGCGAATTTTTGCTCAACTTACTTTTGTTTTTTTTTTGCAGACCTATTATACGCGCGTAAAATTCGAAAAATAAATACGAGTAAATTTAATGCTACTTACTCAATGGTCACCACAAGTCTCTCATGAGAACATGTGCTGACGGCAGCCATGGAAACCATCTACGTTAAACGTCAAACCAACTGCCAAGGCAGCCATGTGAATATCAACACGGTACAATATCAACACAGCATACATCTAAACAAGCTAAGATGTGTAAGATTTTGCTCTTGCTCGTTCGATCGTTTGCTGAATATTTTATGGTGTTTATAAAAATTAATGTTATCATATGTTTACATTTCATACGTATGATAGAACAGCATCGACCTGTTTCGTCACCATCTTTACTTCGTCCGAGTCCGGACCAAAGTCATGACCGGCCGCATCGACTAACTCCACATACACGCCTGGCAAACATTCACAATTCGTTTTCAGTGGCGTCGTCATGGCAACAACGGACAAGGATAATTGACACCCTCCTCTGTAATTCTAACCTGTCGGAAAATTTTTTCCCAAAAATACAAAATTTTTGGCCGTAAATTATCATTTTTGGTAAATTTAAAAGCAACATTGAATTTTTAGAACTCCCATAATCTGCAGTGTAGGACATTTTCAGCTGGCTGTCAGAAAATGCAACTTCCTGTCCCCCTACTTTTAATCATTCGCGACGCCGCTGATGTTTTGTACATCAATACAGTACCAAACCAAAAACAGCATTTTAGACCTATTTTTTGAAACACGCAAATATAAATTTGTGCTTAGTTAAGAATTACTCCTCGTAATGCAAACACAGAAGTCTAAGGCAGCTTTACAACAGAACAGCTAAAACAGAAGCATAATAAATATACACAACACAATAAAAAGTTTTTTCTCTGACGATTACAGATCTGTTAAGCGGTCGTTACAAATCTGGTATGACAGAATAGAGGTTGGAAAATATTTTATATTCTTCTCAATGCTAACGCGCGTAGATAAAAATAAAAATATACATTTTTCCCATCGGAAATCGATGTCGCCGATTTCAGTAGAAACGCGTGATTTTCGGTAGAAAGTACAAAAAGTAGTGGTTTTGCGCATGCGCAGTGAAAACACGACAACATGTACGGTATAATAGGCATTAATTACCTGCAAGATCAGCAGAATCGTTTCGCAATAGAGTGATAGCTTGCTGCAGTGCGTGAGAGAAGTTCGCTATGTTTGGGTTTGGAGTCGACTGATACGGCGAGCAGAACGTCGGACGATGCCCGCGTATCTCAACTTCGCAGCCGTTCCAGTAATAGAAGTAGCTGCGCCTACCCTGAACACGTGCAATAATTATGTCGTGAAACATTCATTATAAAATACAGAGTAGGCCATAAAAATCCCCCTACATGTCACCTAATTATGTTTTCCAAGAGTGATGTACTTTTAAAGTGAATAACGCACGTTGAAATATAATCAATTCTTAGTAACATGTGCAAATTTCGTGCAAATATTTTTTCAATAATTTTGTAATGGGATAAAATAAATGAAAGCAACCCAACTCTACAGGAAACACAATGGCGAAAACAGTGTAACGTCATTTAATGTACAGTACGAGGATAAAGTGTCGATCAAACCCGTTCGCCAACAAAAGGGATGGGGCGCTAAACGCATTTGTAAAGAGTTTCCTAACAAGAATTGGGCGGTCAGTTCTGTTAAAGATCTTCTGCGCAAAATTGACAAGACAAACTCGATTTCTCGAAAGGTCGGCAATGGACGGAAGCGGACTGTCCGAACAACACAGAATATCGAGTGTGTAGCGGAGCTGATATGCAGCCAGCAAGGCAACCCTGGGTCCAGTAAAAATTCCGAGAGAGATTCAGAATGGTACATTGAACAGTTGTTTACTTGACTGTCTTGTTGTTGTATGAAGTTTTTGCTGTTTATTTAGACATACACGCAAGCACGTATTTTTATTTGTGTTTCACCATTGTGATATAATACAATTGGGGTGCTTTGATTCTATTGTATTATTTTTAATAACATTTTGACATACTCATTAGGTTTTGACATCAATATGTGCAGAACAAGCTAGCAATTTATATGGTATGCCATTTTGTCCATATAAACAAATGCAGTAGCATTTTAAGCAAAATAATATAGGGGATGGTTTTTTTGTGGCCCACTCTGTACAGCAAAATTTAACTAGACAATTAAGCAAGTATCTTTTAATGCACAAAACAAACGTAAATGCAAAAGATTAATTTTCTATAGCCAATAACTGACAGAAACTTAAAAAGACAATAATTAACAAGTAAACACTTGAACACGCATATAAGCACAATTGTGTAGATAAAACTGATGTTTACGAGCACGTAAGATTTAACTTGAGTTGTCTCTTTTAGGGGCGCCATTTGAGAGCGGCTGGAGGGGTCCGCGGACCCTTCAAAGATTTATGATTTTAGTTTTTCTTGTAAATTGTATTTTTAAAACAATGTTACTGCTGCCAAAACTATATGTTACAAAAACTGAGACCTAACTAGAATTACTGAGAACCCCAACGATTTAGTAGAATGACGCCACTGGTCTTTTAGACAGTGCAATATTATTTGGACCGTGTCTGTGCCACACCCCACTAAATGAACTGGTCTACTTAGTGTTAATAAGCCGCTAAAAATCAATTTCACTGACCTGCTTACTGGCCGTGATCCACAAAGGTTCTCCGTCGTTCCACCAATATGAAAAGTACTGCTCCGGGTTGTCTCCGATCAGAAACTCGGTGTCGTGTTTGATATCGTACATGTAGTTGTCGACCACACCGTGCGACTCCGCGTACAGACCTATATAAAAACAGAACAGTTCAACTTTAAGCAATGGCTTGACAACGAAATCCACAGCTACACCAATAGACGATGCCGCACAAACTGCAACTAAACTCCACGTGACCTTATACGTGACGAGCATTTTGTTAATGTATGTAGCCTAAACTATTATCTGTCAAAAACTATTTCACTTAAGTAAGCTTTGCAATATCGTACGCATAAAACAACTGGTTCTCAAGAACATGCACGTCTTATCAGTTTCTTTAAATCTGTAGAAATGGAGCTCTACCGATTAAATTTTATCGCGAATAATGTAGAAATTAAAGTTGCAGTAAGACTGCATGTTCGTCCTGTGGATGTTACGGTGTCAAATTTTTGTTTGGAATATGGGTGGTAACCTGGCATCAGGTAAGAATAAGACAAGTCGATAAACCGAGACGAGAAGTCCTACCAACTTCCACGCATCTATGATTACTTACTGTCCACCACAGCGACACCTGGTGGACAGTCGTTCCGACGAAGGCAGCACTGCCAAAACGTCAACAGAAACAATAAAAATAAAAGTTGTATTTTGATGAATTTGTCAACTTATTAAGTTTGCGTTTCAACCTATGAGTCTATTCACAGACACTCGTCGGCAGTGTATGTTTTAATACGTAAGCATCAAGTTTGTGTCTCTCTGCAACTGTTTTTACGTTATAGGTCCTACGAGTTAATAGCGGTAAAATAACATTCCGTAAGGTGGTACCCTCTTTGACGCCTTCGTTCGAGGGAAATCCTCTCACCCAGCGCCATGAAATTTTGTCTCTAAAAACAAGAAACGTACTGTCGCGCGTAAAAATGTTTTAAACGAAACTATAGGAATGTAAAACATAAAATCCAGAAACAGTCGGTTATCATGAGAGAAATAAAAGCTTGAGATCAAAAAAGCATGCGAAAAATAAAATAATGATAATTAAAACTAGAAAAAAAACTAAAATAAAAAATACACCGTGGGCCATAAAAAACGTGGCACGTTACTTTTGTCAATATCTTCGCCGATAATTGACCAATTTTCAAAATTCTTTTACTGGCACACTCTGCAAATTTGTAATAATGTGATTATTATATATCCACCACGCTCCAACTGCGTTGCTACACTACAGTGTAAAACATACATTTTCAAAAAAAACAACATTATTATAATGCATACATAAAAATTATGTTTGAAAAAATTGTACCAATTTTCATACGAAAGTTAAATTATATTTAGTACCAAATACATTTATGATTTTTGTAAACGAAAACCGAGAACTTGTTTTCAATATTAATTTTCAATGCAGTGACAGCATACTGGTAATTTAACATTTATATTTCGCAAGGTAGTGTAGCGACACAGTTAAGGTGTGGTGGGATATTCAGTAACCATGTTATTGCCGACTGTCCACTGAATTAGGCAGTGAAAAAATTCTAAAAATGCGTTAACATTTGGCGAAGATATGACAATAAAATACTGCCACGTTTTTGACCCACCCTGTAGTAATATGTGTACTTCACACATTCAAGGTGTAATGAGATATTTAACTTTTACGTCACTGCAAATTATGCGGAGAATATGCGTGTAAAAACTTTTTTTCACCAAACTCGTGAAATGTTTTTTATCTGGTTCACGGTGTACAAAACAACCGTGTGTTTGTACTTGCAGCGTTGTACGGAATCAGGCTGACTTGTGGTCATAACCAACAATGGCGACGGCTGCAGCGTCGCATATAGCTCAAATGACAGCCTGTCCGATATGCGTGGAGGAGTTTAGCAATCCGAAAATACTCTTTTGTCATCACAGCTTTTGCCTGACCTGTCTGGAAGCCTGCTTCAGAGAGAAAAAAACGGGGAGATGAGGCGCCGCTGACCAGGCAAAGATTTGTGATTCCGGGCGAAGGCCTTGGTGCCCTGCCGCTTCATTTTCTGATACAAGAGCTAGTGGATGTTCGACGAAAGGCTTTTGGGCGAAGAGCAGGGCGAAGTTTCGTGCGAGCAGTGTGCAGTTCCGAACCAAGAACATTCGAACGACAAGTTTTCAATAGCCGCCGTTCACCGAAAGCTTGCGCAGGAGCTGGTACAAGCCGCTGACAAAGAGAGACGGCTTGCGCAGCAAGTGGAACAGCTTAAACGGCGAAATCATCAGATTTTTTGCCCGTTCGTCTTTATGTAGTTGATGTTCTCAGTCATTCGCACATGACAGTATGCAGTAGGTTTGATGTCATAAACTTGCTTTTAATTTTACAGCTAATGCGAATACCTGATAAGTAATCTGAGCAATGTTCACGTGACGCGCGACAGCATCAGTACTACCATCTAAGGAATTAGTAAGCAACATGCAATGAAATAATCATGCGTTTAGCGTTTTGAAAAAAATACTCAAATTTGACGCATCCGTTTGAAGAACTCTTTGAACCTAAAAGGTCAAAAATCAAATGGTTATAATTTACGTTTCATGCTGAGAATGGTCTATTTCTAATAATTTCACGGTTGAATTAAAATTAAATTGTTTTCTTTATTTAAACTAGTTTCAGGTATACACGCATGGCCACTAAAACACGTAAGTCATTTGCTGTATACATAAACGACTAAAATTTTTGCTATGAAATGCGTTTTAAAAGCTCAAAATCCGTATTGGCATCACCCAGGATACAAATGCCTTGCCGGACGGCGATCTGCCCCGGACTCAATTGGGGAGCTTACTTCGCTCTTTTGGGTCCTCTATCTAATGGGCAGGACGTTCGCTGCCCCCTTCCCCAAAACCCTTTTCCGCTCTCGGCCTTCGTAGCCAGTGTCTTTTTTCGTAGCATTTAAGTTGCAGTGCCAGGATAAGTTCGTTCTGCGAATGTAACGGTGTCATATTTTCATTTTCAATATGGATAAAGCTATTGATGCAAATTTTAGCAAACAGTTTTTAACCGTCTCTCCATTTCTTTCACTCATGCTGACGTGTCGAAACGAATGAAACAATCAAAGTTTTTTTATCGAAAACGAGGTAGCGTTTGTGTTACGTTCACACCACGGTGAAATATAAAGCACTTATCACATTTACCGTGATTGCCAGATGCAATTTGGTGTAAACAGCCACTACAGACCCACAAACATTTTCCGCCAACACCTGACACCTTAACCGCAAAGAGTATCTGAAGTTTTGACAAAAGTGTAGCGTAAGCGTATAAACTGTAATTTTTTTTAGCTAAGTTTGCAAGTTAACTGTAGTTTATTGTACCATTCATGGTGAATAAAAAAAGCGCATATGAAACAGCCTACCGGTCATGATGGAGTAGTAGTTAGGAAAGGAAAGCGATGGAAAGACAGGTACGAAAGCGTCGGCGGAGACTCCGGCGCGACGCAGTCTGGTGAAGCCAGGCAGCTGGTCGCTGGACAGGTGATCGAAGTAGTCCCAGCGCCATCCGTCCACCAGCATCAGCAACAGCTTGTTCACTGATGATGATGATGATGATGATGATGTCTGGACGGCAACTAGCAGCGTCGTCAGCGCATAGACGACAAACATGGACGCAGTTCCAGCAATTCTCTGCATCCCTAATATCACCATTACCATCGAAGATTAAAAGAGCTACAGCTGCCATATGGCTTAACAAAAGGTCAGATATTTCAGGAACCGGTCACTGGCTTAACGCATTAATCTATAACAAAATGTCCACTCGCGTACCGTCGTACGTCTTACATTGTCAAACATAACGTTAAAACTTCTGATAGTGGGCGCGTCCTCTGTGAGTATGTGTATGCGTGTGACTGTGTTCTATCGGTAATCATTTCAATGTCCCATCACTCTTGCCATCTCTCTCAGCAGTTGATCACACAGTGCTGCCCGTTACTCGACACAGGTGAACGCAAGTTCCGCTTTAACCCAAGCTAAGCAGGTCATATCTCGATTTAGCCTACCTACCCTGGAGGGATGAAAGGCTGAGTTGACATTGGTGGTCGGTTAGGTACCGAAATAGTTCACTAGTTCATGTACAGACAGTCATCCATCCAGATAGTAACCACTGTGTGAATTGCAAGTTAGTGAGCCTGCTACATCATCATCAAACATGTCAATTTTACGTTTCGACTATACGTAGGCCTATTCTATCGTATACCGGTAATCGTATTCTGTTTTAGCGAATGCGTACGTTCGATCTTTGTCACTTACCTTATTACCGTAGGGGCATTACCGTACTGTCACTACAATGTGGCAGGCCTATATACACGATTTGTTCAGTCGCAGTCGAACGTACAACGAACGCAGTTGAAGTTACTAGGCCTTAACGGCCTATATGGTATAGATCTACACTTTGTACAGATGTGTAGGCCTGCAATACATGCGGTACATGAAACGAGCAGAGCCTACTAATGACGAGTAAATGACCTCATGCAGGCTGCGGCTTTATAACGCGGATATTTGTGTCCAACTGCAAAGCATCGCTGAACATTTAGTTTCTCGTCTGCAGTTGCCGTGGCACGTTCACGTTGACCGAACATTCCACTCAGTGGCACGGCAAAAATAGCCGCCATGCTTTTGTTACAACTCCATTAGTTATAGATAGCCTATTCTTTTACTGGCACGGATATCAGTAGGCTAAATTTTCAATAAACTTTTCTGAGAATCTCGCCACATCGTGAAAGCATCGGCGCTTTACATTGTGAAATAGTAATATCTTCTCTGTGTCCGGGATTTCATATATCGGGGTAAAAAGAAAGTAAAAGTCATAAACATTAGGCCTAACACGCTTTCACAGGTTTATAAGTCATCATCAGTGCTAGCGATAGATTGGCAAACTCGTTAACAGCTAAGTCTACTATGAAACTGTTATCATCATCAACATCATCATCATCGTCATCGTTTAATGTCTACTTACAAGTAGAGCAGCAGACTGACAAGTTTAACAGCAGTTGCAAAATTCTGTACATATGAATGAAAAGGTTACATCAATTTAAGTTTTTCGTGTTTTTTTTTGTAAATTTTTGACCCTGGAACCCGTACGGAAAAGCCGTACAGACGGCCGACCCGCAGACAGACGGGCAAGATCTGTAATGCGGCCCATTAGGACGACTGCACAACAGCGACATTATGTGTGCAGCGAAAACTCTGTATAGGCTACAATATGTACTACAACAAAGCTGCTATGTTGACTAACCTGCATAATGCCTGAGCTACAGTAGACCATAGCGTTGTACCGTATCTATAGCTCAGGTGTGCCGGTGCCGACACCGGCCTCAATTGCTCGGCTGTAGCGCTGAAGCGCTGCGTGTAGCGAATAAACACGCATACAGGTATAGTATAGGCCTATGCACGTGCAGCAGCGTGATGTGTTTTATTGCAATCAATTGACCAATGGAATATGCATGGAATACATGGCCAGGAGCATGGATACCACGTCTGAGAATAATGCTGCCTGCACCGTGGAGATTCCGGCAATGTGGGCCGGCTGATCTGATGATGTAAACAAACAATACAGGTATGCCCAGGTGAGCTGAGCTGTTGATTGCTTTACACCGGTAGTCTACGTTAGCCGCTGATGCCGATAACATCAGTGATACATGTATTACACTGTATTGCTTCTTATGTCAATTCCCATCAGATCTATCCATAACCGTCACTGCACGACGTGACGTCGATAGCGTGTGTTACAGGTTATGGTCATAGGCTAAACCAACAAGCGTGATGTGCCGTTTATCGATGAAAACAAATTAAGACACTTCTGCTTCAATTTCAGTTCGTAACCAAAAGTTAATCATTAACTGAAAGCCAAAACTGACTAAACACTTTTTACTTAGGGCCTACATTCTTTCGATTGTTTTGCACTTGCAAAACACAAAATAGACGAAAACGGGGAGGAAATATCGGCTTTGTGATTTAATCTGCCCGTACGGGGGATGTCTGACACATAAATTATGTCGTTCTGTCGATTTCCTGTTGTTCATCGTTAGCATCGTTCATCGTTAGCTGCGCTGTCAACCAATGTCGTGCTGGGCCGGATGTTGTACCAAGCTCTGACACACTAAACAGACATCCTCGAACCTGGGCTGAACCTGCAGTGTTTGTGTACCTAGATACTGTAGAGCTCTTGTTGTGTTTCTGTCGTCACAGATTTTTCGGTTTGCGGCGTGGTTTCGCTGATAACGAAGCCATGCGGCGGCAGCGGCATCACGTCGGCTGCGCGATGTTGCTGCTACTGATGCTGCTGATGCACCCGCTGCGCGTGCACACAGTCTGTCTCGGCGTCACCGAATGCAACTGTGAGCCTGGGTTCGTTATCAACTGTCGCAACGCCGATCTGACTGCTGTACCTTCGTTCGACCTCTCCGGGTCTCTGCGGACCAACTACAGCGAATTGACGCTCGCCGGTAATCGCATAACTTCGATGCCGGCGCTGGCTTTCCGAGGTCTGCAGTTTCGGCGGCTTGATCTGAGTGACAATCCACTGATCCGGCTCAACTCGTCCGCATTCAGTGGACTCGAACGACACCTGCACGAACTGAAGCTAACTCTGAGTTCGGAAGCAGAGTTTCCGGCGCCAGCGATCCGTCGGCTGACCAGACTTCGAGTCCTTTACGTGTCCGGTTTCGGTGCTCGGCAGCTGCCAACCGCGGCGCTGGAGACGCTCTCTCAGCTCGTCGAGTTGGGACTGATCTCAGGGTCGTTAACGACGTTGAACCCGAACGATCTGCGCGCCCAGCACGGCTCACTGCAAACTCTCGTACTTCACAGCAACGAGCTGTCCGGCGTGCCGACGACGGCGCTATCCACCGTCACCATGCTGTCCACGCTCGATCTCTCTCGGAACCAGATCTCAACGCTACCAGCCGACGTGTTCGCGGGTCTGATCAACCTCGCCGTGGTCGACCTGTCCAACAACGGGCTGGGTGGAGGCGGGGGCGTGGATGCGGGGGCGTTCCGTGCGGCTCGTCGACTGCGGACGCTGACGATGAAGTCGTGTCAGCTGGGTGACCGCGACGTGGCGGCACTGCGGCAGCTGCACAGCATCATCGACCTCATCCTGTCGTACAACAACATCGCCAATCTACCCGCCGACCTCTTCAACCGCATGCGCTCGCTGCGTCAACTTCGCCTCGACAACAACCAGCTCCAGACGATCACCAGGTCCACATTCTCCGCCGCTGCGTCAACCCTGGAAGTCCTCGACCTCGGCCACAATCCGCTGTCCGCCAAAGTTCCGGAAGACGCGTTCGTTGATCTGAACTATCTTCACGAGCTGCGTCTGGACGGGGTGACGACTCTGCAGCTTAGTGCCGGAAGCTTTTCGTCCCGGCATCGCAGAGTTCTCCGTACACTGAGTGTGCCCGGCAGCGGGATCGGAGACCGGCTATGGCCGATAGTTTCCAGGTTGGAAAAGCTGAACAGTCTGTTCGCCGCACGGGCTTCCATCTCGTCTATTCCGGACTTCGCGTTCCGGCGCAACTCGGCACTGCAGACGATCGATCTCAGTTCGAATGCAATCAGTGCGCTGACTCAACGCTCCGTCTACGGTCTTGCCGACAGCCTCGCGGCGATCAATCTCCACGACAACCGCATCACTACCATTGACCCGTGTACCTTCTACCAGTTCAGGTCGGTGCGGAACTGTTTCTCTCCTCAGAACAAATCCTGACTAAAGAACATCGTCATCATTGTGCACGGGTTTAGTATTGATATTTAGTAGCAAGACGCATACCTGCCAACTCTCAAGCATCTCGCGTGAGTTTTTTTTCGGATGCTTTTTAAATTGCTAACTCTCGCTCTTATATCTGCTGTCGAACATTTTAATTTAACATTATTGTTAACATTCGTTTCTTCGCAACGACTGAAAATGATTTGCACTAACCGCAATTTTGCGATCTCTCTGGGCTACGTATGAGGCAATTTATTGATGTGGTCCTAGAAATAATGCTTATTTTTTCAGCCACGTCAAAGTTCCATCCCGTCTGTAATGATACTGTAATGATATTCTTTAGTTAGACTTGGTTCCAATACTGCACGCAGTTAAATTCTCTGACGAATTTGGCACATCTTGCAAACTTCATTGCTGCATTGGCACCGTAGCTATTGGCACCGTAGCTATGTTTATTGAGCAATTAAAACGTTTGGATTGATGATAAATCATTGTGTGTTGTAGTTCGTCGTTTGACTATTTCAAGCTGGGACTTGGTGCTAACCCTCTGCGCTGTGACTGCGACATCCACTGGCTCTACTCGTTGCTGCGTGTGGCCGACTCGTTCCGGTTGGGTGGTCTGGCGTGGACGTGTGACGGCGGTACGAGGTTTGCTCAGCTGACTGACGTGGACTTCGACGCGTGTCCGCCGTCACAGTATAACTGTTCTCTCATTGTTCCACCGTACGACGACGACGACCAGCGCAACAACTCCACCGACCCTGACGACCATTTGCCGCTTGTTCTACGCGTTCGTTACTCTTCTCACATCTCATCATTCGTGTACCAATGGGGTTATTCAGTGTACTCGATTAAAAACAAAATGAAATGTAGTCTAAAATAGGCCTACTACATTTCATTTTGTTTTTTGATCGGCAGATTTTTTGCACGGTACCAGTACCACAAGTTAGGTCAGGTCCCCCAAACAAAATCGTCAAGACATAGTGTAATTAACCAGTATCATCTCGGTACAGTGTCGCCCGACATATTATGCCCATTTCACCTCTGACATTTCTAGTTAAAATTTGGCACAACGGTTACTCCTGCCTGAAGAAAAGTTCCCAACACCGATTTTAGTTTCTCTAAGCCTTTTCGTTTTCGAGTTAGAAGTCCGTACGGGACAGCTGGCAAGCGGATCGGCAAGACACCTAATGCGGCATACTAGGACGGCTGCATAATAATAAATATAAAAATATCAATATATCGCAAACTAGAAAAGGGCAGAAAATGGGCCCAGTTAGCTCAGTTGATTCTACTTTCTGTAATACTCCGTTTACACGATGAAGCAAAGATGAAGCAAACGTATTCAACATACACGTGCATGACGTGTGCTCTAAGTTTGCTTCGTGTTTTTGCTTGATGTTTGCTTGATACTTGCTTCATCGTGTAAACGGAGTATAAAGTACAATGTGCAATGGTGCAGATGCATGTGTAATAGGCCTACGAGGTAGGCCTGCTGTTATAATAAGTCGTAATACTATTGACTTAAAACAAAAATTCATAATCATCGACAGTTAGGTTGTGGGCTGCTTCAGCGATCCCGTTGTCTCAAATTTGTTTTTTTTTGAAAATTCGGACACATCTTTAGTTTTCGTCTTAGCGTCCTACAGATATTGTGAAAAAGACCTGTTTATAAAGGACCGGCGGTTTACGATCTCCGATCTCCGTCATCTATTGCTCTGCAGCAGCAGTATCTTTAAGCGCGGCTTAAAACTCTACTCTTCTCGAGATACTAGTGTATTCAGCGCAATAGAGATGCTTCATGATATTGCGCTATATAAATAATTCAATATTGCCATTGACACTGACATTTACAATTTGTTAGTGGTTATTTCTTGGCTGATTGGAGTGAATGAATCTGATTCATGATAGATTTTGCCCTATAGCCGTGCGTTGGTGTGTGAATGTGCTGGTTGTTAGGCGTACAATCTGTCGGAGTCGGCGTGTCTGCTGGAGTGGACGGTGAGCGCGGACGCCGCTGATGACGTGGCTGGCTTCATCGTCAGTGTGAATGCAGTGCTCGCCGGAAGCAGCACTGACGGTGGTACCTCGCCGTTCAGTGTCACTGCGCCGGCCAGCTCTCGACGCCTTCGACTCACCGATCTCCACCCGGCCACCGAGTACACCATCTGCATCAGCATGACCCGTGACACCGCTGCGGCGTCCACCGGGGGTGGGGGGACACACGTCTGTACCAGCGTCTGGACCAACCCGGCGTCGGAGCAACCAGAACGGGACGAGTACGCGCGACTGCTCGCCGTCATCCTCGGCTCCATTTTCGGCGCCACTCTCCTGCTCGTCGTGGTGGCCGTCGTAGTCGTCCTGCTGCGTCGCTACTACGCTCGACGGACACGCGAGAAGGCTCAGGCCGCCATCGTCCGTTCCAACTCCAGCGGCCTCGCTCCCCGGCCTCGCAGCGCGACCGCTCGGCCACAGGTCGGGTACGGGTCCAAGCGGTTCGCCAAGAACGGCGTTGGGGCGCCCAAGCGGCGGCCGTTGGCCACGGTCAGCGGCGGCGACACCCAGGGACAGACCTCCACCACCTCGGCGGCGTTCACCCCCGACGAGCGCGCCCAGATACTCGCCATGCTGGCCGGGACTCCGGCGTTCACCGCTCCGCGTGCTTTCGCCAACGCCGCCTACGAGCCCGGCGGCTCGTTCGGCGCCGAATCGAACGATCACGTCTACGACGCGATAGTTGGTGGGGAAGGTTTGTACGACGTTCCTTTAGACTCTCCCGTATAGCGCCCACCGCTCTATGCTCGTGTTAGACCAGGGGCGTCTACGTCCATTGAGGACAACGCTCAAAGCGTTTTATTATTTTTCTCAGGGGAGAAATTTTAAGGACTTCAGGGGGCAGTCATCGTTCCGCCAGAACTTGACCAGGAATGCTTTGTGAGGCTAAAAATGTACCAAATTCATTTTCGGCCGCGGTTCTGCCGCGGACCCCACTGGGGATTTTACGACGCTTCCCAGAATGATCCTCCTAATGGGCTAGGGAGAGAAATACCCCGTCCCATTCCCCACTCCATTCGTCGCCTCAATATCTTCCCCCTTGGAAAATTTTCTACGGGTACCCATGACTATGAATGCTGCCATCCGTCATTGGGGACAAAGCAGCATTTGACATGCGAGTGGTTCGAGTCTACGCCGAGGACGGCCCCATTGTAAGGAGAGTGGGGGGTTGCATAGCGTGTTTAAGGGAGATAGACGCCCCTGTGTTAAAGACCCCAGTGACCGGCTCTCATCGGCTTGCCCTGCGTTACGTTCATACATAAACACAGTGGCGTTCTGGCAGGTGGTGGATAAATTTCTAAATTTCCATAAATTTCTGGCTGTCGGAAAGTTGTTCTTGTCGGAATACTTTTTGTCCAAAGATGCAAAATTTGAGATTGAAAAACCCAACTTTGGGGGAAATTTATACGCAAAATTAATTGGAATTCTGAGCACCCATAAAATCCTCCGTCGGAACTGCAGTGTCTGTCGGAAAATTACAACAATTCCTTTCCCGCTTAAGTTTTTTTAACCCACAACGCCGCTGCATTTATAAACAAGCTGCAGACGGCACATTATTGTACTAGTATGTCGGCCTAATTTCACGACGTACGATGATGAAACGACGGTTCGCAAGTGCAGGCCACTGATGGCTTAACGCAAGGACCGGGCGTAGAATGAAGACAAATTCATACGATCAGCTGCAGAAATGTAGCCCATGGATAGCCCACAAGTTGGTAGGTGCCTCCGTGCCCTTGCCGTTGCCCCCTGGCTGCCCCAGAAAAAAATTTGATGGTGATAAAGTGCCCTTTGGTAACCATACATATGCCACGAATGTGTGACTTATTAAACGTCATTTTTGCATGACAGCACATATATCTGATTTTTTTGCGTTTCCAAACATTAATAAACAGGCACGTTTGCGGCTTTCATGCACGTCCAAAAGCTAAAAGTGTTTCAGCCGACCAGGGGCTCTGCCCCTGTACCCCCGCAACATCTTTTCAATCAACGCAACAATTGAATATAGGCCGACATTTGTCCTACACACAAAAAATTATTACCCCCCAGCTTCGGATTTCTAGCCCCCGCCCATGGGCTATCGCCATTAAAACGAGTACAGCATCGCCAGTGGCGTCATTTCAGCAAATCCTTTGGGAGGGTCTCAGCCACGCCCATCGAGAGCCACAGCGGGACCTAGGGTAACATTGTCGCAGGGCTCCTCTTGGGAATGTTTTTTTGAATTTTTCTTTTCAAAATGGCGCATTCTTTATATTTTTGAGCGACGACGCCCCCAAACGTCGCGGGGCCCGGGGCAACTTCCCTCCCCTTCCCCACCCTCTCGATGGGCCTGGTCTCGGTAATCTTTGGGGGGGGGTTCAGTCTACATAACGTATTGTTTTTGCAACAGTAACACTGTTTCAAAAGTACGATTTACATGCGAAAAAATTGAAATCATAAATCTTTAGACCCCTCTAGCCTCCCCTTAAATGACGTCTCTGAGTTCGTTGCGACATCATGGATCTCTTGCTGCGTTGTCGTATGATCGCATTGTAGCCTATCATCATCATCATCCTTTATTACGCTAGCAAGGCAGCATATCACACGTATACAGGCCTATAAAATACTGCTGCCGATTTCAGTCGTTCATTTTAAAGCTCTTCTTCATAGGCAAGGTCCCGCCGCAGTGGTTAGATATTATGCCAAAGTTCGACTACCGGGTATCTTCTGTTACGCCACTAAGGCTGTATAGGCCGAGTAATTGCAATTTGCATATTGCAACGACCATACAATATTCGTCGAACAATTTGTAACTAATATTGTTTGGTATATGCGCTATTTTATCGGTTGATTTTAGCTAACAGTTTACATCGAATCCGAATCGTATTGTTGTCCATTTGTGAATGAATAAATGTGAATGTCTTTGTTTTACTATGAAACAAATATTAACGTCGCTCAAGTTTCACTAACTGTACTCTAAGTGTTTGTTAGGCTAGCTTCATTAGAGAAGAATATGTTGTAATGAAAATAATCTGCATTTTGCAGAGGCTTATATCAGCAAATAGCTTAGACAACACACTTCAAAAGACTTTCAGTCAAATTATACTGAAATTTTTCTTGCTGTAGCTAACCGAAACAAGCGTCGTTTATGACGCAACTGATTGATAATGCATTGTACAGTAAATATGGCCTAGTGTGCATAATGCATTCACAATTTAAAATAGTGACCCAATCCGATTCGTTGCTTATCAGATCATATTTTTTTTACAATTCCATAATATATTTGATCATAAATCTCTTTTTTTGCAAAACAAAACCACGACTTTACCACGACTTTATGGCATCACTGAAACTAAGGAGTCAGACAACAACGCACGACTGTAGTCGGATCATGTTCAGTTGAAGGTCAAAAGGTCGTCTGTCGTCACAGGTCAATGTCATAAGGTCAAGTATTACCCAGAATATATTGCTACACTTTGCCGAGTTATGAACTATTCAGTGAAACACAGAAGCATGACGCGACTCGGGGAAGCCTCACTGCCACAGAACGCTTAATTGTTTATCGACGCAAACATTAGCAACACACTTTGATTGAAACAATGAACAAGCCAGAAACGAAGAGCTCAAGAAGACTGTACTTTCCGTTTTAACTGCTCTTACTTGAGTTCAAAACATATATCATATTCACTACATAATGATACTTATGAGAAAACATGAAATGCTAGGTTTTTCATTCCAATTTTCCATTTTCATTTCTATTACCTTAACAGCCATCAGCAAACGACACATGGGCTAGATATAAATTACCTAACAATACGCTTAGCAAATGGCTTAGCACACCGTCATATGTCATACAGTGCGATTGAGCACACTGACCTGTGGCTGAGGACACCAGTTCAAACCATCAACTATACGAGTATAATTATCAGTGAAACAAACACGGCTAAGAGCTTCTAGAACAAAGGAACTACACGTGTGACTGATGGTTTATGTATTTTAAGAGAACTGGGGGTGAGCTACGTCGTGAAATTTACAAACACGTGGACGTATTTGTTACATTTTGTGCAGTATAAAATCAAATGAATGCATTAAAGGTCCATGGCCATGGTCAAACTCACTCGTAAAATTTATGTAGATCTGAATTAGACATTTCACCTTGCATATATAATATACTGATGTAAGCTTTATAAATATATGAAAATAATGCACAAAGTATAACAAAATGCGGCATTACATTATGCAAAATAATCCATCTAGGTCAGTGACCGGAACTGACGTCACCCGGGGAGAACACAGACAGCACTGAATTCAATATTATATATTTATTCAGTTCAATGACAGCCAGTGTTTACCAATTAATTTTAATATTTTTAATGACAAAAAATACTGTGTCGCATGACAACTGCAGCAGTACATAGGCAGAAAATATGATTTTTATAACGCTTATGTTTCTATGCATATTTTACATTGAGGACATGTCCCCCCGGTGATGTCATAAGCCCATCAACATGGCAGTTCGTTTTCTATGGCGTTTTCGTAGATCATAGATTTCAAATGTAAGTTTCTTCATGTTGACAAAATGCTGATCAGTAATATTACTATCAAAATTATCAGAAAGTTATGCTGTTTTAGAAAAATGGATAGAATATATATGTTAATTTATGGTGTCCATGGACCTTTAATTATGCACACAATGATATTTTAAGATATCAGAAATTCCACATATAAAACGCCAATTTCTACAAGTCCACAAAGATTTGAAGCCCTGTGAAGCCTCTATTACTGTGCAACATAAACAACTGCCTTATGAGCTGGGCCAACATGCTACACAGAAGTCGAATTCATCACATATATGAGCCAATAGTGCTTCTGTATTTACCAGTTCTAGGCCTGTCGAAAGCCACAGCGGGGCCCAGGGAAACATTCTCGTGGGGCCCCAAAACATTTTCGCAAGGCCCCTCTGGAGATAAATTTCTGAATTTTTCTTTCCAAAATGGTGCATTCTGGTGTACTTTTTTATTTCTGAGCGACGACGGACCCCCTCAAACGTCGCAAGGCCTGGGGTAGCTTACCCCCTACCCCACCCTCTCGATGGGCCTGACCAGTACTACAACAATCCATCAAAACCGAACACAAAACAAAATAACTTATAATTTTGAACTCAAAAAAAGTCATTTCGATGGTA
>Ga0209671_1001622_pt1 | contig 19229 bp, 8 predicted proteins | sample WorMetHERISLAND2_2_FD_187401 | JGI IMG/M metagenome (GOLD analysis project Ga0209671, IMG submission 187401) | Marine gutless worms symbiont microbial communities from Max Planck institute for Marine Microbiology, Germany - Olavius geniculatus... | ecosystem: Host-associated > Annelida >...
TACATCAACATTTTTTATTAGATAACCATACTAATTGTGACCAAATCTACGATAACGAATTAAAGCACGGGTTAAGCATGTACAAAAATTTAAACCGTTATTATGCGTCCCATTGCTAAAGCGTAATACGAGATAAACTCTTTTTTTCTCCTACATATGACCAATACTTTATTAATTCGCGTTCTATATATAAAGTCCAATTTCCTACTAAATTCCTAGCAAACGCTGTTTCTAATTTAAAGGCTATTAGTCGATAAATTATATGGCTTGCAATTATTCTGTAGGCCTAAATGAAATTTTAAAAAAGCAGGCTAATGCGGCTGCCTGTACATACACAATGCAGTCATTTACAGCTTCTGCCAATTGCTTCTATCGGACAATGCAACGATTTTGCATTTTTGCTTATTTAAAGCGCTATTTTGATGCTATTATTTACCACAAAGCAGCTAAATGGCATCTTGGAAATAGCGTTGGAAAACGCTATTACGTTATACACACAATAGGGTCTATATTAAGTTTTATGGTTATAGCGTAAAAGGATTGACCAATAATAACCACGTTGTCGATACGAACAGTGATATGTGGATTTAAATGCACGGCGTTACGCTTAAAATATTTTGCAGATATTCAAACAAAAATTACTATCATCTTCAAACTTAGTAGTTTTAAACCTGTAAAATCTATGTAACAAAGTAATATGCCTATCACGTAAGACCGTTTTTTAATGGCAACTTGAGTATAACGAAAATTGTGAATTTCGAATGAGGACTTGTATAAGTATGTCAGTAAAGTAAGTAAAACAAATGAAACGTAAGGATTTAACAGTTAGCCACAATAGCCCGCAATCTCAACACCGTATAACAAAAATGTTTTCAGCAGCCGCCTAAACTGTTCAAAGTTATACCCCGTTTACACGATCGATCAAACATCGAGCAAACATCGAGCTGGCTAGTCCATCTAACATATAGCAGCTCGTCGAGCCAGCTTGATCATGTAAACGGGGTATTACTGTCGGTTTATCTCAGATGGAAAGCTGTTCCACCGTTGCATCAGTTCGGGCTTCTATGCCCGTTAATTTTTTTTCAGCTCGGTCCGTGGTCTGACCGAGTAGATTTTACGGCTGATATCGTGACTATGCCGCTGGGTCATAGATATTCCTGTAGTCACGCGCATACGGCTCAACACGGTCGGATCGCCGGCTCTGGACAATCTGTCGTGCGTAAGTCTTGAGTCCGTCGCTTCCGAGTCGTTAGACGCACAATACGATTACACGACCATAGCCAGCCCCGACAAATCTGCAACTCAGTTTTAAAAGGGCATCTACAAAAATCATCGTAAAATACATGTATCGTTCCCGGTGTCATTCAAACAATATTATTTGCCAACGACGTCCCAAATAAGGTTCTGCGCGATTTGTCGCACGTACGTCTTACGTCGCTTCCGAGTCGTTAGCCGAACGAAAACGATTAGCTAGGGAGTCTTCGGTGTTATGGACCCAGTCATGGCAAGACATCCACAAATTTTCATTGCGAAATGCATTTTTGCACCGCAATTCAAACACTTACTTTTCAGCTGGCATCGTAAGGTTGGAATTTGTCGTGCGTAAGTCTTGAGTCGTTTTCGCGTCGCTAGTCGTAAGACGTACGACCAGACGACAGTCGGTTTCGAATCGCGCCGCTTTAGCTTACGATCGAAGCTCCACTTAGTTCGATTTGTCGTGAATATAGCTTTGTGCATCCAACAAGATTGTCACGCCTTGCTCACAAATGAGTACTGCCCGCGAATGGCCGCAGTCGCTTCCCCAGGCAATAATAAAGTGTCACCATCTAGCAGGATGTTTCGTGACTCTAGGCCAACTAGTTCAAGGACACAAAAAACACAAAAACGATTTGACCTTGATCTTTAATAAGAGTTCTAAAATTGTTGAAAATATAGGCCGTATACATGTTTATGCAAAGTTTCAAGGAAAGTGCAGCAGTTCACGAGTTATTGTCACAAAAAATCTTGGCGACGATGCTAAAAACAATACTACCGTCGCTACCGCGGCGAGTCACCAAGTTGTACAACTAAACTACAAGAAAAATACAGTCTACAAAAAAATCCATAACATGTCGGCGGAGTGGAGTGGCGTTTGAGTTACAGGGCTATAAAGTGAGACTTATTATCCGGGACATGAGGTAAACTGGCGACGATCGATAGCAAAAAAACCTCTCACACAATACAATACAAACACGTGTGCACGCTAAATTACGTCAAATTGCGGCGATGGCGACACGTAGCTTTGTATAGCGCACCGCTCGTCCAACGTGACGTCACAGAATCGAATCCCAGTTCCACCCACGTGGCAGGGACGGAGGGGGGAGAGTTTGCCTTTATTGCGTCAAAAAACACTAGTTGATCTACGCCATCGGCAGTATATTGGTTTGTGGATGTCTTTTTCCGTTCCTACTGCAGCGAAAAAGTTTATTGACCAACGTAAGAGTAAATTTCAGTTGCAACTATGTAAATTTACTGAAAACTGACTGCGTTCAGCGGTGAGAAAAAGTCGAATAGGCCTACATAAACATTTATAATACCTTAACTCATATATGTTAGACGCATAAAACTAATGACGAAATAAAACTGATGATGATTTCGCTGTCAACACGTGACATACTGGTTGGTGATCCGTGAGCTCCGTCCGTGAAATAGAAACGGAGAGAAACTATAAGTAAGAAAAAGATTTGGAGAAGAGATTAGCCTACTTTTTCCGCATGTTGCTATTATTGTCATAATCAACGTTGTCACTATCTGTAACGTTTTCTCGGTAGGTCAGACTAAGTGCAAACTCCAACAACAAAGCTGTAAAAACTGCCTATAGGCCTAATAATAAGGTCACAAAATATTTTCAATATTATGCTCTTCGCGTATATCTATAAGGCACTCGTACCCTGCTTGTAAGTTTGCTGAGACACACGGTGCGCAGTAAAATCACAAAATTCTATAAGGGCGGCATGAATAAAGCGAACAAATGAGATCATAAATACGTTATTCAACGGACGAGCAAAAACAAGCAAGCGAGAAGGAGAGCGTATACAAAGAAAACTGCAGGACTCCGGACGTTCGTAAATAACGTCGGATTAAAGTGAATGTCAGATGCATTCGAAGCCAGCATCCAGGCGAGTGTACCGTTTACGACACTGGAGTCTATAGGTATAATGTCTGGAACCGTCTTTGGCGAAGATGGCGAAATAACGATGACAGATTATCGCAGAATTCTTTCGCTCGTGGGATGCACGCAGTGCTGAAGTAGGCCTAACGCTATTCAAAGCAAATGTATTCCCGCGTTATTGCAGACTATATGATTCAGAAGCATGTTCCACAAATAATCCTAAACAAAAATCGCCAGCTTTCGCTGTGGGTCATTTCGTTAGATTAAAAAAATGTTGAAAGGGTATTGCTTTTTATGGAAGGCTCACCTCAGAGCCACGGAGCGTCACCTGTCATATCTGCTACCCGGCACAGGCTAATGCGTCCCGCATCGACTCCAGGCAAACAGACCAGTACACAATTTACCTACCCGGGGGGATGGAAGGCTGAGTTAACCTTAGTGGACTATTAGACCTAATCTAGCAATAACTGAATAACTGATTTGCCAAGTATTATTCTAAGTAAAAGTCTAATAACAAATTCGTAGAAAAAAACGTGCTTCTGATGACGTGTCGTGCAGAATATTTTGCGGTAAATTTGCGTCAATTATGTGCAACCTATCGCCGCAACTGTTTCTGCAACAGTTGCAGCAACTGTGAAAATTTCACTCAGCCAAAAATACAACCACATAAAAGGGATTGCTCTTATTAAAGGCGCGTACAGAGCAATGTGACTAAAGTGAACTGACACAGTTTATTATTTGAGAAACTGACCTTAAGCGAGCAGGGCAAGCCCATCGGTCATTGGTTGACGCGTACGTCAACGTAGTCACGCCGTTAGACGGTGCCTACTGCAATGTATTACTGCTTGCCTATTGGTCAGTTCATCAGAAACTAAACCATGTCAGTTCAGTTCGGTTTAGTTACGACGCTCCGTACGTGCCTTAAAATTCATGAAGTCTTCGATTTTGCAGCTACTAAACAGCATTGCCATGGCAACCAATAAATGTGAGTGAGTGAGTAGTTTCTTAACGGCACATCAGCACAAAATAGGCCATTCAGTGCCATAAGAGCAACTGACGATGAAATTGTTGCAACGAACGACTGCGCATGTGGATAGTGGAAGTACAGCATTAAACAAAACGACAAATAAATTAATCGTACGTAACTAACCTGGTGAGCCCGCCAGTCGCGCCTTTTTTACTGAAACACACACAGCAAAATGCATAAATTTAATATCTATTGCTGTTAAAACATACAACAACCCGTTGAAAATTCCCGTGCTTTCAGTTGCAGTCTGGCTGAAAAGCAGGGACGAAGTGATAGAACTGAATAGTAGGTCTACCCGTGAAAACTAAAGTTAAGATACTGCAGCATAACAGACGAGATGCAAAGAGTTTTTTGGTGAAACTTTGAAAGCAAAGTAAAAACTGCTAGAATATTTTAAAGGTCAGTCAAATTTTAAAAAAAGTTTTTTAGGGACGGACGATAACCATAGCACAAAGTACATCTAATAATCGTTGCTTTTAGATTACATACAATCATGTAGGTTGGGTTAGTTAGAAAGTAATATAGCGACACTGGGGATTTTCGCCTTTTTGGGCTTTGCCATTGAATTATGTATATAATGCCGTTTTTTTCTAATTTTGCTGGTCAAGTAAAATACTTTTTCACGGCTATCCGTTGCAGATTTTTCCAGGCGATCAAAATAGCCAAATAAAATTCTCTTAATCGATTTGAGATTTAATAGCTTCATTGTCATTCCAGATTATTCCAAGCCCTTGCGTAGTGCAATCGCCCGCGCAGGTGAAACGACGCAAATTACGTCTAGTGCACCCGTGCCAATTATTATATATTTATTATTAATAATAACTGTTAGCATTAACGTACTAGTATTTCAGTATTAACAATTTAGTGTTGCCACGATCACAATGCAGTGCATCCACAGTGCCAACTAGTATTAATATTAACGGTTAGTATCAATAATAGTATTATATTCTTAACTAGAAAAGCAGTCAGAGACCGCAGACCTCCGCCAACGCCATGTTGTTCGCCAGGTGGCAACACCATATTCGGTTTGGTAGCGGTTTCCCTTATGCCCCATTTAACGAAAATTTCAAAGTGATCCAGAATCCAGGATTCCTTCTGGATCACCCCCAAAATTAAATCACTGGTAGTTTTTGCCATTCCTGACATGCTCTCAAAATATCAGAAAGATCCGTCCATAACTTTTTGAGTTATCTTGCTGACTCACAGACAGACAGACAAACAAAAACCGGCAAAAACATTACCTCCTTGGCGGAGGTAATAAGTCGCGTTAATAATAAATGTGTTACGACGTAAGTCGTTTGCGCTACATCGCTTTCAGTGACCTATATGGACTGTCCAGATACAACTGAAAACGTTTCTTATATTCTTATAGTAGGCCCCGTTCCACAACAACTAACAAAAAGCTCAGCTGTCGCCATGGTGGACCGACCGTACCGACTATATCCAAAGGCCAGCGTGCGACTTTCGGTCGCGGAAAGACAGCGATTTTCCAGAGTGACTATAGTCACATGCATGCCATTGTGACGCTGCTATATCGAACGCTGCAGTTAACGCTAAAGGACGGTATGATAATTCGGCGAACGTGCGTGATCGCTTTTATTCAAAATTCTTTTTATTCAAAATTGCGGCCAAACTGGATGCAGCAAATATAGGCATGATTACTGTCGGCAGCCTATAAAATTCGTCATCGTCATCGCTCTATTCAACGGTGCCATCGCCGACCTTCTACGACGTTCGGTTTAGCCACAATACATGCATTACAGACAAACGACAGACAGACAGACACATGACACATCGTCGTCCCCGAAACTCGACCTAACAAATCGCCCAGTAATACACGTATAACTAACTTAGCGTTTTCGAAGATACAAGCTGAAACGAACAATGCGATCTGAAAATGGTACTACGAGTACGACTAAACCTGTATAAAGCTAAACATAGCATTCATCACCATCCGAATGAGTGCCTATATGTCACATGATTTGTCACGTGACTGTATGGCGGAAGTAGACGTGACGTCATCGGAGCAGGCAAGTACGTGTTGCTGTCGCTGTCGGAGATGTCTTTGACTCTCATCTCATTTCACGTATGCAAACCCCCTAACCTTCACCCTCATAAGCTAAAATATGCACGATGGTTTCTTTTGCCCTTTGACACGTTAAAACCAATGCTGGTTTTTCAACGCCAAATTGGCCGCAATACGAGTCTTGCCTGTTCGTCCGTCTGTTTTTCCAGAATTTACGCGATTTTTAACTCGAAAACAATGAAGCTGAAAAAAATCAAAATCGACACAAATGTTCCTCCCTAGGGCATGTGTGACCGGTGCTACAATTTTTGGTTCAGAAGATCAAATAATCTGCGGCCGTCCGCATAATGTGTCGGTGCTAGGTTGATTTAGTTTTCCGGTTGTTTTGAGTTAACGTCCGCCCATGACCAACGGACAGACAGTCGGACAAACGAGCAGTACATTTAACGCGGCCTATGCAGAACAGGCAGACCTGTAATGAAATAAATGTGAAATAACGTCTGTTGTTTAATGGCGGTCCATTTATCGACAAACATCAGCATTCGGTATTAACGTCGCGCATGCGTCGTCATCGATGTCGACCGTTTTGCGCAGCACACGAATAAACACCGCAACCCAACCAGAAAGATAAGAGTGAACCGTACGGCCGCAAACGCAACGCAAAACTACACTGTAACAACAGGATGATGAATTTTCAGCTCAATGTTTATGGTGTTCAAATAAAAAGACATCAATTTTCTTTCTCGCGTAACGCAGTTAAAAAAATACAGGTAAATAAAACTTTCAGCACGTGTAGCTGAAAGTATATTAATTCGGAATGTTTGAACACAATTTGACTGTTAGTTAGATATTCTTTGTTCAACGGTGACGTCAAGAAACGTGTCGTCTTAACCGGTGCCGTCATTCAGTTGCTGCGTCGCTATTTTGCTTCCAAGGGTGAATTTCATCTGGTTCGCTGATGCAAACTGTTCATCGTTGCAAACCCATGCAACCAAATCAGGAAGTATAAAGTCAGATGTTTCGCGAGCCTTGAAGCAAATCTCTGTCTAGCAAGACATTGCGACACTGTTGTCTATTAATTTTCATTCCCGGGTTTACAGAATGTATGCTAGTGTATCGGGTACCCAAGAACTGACACGTACGTTAACCGAAATCATCAATGACTTGCTTAAGGTTCTTCAAATATTTTGAATTAATATTGTTTCAGCTACATGCGCTAAAAAATTTATTTAAATTTAGTGCTATGGAAAACAGAAAAACAGAGTGCTTTTTATATGAACATTGTGTTACATGTTACCAATGTCTAGCTGTATTTCGTATGCAAATTTTCGTAGCAATAATTTTGATTTATTGTTCTGCTACCACTGCATAATAAATTCTGATTTTCAATATTCGGCGTTCTTTGTACAAGCCATATAGCATGAGGTTGTTTGCCGTCGGCCAACGCGCAGCTGCCGATCTAGTTTTATAAATTGCATTTCATCGTCGTGATTTGATAGATAGCTACATTTTTTGTAGTCGGGTGTATAACACCATCTTTGTGATGATTAAGTCCCAAACTCCACTACTTCGATTAGTCTTAGATTTGTTGCACAGCTTGTTGCAAAGCACAATTCGACGTAAAAAAGGAACTTGAGACTAAATGATACCGGGAAGCATGCATGGCTTTGGCGACACTGTTACTTTGTTAAAAGCGTTCGACGTCACGCAATATGTTGCAGTTTCAGACGGGCGAGGAAAACGGACGCACTGAAATTCGATCCGCTCGTATAGGCTACGTGCTTTAACACAAATTCCGCGCACTAAATTAAAGGTCGGCGGAAAAGCAATAATTTTACTTTCGGCTAAAACCGAAAATATGGCCGAAAGCGTTCACTGCAATCGACGGTATAGCGCTAAAGTAAGAAGACAAAATCTTAGAATGTCAAAACAGCTTAAATGTATAGCAACCTTAGGTATTCAGCCTACCCGTCTGAGAATCATGCATTTTAGATAGGCCTACATGCGCAGTCTGTTAGTGATATTGCTAGCATTCGTAAAAAATTTAGATAAGTTTTGGTTTAATCAAAACGTCTATTTCGAGTAGAAGACAATATCCCCAAGACTGGTAACGGAAGCAATGCTATGTGATGTATTAATTTTGTAATTAATACTGATGCCCTAAAGATGCAGACACAGAGGCATCGTTTTAAGTCCACCATCACGATATGATACGACAGTGTGTGGACATTCCTGTGTCTAGCCATTCCAGCGCTTAAGTGCCTGCAGGTACACTGTCATTTGACACTGCAGATTACATCAAGATAAACCGCACAAGAATGACAACTTGTCCGTGTGTATATGTGATAACAATAATCATAGTTCTGCATGACCTCCGTGGTCTTTTGGTCTCTTGTGGTGATGGGCTGGCCATATAATTCTACAATTGTAGAGTACATAGTGTTAACTTACTTACTGGCGGGAGGATAAAAACAAAAAAGGGGAATAATAGAAGTTCCGGTTAAAAAATGAATGTGTTGACAAACATTTATCGTAAATTTATCGACAGCGACCCCAACGTCGTGAGTGTTTTATGGTGTTTGATATGATATATTTGTGAATTGACATTAGGCCTACTATTTCGAAGTGTTATGATTGCTATCTTCTGGTTTCGTTTGAGGATTGATTAGCACGAGTATGATACAAGGGGTCAGCGTTGGACGATTCAGTTTTCTACAACAATGTTATAATCTAGATTTACTACAACGCCTCTCAACCTCTACTCGAAGAAACCATTCGAAACAAGTAACCATAAAATTTACCATTAAAATGGATGAGAATTAGAGTTAACCTTGGCGGCGGTTTGTAACACACCAAACCGAGACGTTGCTTAAAACGACAAAAGGCGATTCCCCAAACTAGTAACAGTTTGTTGTACAGTTGTAAATGTGAGCTTGTGCACTTCGACTAAAAATATTTATAATCGCTATACATGCATTCTCGAAACTTTTTCATATCCAGAAATGCGCGTGCTTACAGCGTTCCCCAGACACCCTAACTCAGGGTAGAGGGGCTCTCTGTTCACCAGAAACATCACAATCCGCTATCACTTCAGTAGAGCCAATTTTAAACCACGACTATGATATTCAGCATGGCATAAAATTGTTATAAAGAGAATCGCTTCTCGCAGCGCAAGCGATTGTGCCTATTGCTACACATTCCTCCGTGGCGTGGTCTGCCTGACTGTCGTCTGTCGTCTGTCGCATTCGTGCACACTGCTCAAAGCGGTCGATGGATTTAGACGTCATTTGACAGGTACACTTGCGGGATCCCTGAACCTCAAGGAAAGGGGAGATTTGCCCGCAGCCAAATCATGCAATTGCAAATTGCCGTTGTCACCGGGCAACTACAGAAAGCGACTCCGCCTTTTATCAAATTACTCTGGTATGTGTTTGCTTATTTCCGTGGCGCAATAACACTGCGTATGCCATGCCTAGCAGTCAACAGTATGCATAGAGTCAAAGAGAACACTTGTCAGGACGGCTGGCACTACGTGGATAGCATTAGCACTAGTACGTATCGATTAAGCTTAAGCTATGAGACAGCTAAGCTCGGTACAGTGCCGACACCGGCCTACGTCGCAAATCTATAGAATACATTGCAGTGTGCAGATAGTTGAGCTGTCGCTGATACACCTCTTTAAAACTGAGCAAATCTTAGCAAAAAGCTTACGTCTGTCTGTCTGTGTGTCCTTTGTCCATCTCAGCACACCAACCGACGGATTGCTGCTATGGGACGGTCGGCAGACTTTTGGCTCATTGCCGTGGCAATGTGACCTGGTGCTGGCAACAGCTACGAGTCGTCATTCACCAACACTGTGGATGTTTACTACAAAGCAATGCATGCAGCGGGCATCATACACCGTCCGTCGCGCAAACTCTACTTGCGAAGATCTGTCGTACAATTTATATTTTTATTCCGCCCGTAAACGTTAGTTTTCGGGGCAAAACTATGTTTGCTGGCATTTATTTTTCTTTTTTTCGTTGCGAGTTCTCCGTGCTTGGTCGGCCGATCGCCACGAAATTTTGCTCCGTGATCGGAAGTGTGTTCGATTTTATTTTATCATGATGCTTGCAGCTAAAGTGCTAACTGTGAAGTGCGAAAGCGCGAAATCTGTTTAAGTGTAAAGTGCGAAACAAAATGCAAATTTTGCGTCGCATTTTTTTTAATTTCTCGATTTGCCCTGTCTCACTGCAACGGCTGATCAGTGACGGTTCTGATTAACTGTCATTGGCAAACATCGGAGTTCGTTTAACGTTCGCGTCGTCTAGGCCTAGTCTATTTATAACCTGCAATGCTGTTTATTTATTTAGTCTCTCATTCATTTTAATTGTCGTCAGCAACAGCTCATTCTAAGCTATTTGCTTGTCAATACTTCAGTTTCAACTTTCACACCCTGACACACTGAGTTTGACTGACCGACTATTTAGTGACTGACTGGCAACCAAGCACGCCGAAACACTGCTTAAACTGCACTCAGCTAGCAAGGAGTACTGTTTTGGCAACTTCCGGCTGCAGTCGTGCGTCACAAAACAAACGACGGCGTAGTCTATATATGCATTCGATCTGAACGCGAATAAGTATGTAGTAGGCTAACGAAGTACGCACTGTCTGCAGTAGTATAAGCTCGTACTGCGTACACGCTTATCCACTTCAGCACTGTGGTATGTACTGTAGTGCATACTATATGATAGATACACTCTGTCGTGTTGGATTACAAGGTGGGTCGTAAAAAGTGATCCGCTGCCATATCATATCTAAGATGTGTAGTGGTTCCAACTTCCACGTCACAATAAAGAAGACAATGGTAGCATTACAACGTCACGTCAACGATGGCAGATTTTGATAGGTCATAGCACATCACAAACAATTTTAAAGGCTTGCCAGAAAAATTGTTTTACTAGTCACCAGAAAGCTGCCTGTGACGATGTTATGCGAGTTGCGTGGTAGCTTTCTTAATTATTTATCGATTTTAAACATTCTTTCACTACCCACATCGTGCACTGATAAATCAAGATTGCAATAACTTCACACCATGAACGCGTTGTGAAATACAGTCAGATTTAGAATATGCTAGAAGTAACAAAGTAAATGACCATTGTGTTATTATTATAGGCGGCATCGCTAACAGCTATTGCAACACATTATGTCACCGTAGCGTGGTCGGTCTGTCCGTCCGTTACTTGTGCTAAAGTTGGACAGAAAGCGATGCCATTTGACAAGAAGGACACTCATGTTATGTCAAGCTACAATTACATTAGACACCACAGAAAAAAAGATTTTTGAGTCCAAAAAGTGATATAGTGCCAAAATACACCGGCCGGAGGTTGATTATTATCAACTCTTCATTCGTTTCGGGTATTTTTTTGCATTTTGATAATAAAAACAACTGGAAAAAAGCTAGCTGGCTGGCGTCTTTAGAGATAAACGTATTTTATTGTTTGCTAGGCCTACTTCTCTTTGAAAATCGGCTGTGGAAGACTTATGAATGTCCGGTTTCACTGTCGGTCTGTCTGTCTGCTCTGTCTTTGTGTCGTGATCTTTCCGTCTGTTGTTCAACAAACATATGTATTCCTTTGATCCGGTCAGAGGGGAAAGGTGGCCAAGAAGACGCAATAAATAGTTCAGTACTACAACTCTGCGCCGTCATTACATTTTGCTGGAGTTGCACGACATATACTTCTGTAAACGGTAAAATTATGTCGACGATATGATGAATTTTTTTATTACTTAACCACTTGATTACTTCATCTACACCAGTACTCTATACCGGTATGTTGGTATTAAAGACGTTGCATATTCTAAAATCGTGTAAAAAAAATTTACGGCAGATCAAACTGAACTAAGCTTTAGTAAAATTACCACTCCAGACAGTGCGGCATCGTACTAAAACGACGCTCAGATTACAAATCACCGTCGTTTGCTTTACGACGCACGACTGCAGCCGAAAATTGCGAAAACGTACCGTACTATAGTGCGAGCTAAGTGTGGTTTCGTTATTTCGACGCTACATCGCCGGTTGATATTTTTCATTCCCGCGTAGGCTACTACGTACAGCACTGCGCCGTGTTGGGTTCGTTCGGGAACAAGACACGAACAAAGGAGGTTCTGCAATCCTCACTGCGGGTAGTGTATACGTCGTAATTGCCAGAGTCGGACGACGGTCGCTTCCTAGGCAAAGTCTATTACGACAGTACGCGCAAAGCACGTACGACGACAATACGCGTAGGGTTATTTGCGCGCGGCGAGAAATGTGTCCGTGTAATAGAGATGCGCACAGTAACTGTAGAGACTTTCTAGTAGCACGAATTGCCGCATTAAACAAGTTGAGCTACAGAAATTAACGACCTTGGATGACCGTGAGCGGCCTTTACACACCGCACTGCACAAAACATAGGCTAAATGTAAATATCGCTGTGCAAGGTTGCTTTTACTTAGGATTTGTCCTAAGGCTAACTGTTCGCTGTCCTAAGTGTTCTGACGAACTTGTCACGTCTTGCTAACAGTTGTACGTAAACGTTATCGTTACAAACTTTTCCAGTAAATTGTTATGTTTTACTCGGCTTACAGAATGAATGTTTGACTATCTGGTTCACTGACTGTTTAGCTCGCCAAAAAATTTAAGTGAAAGATTGAGAGATTTCTCAGAAGAAAGCTACCCCTTCCCATGCAGACCTACCTTTTCAGCGATGCCGTGAATTTCACACTGGCTGACCCGCAGTAAATGTAGCCCAGGGATGCTTCTAAGCTTTCTCGGACGATTTGATCGCATCAAGATTGCTGCATCGCGCGGTGTCCTTGCGACACCACGCCGCATTTCTGTCTATTTCCGGCCACCATAGCTGCTATACCTGTCAAGACCGAACGCGTCTTAAACGCTTTATGGTATCGCGTATCAGTCCGTCACATCCTGGTATCGCATTGCCAATCTGTTGCCATAGAAACAATGACGTCACCGCCGCCACATCAGCAACAACCGTGTACGAAAGTTGTAGATCGAAGATGAAACACGCGTGCGAAGTCAACATCCTGTTAGAAAGTTTAACATCGGGAAACCTTGTTACAGTATTATCCGCGAAAAATCTCTCAATTAAATAAAGAGCAACACTAATCGAACTGTGCATGCAACGAAAGGCTGAAAAAATCACTACCGAGACATTGCTGAGCCGTGAATTTTGTAAGCTTTGAGCCGAAAAGGGCGAACCCAAACTGCCGGAAAGCTATACAGAAGCTAGAGACAGACGAAGAAGAGTCTTCGTTAGCACTGGTCGTTCTGGCGATAATCTTGGCTACAGGTTTATTACCGCTATGGCCGGCCGTGGTGATCGCAATGTTGCTGATCGGAGCCGTAGTCAGCAACAATGATATTGGATTCGACAGTGACAGTGATGATGATGATGACGACGATGACGATTACGATTTCGACTAGATCGCTTGATAGACGTTACGAAAAACACAGGTAACATGCCGAACAATTCTTGCGCACATAACAAATCGCCAAGTAAAAGAATAAGCAGTGTGGTTAGATTTTTTGATGCGAAAGTTTGTGCGCTCCTAGCGCTTCTAGACACGTGCTGTCCATTATATAGGCTACTTCTGACTGCATCGACAACTGGCGGTTGTTTTAAGTCGCAATATGCCGACCCACCGGTGCCGTATAGGCCGTGTTTAGAGGGATCGTACACTGTATATTGGCATTGCAACGAAACGCCGGTCACCACACGACGCAAGACTAGTAGCTGCTTAGGGACAGACCGCAGCGAACAATCTCTGCCCGAAAGTCGTCGTTGCGTCTTATCAGCTTCAGCGCATACAAGCAAACGCAATACGAGAGTTCCCATTGGACCGGATCATGCAATTTTTCCAGCCAATCAGAAGGGACTGTTGCGAAGACAGGGCCCGGCAGTCCCTCGCTCGACAGCAGACACTGTAGGCCTACTTTATACGAATCCCGTGCAACTATTTGCGGGAAATAATCCACGGTGAAGCACTCACGGCACTAAATGGTTAGGCCTGTATAGGCTTATCTTGATTCATAACCAAGTGCGGATTATTACGGTAAAAAAGAAAAGAGAAAATCATAAGCTCTGAAAATACTGCATATTACTAAACCCCCATGATATATATGAAATCACATCACAAAAAGTAAAAACTTGAATAAAAAACAATGATAATAATTGCATGATAATTGTAATAATAATGATTGTTTTAATAATTTGTTTAAAATTGTTTTAATAATAATTGTTTTTGCAATTGCAGCGCCTTTCTTTTTATCAAGTTAGTACATAGGTACCAGTAGCGCAAATGTTGCTGTTTCCTTTTTCATTCCCTTACTGTTCGTGGACTACTGCAAATATCATTTGTACACGAGACAAAATTGTTGTTATGCAGGTGGGACGCTCAGTGGAACTGCGGATCGTTCCACGGTGGATCGGAATCGGGTCGTTCCGACCGCGCAGGGTTGATCGACGACGCGCCACTGCACTGCGCATTTCCGGTTCCGGGGATGAAGTCGCGCATGCGCAGTGCCGTGTGACGCTGCGTGCCGGCATCGCGTCCAATAGATTGTCAACTCCCCCCCAACGCTGCATGTGATTGGCACAAACTGTCCGTCTGTTTGATCATGGGTTTCAGCGACTGAAACGAGAACCGGAACGTGAATTATCGGTCTTCTTCATTCTAGAAAAACGTGAACTGGAATTGTTAGGTTCAACAAGAACGATAACGAAGTAAAATAAATATCACGGCAAGCAAACTGAAGAACTAAAACGAAAATTAACCGCGACAAAACGAATGCAAATGAGATTTGTGTGACGCAAATCGGTTGAACAATAATTATGATCGTGAAACGGCACTTTCCAGCGTACACGTTGAAACACTGGTGACATAAGACAGAGGCGCGACTCAGCTGATTATTAGCAAACCGAAACCATTTCACACATCATCACGCACCGCCAAAACAACTGCAAATGCCAGTGCCAACTGGCGTTTTAAAATGCCAAATAGATGAAATTTGGAATTTTAAAGGCATTCTGCAAAACTAAAATTAAACCCGCATTAATTTAAAATAAAAAAAATGTATTCTGAAGAACTGCATACAGGCTAAAAAATTAAATCTTCCGACGAAACTAAAAATGTGTCAAAAAGTGCAAATAGCATCCCGGAAAGTATATCCAAAACCTCGAATTAATTTAAAAACTAAAATATTTCATTCGTTCGTCTTGAAACATAGTAGCGGCTCACTAACCATTCTTTACTATGCAGTACTAAACAGCCCCAAACGGTCGCTTCTCAAGAGTCAAGATTTAGCGGTCCAATGGGTACATCCCGATTCATGTCCTCGTAGGGAAATACATTACTGCCGTTTAAATGTCGGTAAAGTTTCACCAGTGAGGTAGTGGAGTTTAATTAGTCCGAGTCCAGTGAACTCGACGAGACAGAATGTTTGTAAAAATTCGGCATTCACATTCTGAGCATGACTGCATGAGGCGAGAAACAACGGCACATTGTTAGAAATCAGTCAGCTCTTCTGCTAATGTCACACTGCAAACTTACGCTAACACAATATTAATAGAACACCAAAAGAGGCGAAAACAGAAAAGTTTTTGAATGTTCGCAGACACTTTGACTTGTAAAAGTAGCGTACGACTGTATAACAAGGCGAATATAGTACTCGAGTGGCAAATAATTCGGTAGGACCAGCACCGAGACGTCATATAGTGAACAGTCCATCCATATAGAGCATCAATATAAGATTAGCTTCTATGACAGCGTAGATCGTGCTTAGCGCTGTATCTGCGTTCAAACTTTACGGTCGGTCTACTCGACCGGGATTGCGTTTCGCTGAATTATGTACTCCGAATCCATGCTGAACACGTATATGCACAAACTACACGAGAGACATGGGAACATCGTCGCCAGAAAACTGAATAAAATACACCACTAATTACTGCGTGTTATTCTCGAAAACGAGAACGAGAATAAAAATACTATTCGACACACATTGCTGAAATATTACATATATGTTCGATCTCGAGAACTCGTAGTCTGCGTGCATCGGACTTTAATTATTGCTCTCCGTCCCTCGCTTCCGCACATGTTGTGGTTCTGGTAGTTTAGCGGTAGCCCCTACTATCACTTGGAATACCTTACGTCTTGATATTCGCAATAATTGTGCCCTCACATACTGTTTTCGTCGCCAGTTCAAAACGTTCTCAATAACTCCCGGCTTCCTTAGTGGCCTGTCCCATCAACATTTGTACTTTAGATTCGGCCTGTTTTTTTGCCGACATTATGCGCTCTGACAGTTTACTTACTTACTTACTTACAGTTTGCTCTCTGTCGCTCGTGTCTGCACACGTTTCACTTCACGTAGTTCTGCAGTAATCGCTCCCGCCAGTTAACTGGCCCACTATACTGTAGGTTAAAAATAGGTTAATGGTGGTGTATATCTCTCTATAGTAAACACATCTCAGAGCTACGGAGCGTCACCTGACATAGGTGAACGCGCTCCACCTTAACCCCAGCCAGACCGGCCGATATACCTATACATCGGACGGATGGAAGGCTGAGTTGACATAGGTGTTATGGTTTACCCGTCTGCAGACAGTTAGCCGACCAAGCAGTAACCGACCGGTAGTCCATCGAACCCACAAACTGTTGATCATAAGTCCGACATCCTACCGTTAGGCTACCAAGCCACCTAACTAGCACGGGACAGATGTCTGCCATGGAGTTAAACACGTCTACAGCTGAAACAAGTTTAACAGACGACGAAACGCAGCGAAAACAGCGAACGCAGCAATGCGTTTGGCCGCTGCGTCAGCTGCGTATATTTCTTGCGTTTGTTGCGTGCGTTGCGTTGAATGGAGACTCCGCTGAGCCACAAGTATTCCTATCCGTTGTCGTATATAACTTACGACGTCCGTTAACATGCACGGCCGTACACAGCGGCCAGATTAGTGATGGGGCGCCGGGCACGATTTATTCAACGCAACGAATCGACTTAACGGTTCGGTTGCTGTTATGCCTTCATAAAACGCGGCATACGACATAGAGGTGTACAGGCTAAACACTCATTCCGATCCGCTGGGAGTGAATGGTACAATTGCAGATCTGGATTTGCCTTTTTCTTCAGCTCTAAAAATATTTTGCACTTGATCCGTGTGTTTTGGTTGTTATATGCCGAATTTCAGTGCGATTTCAATTAGTGTAACATTTTTTGATCTCCGCAAAGCATCATACCTTTTGCTTTAGCAGCTCCAAAAATTATTATTATTTGTTCAACTCATTAGTTATTATGCCACACACGTAGTATTCGATTTCCCGGAAGTTGAGGGGAGGGGGCACATGAGGCGGTTGAGGCCTGACACTGGTCGAGGACGACCACCCCATAGACCTGGGAGTCGCTGAGGTACAGAAACTTGACTCGACTTGAGGCTAAAATGACCCCAAGTCGACGGCGGTCGACTTGAGCACATCCGACTTGACTTGACTTGACAACGGCATGCCGACTTCAGTCGACTTCAAACGACTTGAGACGTTCAGAATTTGTGATAAACTTGCGTGAACACTGTACATACAGGGTGGGGCAAAAATAGCACCATTTTTGTACGTCTTACAACTTCACTAAATATTAACCGATTTTTAAAATTCTTTTACTGTCAGAATCAGGAGACAATTTGCAATAAAGCTATTACTATAGAATTCACCACAACTAAAGTGTGTCACTACACTACCTTGTGAAATGTCAGTGTCTTAAGGATAACAATTAAAAATAAGACGATTTTTGTTGCAACGCATTTTAAGAAATCAACAACAGAAACAACGTGTTTGTTGTCTCAGTTATTGTCTAAAAAATCACATCTCACAGTTTTCACACCAAAATGTCTCCGCCTTGCTGCTGGACGACGCATCCAACCGGCGACGCCACTGACCAATGGCGCGATCAACCAATGTTGATCACGTAACTGGTCACTGGCGTCGCCGGCTTGAGTGCGTCATCTGACATTTTACGAGGTAGTGCAGCGACACACTTGACGTGTGGTGGGATCTACAATGGCAGTTTCATTACAAATTGTTTTCTGATTTTGACAGTAAAAGAATTTTTAAAATCGGTTAATATTTGGTGAACTTATACGGCGTAGGCCTACAATAAATGGTGTCATTTTAGCCCACCCTGTATACTGTAGGCTATATATAAAGTGTTTTTTTCCTTCGGCGGACGTCTCTGTTATTGTCATTTTTTAAGAAAAATTCGCACAGACAGTTAAAACTGTGTGTAATGTGACTGTTTTGACGCGCTACAGCTATGCTGCACGGCACCTTAATTGGCGTCGTTGTCGTCCGTCCGTCTGTCGTCCGGCCATCTGTGCGTCTGCAGCGAATGTAGGCCTATTGTGGCCAGTGTTTGAATTGCCGGAGGGTTTGGGGGTTCAACCCCAACTGTTTTCTTAACTCCCCTAACACACTCTCAAATTAGGCCGATGTTCTGGGGGGTCAGCTATATGCTTTATATATAGGACTTATATCACAATTTTGGTCGGGTTCTGACAGTTGATAACTTCGACCCCCAGCTAATTTTTTTGCAATCCAAACACTGATTGTGGCTAACCGTTAAAGCTCGTGGAAAGAAACTTTTGCACTAATAAGTAGCCCTGTGACTTAAACCTAGGCATTCACAATTTCAGCGATCTAGTGCAAAGGGAACAACTACATGGAAACTACGTCATTCACAGTTCCGTTTACCTTAATCGATAGGCCTATAAGCTTACCTTTATTTTATATACGGTTACTAAAATACGTTACAAATGGTTGAAATGGCCTTATTTGCCTGAGCTCATCGATAGCCCCGTTTGAAAAACAACTGCAAGATTACTGGTTAAGTCGACTTCTCAAGTCGACTTGAAATGACTTGTAATGAAACCGACGGCGCCAGAAAATTTCGACGGTGACGCTGCTACAGATCGACTTGACCTGACTTGGAA
>Ga0209671_1001623_pt1 | contig 19221 bp, 15 predicted proteins | sample WorMetHERISLAND2_2_FD_187401 | JGI IMG/M metagenome (GOLD analysis project Ga0209671, IMG submission 187401) | Marine gutless worms symbiont microbial communities from Max Planck institute for Marine Microbiology, Germany - Olavius geniculatus... | ecosystem: Host-associated > Annelida >...
CATGGGTTACAGAAGGTGGGGACCTTGGTACAGCTGACTGGGGTTGCCTAGCCGGCCGCTGCGCCAGCCTGTGTCTGCAGGCTGCACACGGTGGCCGTGTGGCAGGCGGCTCTGGTTAGTGACGAAATCACATTAGAGCCGTGTTTGCGACGATGCACTATACAAATTGACGACCTTTATCTTTTACCTTTGTAACCGATATCATGGAGTATCTACCAGGATGCCCTTTTCTGCACTGACTAGTTTAAAATCACCTCACTTGAAAAGCGAAAATTTGTCTTTGTTTTTCTCTGTGAATGTCGTCATTTGTGAAGTAGATGAAAAACAGCACTGTTACTGTCATTCAGGATATATCAGAAAGAATTTGAGAAAAGTCAACAGCAACAGTCTTCCACTCGGAAGCTTCAGGTGAGCATTAACTTTGTTCGTTCTTTGGTTCAGTTGTATCTCTGTAGACCCTATATGTGTCAGTCTCATATGAAAACTACAACTGTCTAACTTCAGACTGACATCGAGGCAAGAGTGCCAGCTTTTAAGAGCAAAAAAGTTAATAGGCAATGTTTAGCATTTTAATGAGAATAAGTAAAAAGCAGTTAAATCCTTGCATGCAGTAGACTGTACATTGTGAGTGATTGGACGACCAGAGACAGACAAAGAGCAGCCGTACAAACTTAAGATCAGGACTGATAACTTTGAGACCAAGAGATTGAGCTATTCAAGACCTGCACAGCACATTTTTTGTTGAGAAAAGTAAACAATCTCAGTTGTTGACGCAATGAGATTTACTGTTGAAGATAATCACTTCATTAATGCTCAGGCCCTGTATACATTGATGAAGCTAAAAAATCTCACACTGATTTTTTTCTTGATGTTTTAACTGATCATTGCTGCCCTCTTCTGCGTTAATTATTAAGATTTTTTTACAATTTTAGATGGCTTGTCTGTCTGTCTGTCTGTCTGCCTTCTGCTCAAACCATTTGTGTATTTAGATGCTATTTGGGAGGTCCACTGGTCCAGTGACACATTGTGTTAGATGAGGGTCCCTAACCCCAAGGGGAATGAAGATTTGTGGTCTCTCTCTCCAGCCGAAATATGCAACTTAAATTGCAGCCAAACTGTCAGTCCTATGCTGCCACTTGGCGAATACAAATGAGCGATTTTGCCTTTTGTCGAAGTACTTTGGTCCTTGTTTGAGTACGTTTGTTCATTCACTTAACATTTGTACATCGTAACGGCTGATGTGGTGGCAGGTAGGGTCGGCGGGGCGTTCTGAAAAGATACGAACGTACAACATGCGAGACGACCGCGTGACGGATCACAGAATCAACGAGAATGTCTACGGAGTGAGCAGAATTCTGGGTGGCACCAGGGAACTGGATGCGTTAATTGACATGGTGCAAATGGAGGCGCGTTATGAGCGGCTTATAGAGCAATTGCAGCAGCAGGAACACGTTGCTGGCAATGACACTAGCTAGTTACTGGCTGCCGTAGTGATGACAGTATTGTTTGTAGCACTGTACCTAAATTTTTTGGTTTGTTTTGTTTTTTGCTTGTGTTAACACAATATCTCATAAACTGCTGCACCTAGTTTGACGAAATTTTGCATGAACCTCAGCAACTGCAAGAATCCCATTGAATTTCAAGGTCAGAGGTTAAAGGTCAAGGTCATTTTTTCGTTAGTAGACCAAAATTCGCCACCATTGAACGTGAAAAAAATCACAGTTGATAATGCCATTTTTTGCTTGTTGAGAGATATTCATGGTCAAGTCTAGAGTTGTTCGTGGTCTACAGAACTGCACTGTTGATAACTCATGAACTACTGCACTTATAGTAGTAAGTTACTTAGTCTTGAGCAGTGCTTGACAGTCTTGTTGGGTTTGACTTATGCTGCTGTCGTAATTACTAACATTTAACCAATTAATCATGAACGATATATCGGCTATTGACTCGTCAGTTTTCACATTGTGAACGTTAATAGACATTGAATGTGATATTGCACTTGAATGAAAGACCATTTTATCCAGTTTTGTTTAAAGCAAGGAATATGAGCAGTTTATGCATATGAGCTGTTTTGCAGAAACATTGTCTGTAAAATACAGAGTAATTTTGAAGACTGTTAGCAATGATTGGTGAACTGCAGTGTTGTTATCATTGGAAGGCGGCAAATAAATAGTAGTTACTGTTTAAAGTAAAGGTACGTAAAAGTAAGGTATTTAAGGTAAAGGCCTATAGGATGGATGCCTGGGCAATGGTAGGAATATATACATGTATCTGCATATCACACTGCAGTGCTGCGTTTTCTGCACAAAGGTAACGTCGTAGTATATCTAGTTACAGTTATCTCATCCAAAAGTTGGAATGTGTAATAGTGAAGCAGGTTCGTCCATCTAAATGTTCAGTATACGTAGTATTAGGTTGTTTTTGGTATCAATGGCGTAGCCAAGATCAGGACGTAGGGGGGGCACTTGGGGTGATGTATAGGAATGGAGAGGGGGCTGTACCTCCCTCCTCCCCCCCCCCAAAAAAAATCAGTTTTTTTGTGTGAAAATAATGTGTTTTGATCCATTTGTGAAACTATTTTGAGTAACTGAGTAGGCTTCTGGGAGGGGGGCACGTTCCCCAGTGCCCCCGCCCTATGGCTACTCCAGTGCTGATGAGTAGCATACACTGGGTGATGTCAAGTTTTGCTAATACTTAAGTCTATCATCCATGACCATAGTCTTGAGCAAAACGTGACCTCACCCAGTGTAGTTGTAGTGTGAAACTTTGAAATGCAAAACAACGTGTCACTCACTGAGTGAACTCTGAGGAAGATGTGCTAATTAGGGGTCGTCTATTAATGACGTTACACGATTTTAAGGAAAATTTACCCCCCTCCTTCCTTCGTCACACTTCCCTGGACCCCCCTTTAAATATGACGTCACAAACGTCTACACCCCCCTCGGCAGCCTGTAGTGTAGAGTACAGAGATGAGTTTCAGCATATCCTAATTCTAATATATAAAATTATATCCATTATCAAAATTGTCTACTGTCAATTTAATGCATACAATTGTGTGAAATTGAGCACAGTGTTCCTAAATGTTCCTCGTCCTGACACATACGGCGAGTTGGCAACATGAATTTGACTGTCTATTGTGCCTTTCCACAGATGTGACGTGTGTGACGTCACACTTCCTTTAACGCCCCTCCCCTACGTCACACGTCGTCACAATAATGTAAAAACCTCTCCCCCTCGGAGCGTGACGTCATTTATGGACGACCCCTTAAGGAGCAGCATGCTGCACTCGTGTACGATTAAGTTAAGTTTATAGTGCAATTGTTTTGGCTACCGTTAAGTAACGATGATTAAAATCGAATTCACAGCACGTTCGCAGGCTTATTATTCACGTTGTTCCGACTTGTTACCTACCCAGTACCCACTAAAAGAAGGCAGCATTTGGCGGATTTGATGGACTGCAGAAGTGTTTAAGTTAATTAATCGCAACGCAATAAACGTCCCGTTAGGCCTGCTCAGTCTGTCTGCAATCAATAACAGCCCTGGCAACTATCCTAACTGGTAGTTTTAAAACAGTGGTTAAGCACTGTTAGGCCTACCGCTTAAGAGATAATTTGATGACATGACATTAAATTTGCAGTTAGAAGAAAGTTGATAATTATGATAGGCATACAATGTAGTTTTGTGTTACGTAAACTTAACAGCTATATTATTTATTAGCTTAGATCATGAGTAAGGCCTATACTGTCATATAAGTAGCAGGCTACAGACGACAGTAAAATAGCTACCGTACAGCAGCTGCTGCAACACGAAACTGCTCGATAATGATGACGATGGCCTGCAGTACGTCGCCTGCAGCGAAACTGTCACGCACGTTGTTCACACTGCTCTTGGTCGTCGCTGCAGACGCAGCTGTACATTACGACCTTTAAGTGATGCGGCTGAACACAGCGTAACCGACCGCGAACGACACGTCATTGTTCAGCACCGCGTTTTGTGTCATTATGTTATATTTTCCAGTCGTATTAACGCTGTTTTCTTACGTACACGTCTCAAACTCGAACCGTCCGAGGATTAAAACGTATCCGGCTCAGCATCCTGGCGGTACTGGTGGTGGTGGTAGGGGAAGATCCGCGCCTTTGCCAGCAGTCCCTTTGCCGAACTATGTCCTGATGACCGCCGCGTCGACGGGTGAATTCGAGCCGGACAACGATCTCCAGGTGACGCACGAGTTCAAGTTCTACGTCAACCCCGCCAGCGAGATGTGCGTCTTTCAGAAAGTCCGACAGAACTCGCGTCTCTATTTCTCTTTCAAAGTACGTAGGCCTGCACTCTTCTTTGTCCGGCTGTGAATATGTTTGCTACAAACGTTGAGAGAAATTAAAACAAGAAACCCAGCTGTCGCTAGATAAGGCTGACCGTACCGTCTACTTCCAAAGGCTTCAGCGTCCGACTTCCGGTCTCGGGGAGAGCGATTTTCCAGAAATGTCTGCATCTTCATACACGCCTTGCTAACGCTGCTATATCGAACGCTACAACCAACGCTAGGATACGGTACAGCGCATGTGGGTGATGGTGCAGGCAGAAACTTTGCGTTGAAAAACCACTGGAGATAGCAACATGGTTGCTGTTGATAGCTTATATGAACTCGATTGTCATTGATAATGATGATGATGGCCTGCAATACGTCGTCGGTACTATCAACGGTACTATCGCCGACCCCCTACGACATACCGTTTGGCCACAATTCATGCATAATAAACATACGACACCGTTAGTACGGTCGCCCAAAAACACACCAAGCTCAGAGGCCTACAAATGTTCAAAAACGTAGGAACCTCAGAAATTGGTCTGTATAAGCTAATTAGTCTATTACTGTAACTGTGTTAAGATTCCAGTGCATGAAACCTAGCTGTCAAGGCCAAGGTATGGCCTAGTAGCATAGCTGAGAGCCTTTCACAGACGGAAATGCTCCAAAATTCAGAAACACTCAAAACTGTAGGTCGACGTAGCCTGTGATAAATGCACGATGCAAATGGCAATGATTCAATGCAGGTATTGACGGGCGCTGACAAGAAAGTGGATGTCGTCATCCAAGCAGCTGACGGCAACATAGTCGACCAATATCGATGGTCTAGCACGGGAACAACGGACAGATTCATTCTGCAGCCTGGTACTGTGATACAACGTCATATTCTAGATATAGCGATCGTGAAACGATGTGAAGTTTTCGCTGGAAAACTGAACAAAATTGACGGCAAGCGTGCTCCGTGCAGACTAGGCCTATCTTCTGAATACAGAAAGCTAGATATTTTTTGTAGTAAATTGTCGATGTATTTAGGTCATTTTTATGATCCGTGTAGGTGTCTATTCGGTGTGCGTTGGCAATCTTCCCAGTCGGTTCTCGGCGAAACTCGTTCATTTCTTTCTCGCGACGTACGTGGTTGACAACTTGCGCCAACATGCCGATGATCTGAAACAGTTCGACGACGAAGTCAACAACGTCACCGTACGTAACGCTGTAACACGTGTAGGCCTATGCTTAGGCCTAATACGTGTATTGTGCGATACATGAGTTTTCTTTATTTATTTTTCCACACCTTTGCTCTCATGTTTCCCCTTTTTAATTTTTACTGGGCAAAACTAATTTTTTACCCGTCTCATTTTACTAATCAACAGTCCTCTTTTTTCACTTTTTTGAAATGGAGTCGTTTGGATGATCCTGGTAGGCTTAGGCTACAGCATATTGATCTTAACTTCTAACATTTCGAGGAAAACGCGACAACATACATCTCAAATCTAGGATTAATTTATCGGATACTTGAAACACCATGTTTCTATGCAGACGTCAGTCGACAGCGTCGTCAACTCGGTGAAAGACATGCTGCTGCAGCTGTCGTGGAGTCGACAGAACTACGTCGCTGACTACTACGTCGTCAGGAGCAATCACGACAGCGTCCAGCGCTGGTCGCTGATACTCTGTATCACGATCATCATCGCGTCAGCGCTCCAGGTCGCCTTCGTCCGCCGACTGTTTCACTGCCCCGGTCACGTGACCAAAGAGCGAGCTTGAATGACGTCATCGCAACGTGGCAATAAAGTCTGGTTTCCATTCCACGCGACGCACGCAACGCAAGAATAGAACACCGCTTTTATCTTATCTCTTGAGACGTCGTTTGCGTCAGCTGCGTTTCTTAAGGAGCGTACGGAGCGACGTAACTGAACTCAGCTGAACTGACCAATAGGCGAGTTCAGTGCATATCAGTTTAGTTCAGTTACGTCGCTCTGTATGCGCCTTTACGTACTTTCTCGCGTTCGTTGCTTACGCAAGGGCTTTGCGTTGGATATGTTGCGGGCACTGCTTTGGATAATCGTGGAAACCTCTCTTAACGAACATCAATATAGGATAGGCGTGCATTGACTGATGCGTATAGACCGTGGTCGTGAATGATGAATATCATTTCACGACTTTGCAGAATAACGTAGCAAAAACATGCAACGCCGTTGTATATACACTGTGTCCCAAAAAACATCCCCAACATTTTTGACTGTAACTTTAAAACCAATTACCGAATTTTGATAGTTGTTGGTAAGAATATTCCTAACACAACTTGCCATCAAATGACCATTCAGTTTTCCACCTCACCCAATGTATGCTTCTGCACTACCTAGAGAAATCAGATCAAGCGAAATATGTGTTGAAATAAACAGAAAACCTAAAAAAAAATCCCCAACATTATTGATCGTAACTTGAAGAAAGATTAGCAAATTTTAATAATTTTTGGCAGAAAAAATATCTGACACCACTGGCTATTAAATAAATGTTTTAGTTTCTACCTCACCCAATGTCTGCTGTTGCACTACCTGGAGAAAGTAGACCAAGCATAATATGTTAAAGTGAATGAAAAACTGTCAATAAATTCAATCTATCCTAATCTGTGGGTCCCAACAGCCGGTCTGTTACAAGATTTGCCTGTCATGCAGCAGCGTGTCTACCAGATGAAGTTTAGGAATGTTTGTGAAATCAAGAAGCAACTGGTACAGCCTGGATTGGTCTGGAGCAGAACATTATCGATACTGCTGTCAATGAATTGAGAAAGTGTCCCCTTGCCTGTGTTCGCATAGTGGGCCAATACTTCAAGCAATTTTACTGCAGACAGTTAAGAAATGGACAACTGGATGAAATGTCAGCCAAAGTGTCAGAAATGTGAACAAAATGTGTTTTTACGCGTTATGTTAATTAAGCAATCATATCGCATCGGATAAAAAAGTGATATTTTACTGGTTGTGTTTTCCCTAGGTAGTGCAGAAGCATACATTGGGTGAGGTGGTAAACTGAATGGTCCTTTGATGGCAAGTTCTGTCAGAAATATTCGTACCAAAAATTATTAAAATCTGTTAATTGGTTTTAAAGTTACAGTCAAAAATGTTGGGGATGTTTTTTGAGACACAGTGTACTAGCCATATCCATGCAAATTAGGATTCGTCATAGAAACAGTGTTCCATCACAACAATTTTTATTCAGTTTTTCATTTAATTAGCATGCAAATCTGGAAGGCGAGTATCATAGGATCATAGGATTGCTGCAGCGGTTTTTTGGAGTGCCTAAACAAGTGTCAGTAAAGCTTGGTAAAATTTTTAAAGATTTAGAGTAGACCTACGTCTGTGTTCCAGTTCTCTTGCCATTTTGCTAAAAACTACTTCATCTAGCAGGCCGTCAGTGTGATCTAGTAGCTGAAAAGTATGTTTTATAAATAACAGCCATTAGGCTCGAGTTTTCAGCCAGAATTCTAGTGCAGTTAACAAGGCCACAAGGTACAAAATTTTTATCCTAAATGGCAAACTGGGTGCAAAAAAAACTCAATGTATTGTCTAATATCTTAAACGGAAAATTGTGAAAGAACTCGAACATTACATATCACACAAGGCCTTGGTCTATAGCCCTCAACAGTGCTTAACAAAAATATTGGCCTTGCAGCTGTGTGTACCTGAAAAATGAAACTGTGTGAACATGCAGCATTTTGCAAGTGGAATTGTGAAATACTGTAAATAGCGGCTGTACAATGGCATTCATCTGTAGATGTGACTGATAGAATTGCATCTATCACATCATTGCACATTGTGATGGTGATGTTGTTACTGTTACGTGCAGCGCTGTCGTGTATTTTTAAAAAGGTGGGGAACAGGAAGTAGTTGCACTTTTCCACCTGTGTTGGACCGGTGCAGATTTCCAGCAGAGATTATGGGTCACTGCCCAAAATTTCAATTTTACCTCAAAATTCCCCAATAGCCAACAGCAAAGAAGAGCATGCATCACATACCCTAGATGGGGATATTAGTTCATGAATTTTTCACACATGGATATAAATGTGCCATTTTGTGAAGGTGAGATAATAATAACATAAGATTACAGTCATTACACGCATAGCACATTTGTGAGTGTGCCTTGGTGACATTTCTGTGTATAAATCTGCCAAATTCCGTATTGTATCCGATTCATTAAAATTTGTCATTTGCTTGTTTTGTGCCATATGTAGCATTTTTACGCGCGAAAGCAGCTACTACTTTAGTGCATCTTAGCCATCACAATTCTGTCTGTCCGTCTGTCTGCACGTCCATCCGTCTGTCACACGGGTGGATCAGTCAAAAACGGCGCAAGCTAGGATCAATCACCAAATCTTCACCGACAGCTGCCTGGAAGACTCTAGCTTCGGGAACCATAAAGCTTTTTTCCACAAATTCGAAGGGGGTCACCTCGAACGAGGGCACTGAATGAGAAGGGGTGGGAAAAATTTGCAATTTTCAGCCAATAAGTCGCTGTTAAATGGTTCAAGATAGGCCCTAGGTTACTATTAATCACTAATAGGAAGTCGTACACTGGCTCTCGATTGGTGCCGAATTCAATGACCTTGGATGACCTTGAACGCCAAAATAGTGGTTTTTATGGATTTTTTGGCAATTTTGGGCTGTGACACAGACTTCAAGAACGAATTGCACCGAAAGCAATTGAGATAGACAGGGATAAGCTGTGTATGAAATTTTCAGCACTGAATGTAGATTTTGATGGTCCAAGTCCCGATATTCTAGGTTCAAGGAAACCTGCGCATGAGGGCATCAAAGAGTGGTACCCCCGTAAAAGTCGTTATTTTACCATTGTTGGCCTGTCTTTCGTGAAAATGGTTACAGATAGGCATGGGCATGCTGACTATCACAACAAGCACTAGTGACAAGCTGTTCAGTTGTATCAACATCGATGACTTTGAAAGACCCTGAACTTCCAAAATAAGGGGTCTTTATTGATTTTTGCAATCTTCGGCTACAGCGCACACTCCAAGAATGAACTGCAATCAGGAACTGCTATAGGCTTTCGTGCGTCTCGTGAGCATTAGCTCAAATTTTTTGTTATTATGGCTTGTGTGTTGTCACTTGTCATTACACTGAGTATCTAAGTGTGCATCAGCGTAATGTCAAATTTGAGTTGGACACATGGCAGAGTTAAAGCAGTGTGCTAATGTAACAGCATACAAAGGATTTGTCCCTGCAGTACTGTAATATGCAATACACTGAAGAAAATGATGAGTTCTTTTTTGCTGGAATGTTATTATGTTACATCACGAATGTCAGGCTCTAGTTGCAGCACTAACACCAAGCAGACAGGTTCAGAAAGTACAACAATAGCAGACACTGTTTCAAAGTAGTGCTAATGATATGCTTCTGTGCTTTGGTAGTCTAAATATATCTTTTTCATCAAAGCACAGTCATTCAGTCAGACAGATGCCAGTTATGTAATGTATTTACTATTAAACGAAATTAAACCAGACAACAGAATAACAATATAAAACGTACAAATAAAACAAGTAACTGTTTGAAGATGCCGGCTGAAACTGTATAGCAGTGATTTTCAACTGGGGTTACACAGAACTCCAGGGTTCCACGGAACCCCAGGGTTCCGTGAGCATCTGCCAAGGGTTCCGCAGCTGACCAGTAAAAATAACCTAGCATGCGAAATCTCGCTAGACAATGTCGTAGAAATACTCACCATGAAATGTACGCTATACATCTAACGGTAATACTACTTTCATGTTCATCATAATTGACTCAATAGACAGATTTCATTTTGAGAAAAAGTTCTGAATAATAGTCACAATTCGCTTGGGAAATGCAAATGTCACACAAGCTAATGACGATGTCTGTCCAAGTTCATGCAATCCTATCCACCATTCCACTCGACTCCAGTCCGTTGTAGAAGAAAAAGTTATTGTGTGGAGCGTCACGCTGCGAAACAGCTTTGATTATTTCCTGGGCAAGGATTCCACCGGTGATAGCACAGACAGGGCTCAGTGCTGATACACAATGTCTACACAGACACAAGCACATCGTCACAGTTTAATACCAGCAGTTGGCCATCTGGACCATACTAAAAGACTAATATCATCAGGAAGTTATCTGGAGATGCATTCTGTGCTTAACTACTGAAAATATATACATTTTCTGACATTTAATCAGACAGCTTAATTAAAGTTATATTTGTAACAAAATAAATCATAAAGTTGAGGATAAAAGATAATGGTAACAGGAACATGTTCAACTGTGTAAAATAGGGATAAAGTTAACGCAAAATTCTGAGGATTTGATGAACTGGAGAAATTTTGCATACTGCTTAATAATTCACAATGCACCATGTTTTCTGAATAATAGTCGCAATTAGCTTGGGAAATGCAAATGTCACACAAGCTAATGACGATGTCTGTCCAAGTTCATGCAATCCTATCCAACATTCCATTTATCATATTTTATAGATAAAACCGACAGCAAAAACAATAAGTCAATGGCAGTTGAACTCATGTGCAATGGACACATACGCTGTGAAATCCATATCCAGAAAATATTCGCTGATGCCCAGAGATTTCAGCATTTCTCCTGCAATCTGCTTCAGTTTGTCAGCATCCCCATCGACGTGATCAATGTCAGGATCATGACCTTCTTGTGCTCGAAATTCCAACAGAACTGCAATTCATAATAATTTGCACATTCTACTGAGTACCGTACTAAACAAAACAGAACCAAAAAAACTTGACAGATACTACATGTATCATGTATGCAGGTTTGTCAGTTACACCAAAGTTAACAGGAATGAAAGTTCATAGGTAACCAAAAAGAAGGTTCGCATTTTTAAAAGTGCAAAAATATTTGTCACTCACTTCGTACAATGAAATACGTCTTTGGTGTTTTGCGGAGTTTGGTGGCATTCGCGTCAACATTCCAGTCGACAGAGATAACATCACGAAGCTGAGCAAATGAACTGACCTACGACAGACAGATACAGATTGGTGTCACAATCCAAGATAAAGACTGTTCATGTAACTACACTGTGTCCCAAAAAAGTATCCCCAACATTTTTGACTGTAACTTGAAAAGCAATTATCACCTTTTGATAATTTTTGGTATGAATAATCCTGATACAACTTTCCATCGAATGACCATTCAGTTTCCCACCTCACCCAACATCTGTTTCTGCACTACATGGGGACAAAACCAGCAAAATATCACTTTTTTATCCAATGCGACATGACTGCTTAATTAACGTAACGCGTAAAAACACATTTTTTTTACATTTCTGACACTTTGGCTGACATTTCCTCCAGATGTCTATTTTTCAACTGCCTGCAGTAAAACTGCTTCAAGTGTTGGCCCACTATGCGAACACAGGCAAGGAGACGCTTTCTCCATTCATTGACAGCAGTATCGATAATGTTCTGCTCCAAACCAATCCAAGCTGTACCAGTCGCTTCACAAACTTCACAAACATTCCTAAACTTCACCTGGTAGTCACTGCTGCATGACAGTCAAATGTTGTAATAGACTGGCAGTTGGGGCCCACAGATTACAATAGATGGAATTTATTGATATTTTTCATCCATTTTAACACGTATTATGCTTGGTCAGCTTTCCCCAGGTAGTGCAAAAGCAGACGTTGGGTGAGGTGAAAACTAAAACATTTATTCAATAGCCAGTTGTGTTGGAAATATTTCTACCAAAAATTATTAAAATCTGCTAATCTTTATTCAAGTTACGATTGATAATGTCAGGGATGTTTTTTCAGGTTTTCTGTTTATTTCAGCACATATTTCGCTTGACCTGCTTTCCCTAGGTAGTGCAGAAGCATACACTGTTGAGGTGGGAAAATGAATGGTCATTTGATGGCCAGTTGTGCCAGGATTATTTGTAGGATTATTTGTACCACAAATTTTCAACAGTTGGTAGTCGGTTTTCAAGTTACAGTCGAAAATGTCAGGGATGCTTTTTTGGGGGATACAGTGTAATACTTATCATTCAAACTACAAATAAACATAAAAAGCGCATGAATGCACTGCCGTGCCTATGCTGTCAGTATTTGTGAAACTGTTAGTGAGTGTGACATGGGTTCACTGGCAACCGCCCGCACCCAGTGGATTACTGGGTTATGATGCACAAACTATGCCCACGTACATCACTGACAAAACTACCATTACAATTATTCAACAACAAATACCACGATCATAATGTAGTACTGTTTGCACTTTGCAGTGCAAGGACTCGACGCTTAGCTAGTACAGCATGGATAATGAAAAGCAAGACAGTGCATTCCGTTTCATTGGAGCCTATACACCATGAGTCAAAAAAACATGTATTTATACCAAATCCAACTGCATCAATTTTTGAAAATTTATATTTCACAAGGCACCAGGTAGTGTAACGACAGTGTTAATGTGTGGTGGAATGTATAAAAATCACTTTACTGCAAACTTTCTACAGGGTGTTCCAGTGACAGAAATTTAAATCCATTAGTATATGTGGAGATATGCACAAAAGTTTGCTGGCATGTGTGCATGCAACACTCTGAGGTAGCGACAGTTAAACCTAATTTAAATATTGGCTTAGTTAACATCATAACTGACAAAACTAGTTACAAGCAAACTGTCCAGACCTTCTTCACAGTCTTTTGGTGTTCCTCCTCAAGGTGAGGTTTCTTGGCCGGGGGCTCACCAGTCTCAGAGGCAACGTTGCTATGAGTGTCGGGCTTTGTTTGTGTTGCAACATCCCTGCAATATGTCATTTCCTGAGTATAGTCAGTGACACTGTTCCAGGTCACATAGCAAATATCATCAAAACCCACATGCTACTAAGTGATATGTTAGTTCACCGTTAAACCAAAGTGACATTTCACCTTAACCTTTCCAAAATTATGAGCAATAAACATATCATCAGCAAAACAGTGCAAATCGTCGTGTAAACAAAAATCAAAATTCAACACCTTTGTTCACTGATACTTTAAAGTCAGACCGGCAGCACCACAAACATATTATTATGATAAAAGCCACTATTGATATTCAAAATAAAAGACAAAGCAAGCATGTGGTTGAGCCCATGATTGGCCTAATTCACCGTGTTCAGTTGTGCTTTGTCAACTATTCGATACATAAATAAATAAATAAATGAACAAGTAATTTAGACAGTTTTAATAATCATAATTACAACAAAGCAGACCAATGCAAATGCTGCTTACTCTGCATATTCGTGCTCGTGCAAATCAGCAAACATGAAGCCAAAGTAGCCGAACACATCTCCGGCAAAGAATGCAATGTTGCGACGTCGACAGATATCATCAATTCGTAGCAGTTCAGGCAGTGTGCAGTTGGTTGCACAGATGACATCGAATGCTTGAAAATATTCCTCCGACTTGCTGCTTGAACTCTCAGTGTCGGCACGAACTTCGACCATTGGATTCAGCAGCTGCGTTCTTTGCAGAGAACTTTCTGCACGCTGTCCACATTAACCACATCAACATGTAATGTAATGTTTTATCATGATCGAATGTCACATAAGTAAGTACAGGACAAAGGCATGCAACAACAATATTAGAAAATTCAATGATATAATAGGCAAAATGTCACAGATGCAACAATCAGTGAAAGCTATGGTAGATCTATACAAACAGTCTTTCAGCACAACAACATTGAGCACAGCAGACAGCACTCTGTTCCAAGCCCACATGACAGCAACCATCAATAACATCTTGCAATAACTATTATCAGAAATGGAAGAAATTTGAGCTAATGCTCACGAAATGCGCGAAAGCCTATAGCAGCTGCTGTTCGCAAACTGTCAGTCTATCTCCAGCCATTTTGTCGTGACTTTTAAGGGGGTACCGCTATTTGATGCCCTTGTGAACAGGTTTCCTTGAACCTAGAAAATCAAGACTTGGACAGTCAAAATCTATGTTCAATGGCTAAAAATTGCAAATTTTGCCAACCCCCTCTCACTTAGCGCCCTCATTCGAGGTGACTCCCTTCGAATTTATGAAAAAGCTTTACGAATCCTGAAACTAGAGTCTTCCAGGTAGGTGACGGTGAAGATTTGGTGATCCTATCTTGCACCGTCTTTGACTGATCAACCTGTGTAACGGACGGACAGACGGACAAACGGACAGAATTGTGATGGCTAAGATGCGCTGAAAGCAGTAGCTGCTTTCGTGCGTAAAAAGGAACAAGACACAAAAACTTAAAGTACAATCAGGAGTTTCAAACAATAGTTGAATGACACAAACGTTTTTGTTGATGTTTAGATGGTCGACAAGAAACTGGTTGCACGTGTCTTGCAGTGAAACCTACAGTCAACAAAACATCTACAGGGTGGGCCAAAAAACGTGGCACTTTACTTTTGTCCATATTATCGCCACTTATTGACCAATTTCCAAAATTCTTTCACTGGCGCATTCTGCGGACAATTTGCAATAATGTGATTATTATATTTCCCACCACACCATAAATGTGTCTCTACAATATCTTGTGAAATATAAATGAAATATGAACGTCTAGCGATAATACTTGATCAGATCAACATTGAGATGAATGATCCGTATGACACTAGACTGTGTGGGCATAACACAGTCTAGTGTCATATGGATCATTCACTGCAATGTTGGTCTGAAGTGCTTTTTCATTATCTAAATTTTTGTTATTATCCTTAGTTTTTACTTACATTTATAGTTCACAAGGTAGTGTTGAGACACATTTACAGTGTGGTGGGATGCATAATAATCCCATTATTGCAAACTGTCTGCAAAGTGTGCCAGTGAAAGAATTTTGAAAATCGATCAATAATTGGTGAAGATATGGACAAAAGTAGTGCCACGTTTTTTATGGCACACGGTGTAGTTATAAAAACAAAACCCAGGTAGTAAAGCACAGTTTATCAGAAGCTTTTAATGATTTCTTTTAGCTCATGTACTGTAGTCAAGTAAGATAATTTAAATCAATGCTAATAAATATTCAGATGAAACCCTGTAGGGAAGTGCAGATGTGAATGGCCAGTGGCCACATACAGTTTGAAAAGACACAGCCATGTTGAACAAGGCCATCCACGCTGACACAGCTGGACTGCCATCAATGCTTCACACAAGATGGACTACGCCTAAGATAATATTAGTTATTATTAAAATTTCCTATTCCTACTCAACCTTCATTTTCACTTCATAAAAACTTATCACAGATGTGCTGAACTTGGTGGGCTGTAATTTATCATTTATTACCTAGCAGTGGGCCAATGGCCAAATCACTTGGCGCAATCAACTCAGGATATCATGCCATTTCGGCAAAGTTGAATCACAGCCACAGTGTGCAAATTACTACACAGTGTCCGGAAAAAAAGTCTATGGTATTTTTGACATATCTTTGACAAACTTAAACCTATTTTCATAAGTTTTGGCATGAGTCGACCTGAATATTCACTTGATTAAACTGTCGAGATATCACCTCTTTATACTGCCATGTCACTACGTAGAGCTGACGTAATTATGATGTCATTAAAAATGCCGTTTTTATTGTATCCGAGTTGAGAAACGCTAAGAGTGTTTCGGTTAATAACTTTAACAAATCATGAACATATGTGTATAATTTTTGGTAGGCAACATTGAAAAAGAAACGCGCAACTGACAGTGTACTGGTAATCCACTTTGTCCGAATACTGATGCCACTTTACCATGTAAAATAAAATACTTTTTCTATTCTTATTGTACTCCATAGCAAAATAAACAGAAATGCAGAAAAAAGTTTGTAGCTGCCTTAGTGGTCTGCAATAGAGACAAAACTTGCTATTAACTAACTTTTGAGTCAACAACTTTTTTACAAATGTACACTACTGCGATGCTAACACATGCTGCAGAAATGACGCTGCCTACTGATAATGGCTACTGCACAACGACGTTCCCGTTGTGCACGTGACGGCCACACTTAACATGGCAAAAATCAAGATTGGATTTTAAAAATCTGGACAAAAAGTAACTCATTTCTATGCCAACAATGTCTCAGGCTTTCTACTGCAATTTTCTTTCAGTAGTTTTCCTGTTTTCGAATTGCAGAGACTCGACGTAATCTTTCCACGAAAATGGCATTTTCCATGACGTCACAATTACATTAGCTATACGCAGTAAGAAGTAAATTTTAAAGATAAGTTTTAGACGTTTTTAGTAAAACATATCATTATGACAAGTGAGTGAGTAGGGTTTAACGTCCCACCTGACACAGTATAGGTCATTTCGGGGACGGCCTTTCGAAGCAGAATGCACACAAACACATAATAACGGAACAGTAAGTTTAACCATTACAGAAACACAAAACACAAAATACAAAAAAACAAGCTAAACCTAAAATTGTAAGAACTCCATTATATGCGTGCATATGTAATTAACATAATGGTGGTTCTAATAATCTTCCCTGTTATCCTCCAGACAGACATCAGTGTGATAATGCTGTCTATTGGAAGACAGGGGGCTATCATTATGATAATGTGTGCCAAAGATTATAAATTAAATTTACATTTGGTTAAGTTATTCAGGAAAAAGTGTGGACTCTTTTTTTCCAGACACGACGTATAACCAATTAACCACAGATCTGCATAACTTTACAGTTACAATGCTAACCAAAATAAAAATATATGCAATAAATGTTCAAGGTAAACTGCAATGAAAATGGACACTACAAAGAAAATAAAACAGTAAACATACATTCTGGTCATCCAGCAGTGTTAGTGATCGGACACCACCTAAGACAATGTTCTTGGCTACTTCAGCACCAAGACCACCAACGCCAATTAACAGCATTCGGGCTGCTCGCAACCTACAACATTAGATAAGTGCAATACAACAAAAATATTTTAGTTACTTAAACATTTGCAACTACAACGTCAAAAAAATTGACTTCGGCTAGGGAAAAATGTGCCTCGATGGATGAGCTAAATAAAGGTAACGCTGCCAATAAGTTAACCTTTTCTGAGCATCTAAACCCCACAAACGAATCTGCCTGTCATATAAAGCTGCTTCGTCTTCAGTAATATTTCCTGTTTCTTTCTCAAGCATAGTTAATCTTTTTTTTCAACGAAGTATACAAACTAAACAAAGAATATATATATATATATATGCATTTAGCAAAATGCCGGTCTTTCGTGCTGGGCAAAAATGTTCTTTTTGACGTTCGGTAGTCTTAACATGGTCATGGTCGCTACAACAGAGAGAGCAGACATTCGTTAGTATTTTGTAACACGTGCATTGTGGCTAAACCGTACGTCGTAAAAAAATCGGCTATGGTACTGTTGGATATGACAATAACAATTGCCTATACGGCATAGGTTGACAATAATCCTTGCAGCGGTTTGGCCGCAATTTTAAATGCCAAGCTGTTGTCTGCAGCTAATCATTCACGTGCGCTAAATTTTTCGTACTGTGTCTTAGCGTTAATTGTACCGCGAGAATGTTTCCTCGGCCCTGCTGTGGCTCACGACGGGCCTGCGTCTGCAGGTAATTATAGAAGTCTTGCATTGTTTCGCACGATCAAGACAATTGCCACTGCCGGGAATAGTTCGCTGACAGTTAGGCATATACCGGAGCAGACAGAGACACTTTTGCAGGCCTACATTAAGGTAACGTAGGTTTACCAAAATAATGATAAAATTAGCATACTATCTCTTCCTGCAAGACACAAATTAAACGAGGCTTGTTAGCATATATTGGTCAGCCACGTCTTGATCTAACTCTTCCTGACTCACCATACTTCCATGATATCATCTCACCTCGTCAGCGTCACCATCACCACTCTTGTCATCCATCACCCTATCATTCTTTCATTCCAGTCTCAAAACTTTTCTTTTTCTCAAATCCTATTCATAGGCACCCCCTCGGACTGACTCCACGGCTAATCGGACCTGTTCACGGTTTTTATTTTTACTCTTTTTAGTTTTTTCTAAGTTTTAGTTTTATTATTATTCTTTATTTCTTACCTTTTTAGTTTTTCTTTCGTATTTTAGTTTTCTTTACTTCAGTCATTTTTCGAATTTTGTCATTTTTACATTTAAAACTATTTCTATTCTCAATATCTCTCTTTTCATTTTTTAAACATTTCAGTTTTTTTAGTTTATGTGCTAGATTAAACTGACAGTTTGTTTTGTCAGTTTTTGAGTGCAAATTCTCAATTGTATTGTATTGTCAAGCGCTGTACACTTATTTAATTGACATAATTCAACGACAAGAACATTTTCCGCAGTTTTAATTTTGCAAAATACACCTTATTCCGCAAAGCATTTTCGCATTTTCACAAAATACATCTTTTCTAAATTCCGCATTCTGCATTCCGTAAATAAGTACACCTTCACGCATTGGGGACAACAACATAACAACCAATTTATAAGCCTAATTTCGAAAACTGGATCCCGGCCCCCGGGATCCCGGGATTACATCTATAAAAATCCCGGAATTAAGAATTCAATCCTAGGAAGTAGGAATGCAAATTATGCAATTATTGGCGTCAAAGAAAGATTCCTAGCTGGTTCAGCCCTATTTTGCGTTTGTGTTATTGCATTTAATATTCTTTGGTGTAATTGATTGTTAGTAGGGCTGCCGTTACAGGGTAATTTGTTACCCGGGTACCCGGCCGGGTAGCTTAGCGGGTATCCGGGTACCCGTCGGGTAGCAAGTAAGTAAGTGAGTATGACACTGTTGTACAGGGGGGGGGAAGTATAGGTCTATTCTCACTTTTTCATTTAATCTTCAGCTGCTGATGCAAATATCAAGCATAAAACTAAATCTGCTCATATGACTGTTCATTATTGCACAACTGCTCAGTTAAACAAAAGAAATAAATTCTGCATTTAAGCTAAAACAGGAAAGTGACACTATGATTCACGAGAGACGTT
>Ga0209671_1001625_pt1 | contig 19220 bp, 9 predicted proteins | sample WorMetHERISLAND2_2_FD_187401 | JGI IMG/M metagenome (GOLD analysis project Ga0209671, IMG submission 187401) | Marine gutless worms symbiont microbial communities from Max Planck institute for Marine Microbiology, Germany - Olavius geniculatus... | ecosystem: Host-associated > Annelida >...
TAGCTCATGCGCAGCGTTTAAGGGTTCAAAATAGTATTATACAATATCTGAATGAGATTCTGGTGTAGTTTGACCTTCTTTGTGTGTTTACGTGTGTTTGTGTGTTTACCTGTAGCTTCTAGTTTTACTGTACCGTGTTTTCTTTTTTTCTGTGTCTGTTTTTATGTTTACTGTGTATTGTTTAATGGACCCTTGTGGTCTGATTTCAAATAAAGATGATGATGATGATGATGATGATGATGATTAGTCAAACATCGATTCGTGTGTCTAATTGATGGCAAGTGACACTGCGCGGGCACTACGTACTAACTAAAGTCAGTGGAAAAAACGCGAAAAGAATCGTTACGTAGTAGGTCTAATATGTTCAGAAAACAGGAAAGTGTTCTGGAGGAAATGTTGTACGAAACTCCGTGAGACTTACCGTAACTGTTGTCGTTATCGCGGTATTTATATGTTGGCGTTTATCGTGCATCACTAATAAGTCCAAATAACGTGTACGTATCGAGTCGTTGGAAAGCGGACTAATTAAGTAAAGATCGCATGCTTAGATAAGCCGAGCATGCTCTATCTTAATGAGCATCTCGGTGGCATCTTTGCACGGTGGCTAGCTGGCGGCCGTCATTTTTACAATCTTTCTAAATCATTGTTAGTAAAGATGTACGCCGCGTTACAGTGTGTAACGGGAATAGATGGCTATTTATTAACGATACATCATTTTTTAGTTATAAACTTATAGTTTTTATCGTCGTAAATTAACAATTTCTGATAACTCTTACGTGCTACTCGAAAATTACTGGCTAAACTGTTAGGCCTAAAGTTTAATCCAATTAGTGATAATGTAGATTGTAGACCTAAACTCGTAACTTGGCTTGTGTTTATGTAGATTGTGATTTCACTGTTCTTTCTGTCAACGTACGATGGTATACAGAATATTTATGTCAAATCGTCAAAATAAGAAGCGCGGGCATTAGAAGGAACAAGAGGGCAGAGTCCAGGCAATAATACCGAATCATTTGTGAAAAACAAAATTATTGTAGATTTATTACTGCCCACGGAAGCGACAGCAGCATCGTCTCTGAGTTTTGTTTTGTATTTTTTCAACACGATAACTTATGAACCACTGAACTTAGCTTGATGTAATTTTGCACGAACGCGTGGCTTGTTAAGTTCTAGAGGTTTACTAAGTATCAAGATCATAGAATGACATAGATCAAAGGTCAAGGGGTTTTGTGTGTTTTGTGTGCATAGCCGTGACGTAACGATAGAGCTTATACTACGGTTGTCGTACGTTTGTCTGTCCGTTTGTCTGTCGTCTGTAACGATATTGTGGCTAAACGGTGGATCTTAAAAACTGTTTTTACACGAATACTTAAGCTTGTGTCTTAAATCTAAACTTGCACAATTTTAGCAATTTAGTGCAAGGGAAACATTTTCATATGCAGGGTTAAATGGAGGGATAAGAAAAATGTGCGTTTTTAACGGAAAACTGGTCAAATCTCGAAAACGATGAGAGATACGGCCAAGTTGAGGCCTACTAATAATTACTAATATGAAGTGGCATACTCTTTTTCAGATGAAATAAAAATTATCGACTTTGAATAATTTTGAAGATTACTGAAAACTAATAGGGTCAACCATCCTAGCGAGAGCTGGGCTTTTTGTAATTCTTGTTGTGTGTTTATTCGTGCCAGGTTGCGTGTACCGTGGCCAGTTGTATCGCAGTGAATCTCAATGGCTAAGCGACGTTGACCCCTGTGTCCACTATCAGTGCAACGCAGGCGTACTGACCAGATCCGTCATAAAGTGCGTCATCACATGCAATAACCCAATCATCTTGCCCAATCACTGCTGCCCATACTGCCCAGGTGAGGTGCGATGTGTTCATAAAGTTTAAAGATGCCCGTAGCTTTTCATAGTAAGCCCATTTCAGAGCTACGAAGCGTCACCTGCCACGTGCGATCATGCAGTGTTACCTGCCACCCGACACGGATAAACGCGCCTCACCCTAGTTTTCCCAGTCAGGCTGGTATTCCATTTATCTAATTATTTACCCTAGAAAGATAGAAGGTTGAGTTGACCTAGTGGTTGGTTATATACGAAGATGGTTTAGCTATTTGCAGACAGTCATCCGTCCAAGTAATATCGTAATTTTTTCAAAAGTGTATCCGCGTTGAAAAAATAGGTAAATAAATAAATGCATTCTGAGCAACATTGTCGTTTAGCGTTAATAAAATAAACATCTAAATCACCGATAAAAGTTGTGACGGAGGTTTGCACTCGCAGGATGCCTTTCAATTCTTTTAGTACGTAGGCCTAATTATTATTATAACGAAATTTATTTCTAGACTGATTACTGCTACACTTCTGTTGAAAAGGTTAATATAAATGCGTAAGTTTTTTTTACAATTTGTCTTATTATGCGTACTATATTTATTCATTTTTGTACCTCGTGAGTGTACCACATGTTTCGGTTAGATTGTGAGTTGGAAGGAATGTCGGTGAGAGAAGGAGAAACGAAGTCGTTAGCTGGTGATCCGTGTACCGTTTGCACTTGCATGGTAACATACGAGTATTAACGTTTATTTATCAGGACGATACACAGTCAGAAAAATTATCGATAAACTGCACGTTTTTTGTTCAATTTACACATGCGACGTCAACGCGACTCAATTATCGAGTTCATTTGCGTCGGCAATGTGAATTGAATTAACGACGCGACGCAATTCAACTCAACTCAACTCAACTGAATTAATTCAGTTTTCAAATTTTTGACCGAAATTCGTCGGCAACTTTAATTCACACTGCCGACGCGACTTAACTTGACACGACGTCGCACCGTGTGAAGTGGATTTTAGTCTACTTAAACCCACATTATAAAAAATCTTGGAGAACTGTGGTGACAAGTGAATCTCTACTTGTTGGATGCCAGTTTCCACTATTTTTGTTATTCACATTATTTTTGTGCACGTGTATATGCGACCTTTCTTTGTTGCTTGTTCACTGTCGTTAATTTATACCTTTTGAGATTTGGTTGGTTTTGCTTTATGTTGTTCTCTGGCGTAATTAGTGCTTGCTTGCTTGAATGATTGATTGAGTGATTAAGTTGTCAAGGTTTGAAATAATGCCGTATGTGTTATTTGTCTGTTTACAATGGGTTAGCAAGTTTATAGTAACCTTTGCTATGTTAACCCTTTACTTCATGTTGTGTGGTTTTGCTAGGGTGGCCAATGCTGTCCTGTCTATGATGAGTTAACAACTCCTGCTGTATTAACCCTTCGCCTGGTGTTGTGTGATCTAGGGTGGTTATTTGCGATGTAGCCATCTGGCGTGCCCAGTGCTCAACTGTCTGGCGGTGTTTCAGCGCACTGCCCCCGGCCAGTGCTGTCCCGGATGTAGCGGCTCTAGGATGGTCTTCGATGTGTCGGTGCTGGGTCGGTGTTACTTCCGGCACCAGGTGCTTGCTAGCGGCGACCCCGTACACGCCGACCACTGCACCCGATGTAAATGCACGGTACGTGCTGAAAATGGTTAAACAGAATTCGCTTCAGAACCACGGAGCGTCACCTGCCATATGGGATCACACAGTGTTACCTGCCACCCGACACAAGTGAACGCGCCCGCCATAACCCTAGACTGGTACTTGATTTACATGCCCCAGAGAGGTAAAAAGCTGAGTTGACCTTGGTGTTAATTATATATCAAAATAGTTTACTTTCTGCAGTTACTTAAGCAAGTACTAAAAATTTGAATGTGAACCCACGACTTTTGCATCGCAAGTCCAACGTTCTAACAGTTACGGCATTACACCGGTATACAACTTAATATTCGATTTTTATTTGTATTAAATGTAACAGATAAAGTCAGTGCCGAATAAGTAGAAAATGTAATTTGTTGAATACATGTCACGCGTAGTCAAACGCACGCGCATAGAACAGTCATGAGACACTAATAAATTCATCTTATTCGTTGTCGTTGTCGCCTTCTGCGAAACAGCGGTTGCCGAAACGTTTTAAACTTACATCTGATGAACTTATGTAACGCATACTGGCCTATAGTCAGTGTCTCATATGCGTCACCAGCACACCTGGCTTGCCGTGTTTTTCTGTCAACAGAACGGTACGACGTACTGCAAGCGACGCGTCTGCCCTGTCCTTGATTGCGCTGTCAACGATACTATGACGTCATCGAATGACGTCATTACCATGACGTCATCGTCAAACGGTAACGTCACGGCGCGGTGCTGCCCCCGCTGCAGCAGGCGGAAACGACGCTGTGCGCATGCCGGAACACGCTACAAGGTAAACTACTTCCGGTTACGGCTCTCTTTCTATGTCAATGTTAAAAATTAAAAATTCTGTAATCTGATAGCGCCAGACAGTCCGGTAGAAACTGCATATCTATTCGTTAAGAAGAGCACTAATTAAGTTACAGTGTCAAATATAAAGTACAAGTACAAGCAACATTAATTACTAACACTGATTTATTACATTTATTAAGTGATTACTTTATATTTGGTTGGTATTCGTATTAAATAATAATGTACTTGTTCAACGACACAGCATGGTGACGTATGGCAGTTAGACGTGTGTACGCATTGTCATTGTAATGACGGTATCACGTACTGTCGTGTTCAACACTGTAATGTCTACAACAGTCCGCCTTGTCCTAGAGTAAGTAGGACTTAGCACTTCTCGATTTTTTTACGCGCGAAAGCAGCTATGCTTTCAGCGCGTCTTAGCCATCGCAATTCTGTCCGTCTGTCCGTCCGTCTGTTCGTCTGTCTGTCACACGGGTGGATCAGGCAAAAACGGTCCAAGCTAGGATCTCCAAATTTTCACCATCGGCTGCCTGGAAGACTTTAGTTTCAGGAACCGTAAAGCTTTTTCGTAAATTCGAAGGGGGTCACCCCGAACAAGGTCGCTAAATGAGAGGAGATGGTCAAAATTTGCGATTTTTGGCCAATAACTCGTTGTATCTCAGTAACGGTGCGAGATAAGGCCTAGGTTTCTATTTTATCACTAATATGAAATCGTATACTGGCTGTGGATTGGCGCCGAATTCAATGACCTTGGATGACCTTGAACGCCAAAATAGGGGGTTTTACGGATTTTTTTCGCGATATCGAACTGCGCAAGTTTATATCATTCACAAGGAGGCGCCACCGTCGCCAACGCCACACGCGCCTATGGCCGATGTGAATTATGGTCCCGATGGGCCGAGTCCAAGTGATATGCGATTTTCGAAACTATAACTACTGAACTGGAAATGCTGTAGGCTTTCGCGCGTCTCGTGAGCTTTTCTCAAATTTCTTGTTTCTTTTTGATACCAATACTGATACAGTAATAATGTAGCGTAGTGTACGGCAGTTGGCCAAAATGCTTTACTTCGTCTTTTTGTGTAGACGCGTGTAGGCGCATACGCCACTACTTCGATTGGTTCGGAATTTATTGTACAGTTTGTTGTGCAACATGCTGTAAGTGGAGTTGGGCTAAAACAAATGAATACGGCTCAGAGTTTAAAACAAAAAAAAATAGCCAAAAATTGATTCATAAACGAGAAAAGTAATGTGATCCGATACAAATGAGGCGCAGGAACAAGAAAATGTAATTCGTTCACTGCCTGTCTAACTGTCTGTCATAAGCTAGACCTATTATTTGGTACTCTCACAGCTTGCATAATTTAGATTTTACGTAAACGTTACCTTTGTAAATGTCATTTGCTAGTGAGAAATCAAAGCAGATGATCAGAATAGAATGACAAAACAAAAACAATTTTTTCCAAACCTGATTCACGGTTATAAACTGAGACGCAACAGTCAATGCGATTTTCGTACGCGTATGTCACTTTTTATTACACAACATGCACTGTAATATTAAAATTGTGTCACGAATCGTTTTGCCATAGAGACAGTTATTGTTGTTTAATGTTTTGAAGTTTATAGTTGACTGAAATTTTTAGCTGCTTTGCTGATCGTTTTAGAATCATGAATTCAAAATGGTCGACGGCAAATGTTGCCCGGAGTGCGTCGAAGGTGCAAGTCTCTTTCAAGTAGTTACGGCTATACTTTATTGTCGATTTTGTATTTTTCTGCATATAGATCACATAAATTGTATTAGATGTTGTATGTTTATGTGTGAATATTAAAATTTATGTCCGAATTTGTTGGCAAGCAGTTTGGAATAAAGAGTAGGCCTACAGTTTTTACCACGGATAACATTTTTAAAACAACGCCAACAACTACATTTTCTCGTTTCAACTGGTTACGTGGTACCGTAATGAAAAATCTACTTAAAGTTATAAAAGTTGTGTAATTATTATAATAAACGCAAAATTACTGAAAAATTGTTGTCGGATATTTGCAGATGTTTGTCTTAACATTACAACTTCCTGTCCGGCCTATACTAACCCATCGACGTTTCTGTTTACTGGTGGCACTGTTACTATGCATAGCTACGTACTCGTATTACTGTTAATCGTTAATTTCCGAAGCTGTAATTATTGTTTTTGTTGACGTTTCGGCAACCACTGCTGCCTTCGTCCGAACGACTGTTTACCAGGTGTAGCTGCGGCGGACAATAAGTAGTCATAGATGTGTGGAAGGGATACACTTTAGGGAAGCGACACATTAGAAAAGAACAGGACAAGTCGATGAACCGAGACGAGGGGTCTTACCAACTTCCACACATCTATGACTACTTACTGTCGGCCGCAGCTACACCTGGTGAACAGTCGTTCGGACGAAGGCAGCAGCGGTTGCCGAAACGTCAACAAAAACAATAATAAAAGATTGTAATTTGATGGATTTATTGTAACGTAATAATAAGATGTTTATTCGCCGACCAGGCAGAATAAAATAGGACAAAAAATAAACAAACAACAACAATGACAGCGGACTGACGTTACAGAAAACAAGAACAAAAGTGATCGGTGTTGTGAATCATAAGTATAGACAAGTGCATTGTTTTGGCTGGAGGGTTTAACCATTCCAATCGTCCTTTCCTCTAGTGGGTCGGAGACCCTTATCTGACAAAATATGTCGGTGGACCTCCCTCACAAGTGTGTGCCTGCCAAATGGCATCTAAAATCTAAAATCGTCCAACGATTTGAGCTGGGTGCACCGATGTGGCAGTCAGGACTTTTCGCTGACTTTAACTTCGAACGGTTTAGGCGGCGGCTGCTAAAGACATTTTTGTTCGAGTGTTGAGGTCGTGGCGCATTGTAGCTAACTGTCAAATTGCACCTGTTAAGTCATTTTATTGACTATCTTACTTGCGACAGACAGACAGACGACAGACCACGCTTGGTAGAAAAAGACTAAATCGCTTACGCTAGAGCGACGCCGTACTAAGAGCGTACGATGATTGCGTGCAAAGCGGCCGGGGTGTGTGTGGTGTTCGGTGACCCTCACTACCGCACGTTCGATGGTCGGACCTACACGTTCCAAGGTGCTTGTCGTTATCTGCTTGCTGCTGTTGGTAGCCGCTGGTGTGGACCGCTCACCGCTGCAGGTAACGACGATACGCTATTCCCTAGCTTTCGTGGCAGGGGCTAGAGCAGGTGGGCAACTGCTCCCCACTGCGTAAATTTTATCTCGTGGAAAAAAAATTTCTTCGGGAAATTTTAGTTCAAAAACACCCACCAAATTTTGCGACTAGAAATTTCCCATTTCGGAATACTTAGACGCAACATTAAACTTTCGAGCACTCATATCTTTACTGTCGGAACTTCGTTATCGTTCTTCCTCTGTATTCTTTTTGACCGACGACGCTGCTGATTTTATACGGTCAAAGTGCAGCAGCAGTAATTAACAAGTTGCGAAGCAGTATGGTTCTAGAACTGGACAGCTAGGCAGTCACAGTGCTCTAGCAACAACACCAAAAACACTACAAATTAGCTAGTTAACCATCAGTGACCACTGACTGTATGTTTAACTATAGACTCGTTCCTGTACATTTGACCGAACGTTAGGCCTACTCATTTCTCGCACTAAGCTGACTGCATGGCCATTGCTCGATTAAGCGATTTGTTAAGAATCAGACAGCGGCCTTAAATAACCCTTTATTTACCGATATAAATCAGGGTGCAGACATACAAGATAAAACAAATATATACAAAAGAGCAGAAACAATTGATTTGATGCTTAGCACAGCGTGACTGTGGCGTTTGTGTAATTGAGATCATGGTGATATCGCGCTGAGGTCGAACATTGCCGGCACGTTTTCAGTACGCGTGACCAACATGGCGCGGTCTCCCGGCAACTACTACACGTGGACACGAACAGTCAGCATCACGCTACAGGGTGACACACGAATAGATCTACTACAACACCTCAGAGTGCGCGTCAACAGGTACCAGTAACAGTAGTAGGAGTATGCGAACTGTAAATTAATGTATAAAATTTAAACAAGTAGTTTGAGCAAAGCTCACGTGACGCGCGATAGCAGCGGTGCTGCCACAAGGGCAATCGTGTATAGCGTGCAATAAAATAATGTGTTTTGAAAAAGTATCCAAATTTCAGGTCTCCGTACGAAAGACTTCTTGAATTTAAGAGGTCAAAATTTAGATTGTTAAAATTGACGTTCTATGCTAAAACTTTCTTAGGCTTATGCAGGTTGTCCAGGTTTATCTACAGCTATTTCGGCGCAATTCACTCATGAAATGTGCGCCGCAGCCAAAAGTTCCAAAAAGCATCAAAATTTCTTATCGTTTAAGGTTCAAGGTCATTTAAGGTCATCGATGTTGACACCATTTTAAAGTTTGTCACTAGTGCTTGTTATGATAAGCAGCATGTCTGTGCCTATCTGCAACTGTTTTCACGCCAGACAAGCTAATAGCCGTAAAATAACCACTTTTTAAGCGGCTACCCCTCTTTGATGCCCGCCTGCGCAGGCCTCTTTGAACTTAGAAGTCGATACTTGGACTGCTAAAATTTACGTTTGATGCTACAATTTTATACGCAGGTTGTCTAGGTCTATCTCGAGCCATTTCGGTGCAATTCACTCTTAAATTGTGTTCCGCAGTCTAAAATAACAAAAAATTTACAAAAACCTATAATTGTGGGGGTTTATGGTCGTTCAAGGTCATCGATGTTGATAAAAATTAAAAAGTTCGTAACCAGTGCTTGTTATGATAAGCAACATATACAGTATGTACCTATCTGCAACCGTTTTCACACTAGACGAGCCAATAACGGCAAAATAACGTCTTTTTAAAGGGTACCCCTCTTTGACGCCTTCGTCTGAGAAAAACCGCCTCCTTACCCAGGAGCTCCAAGTTTCGTCACGAAAAACTAGAGTCCTTGGGGCAGCCATCAGTGAAGATTTCGTGATCCTAGCTTGCGCTGTTTTGATACAGATCAAGGGTGTGACAGACAGACAGACAGACGGACAGGCTGACAGACGCCTAGACGATGGCTAAGACGCGCAAAGCATTCTGCTATATCGCACGTAAAAACACACACACAGATTAACTAACTTCGATGAAAAATGCTAACTCCGAGTAACGATTTTCACTATTCTCACTGCAAACAACTCTAGCAAAGGGGCACAGCTGAACGCTCACATTTTACAAGGTGGTGTGGCAACAGATATGACTTGAGGCGACAGCATTTGCTTTCGCTTTACTGCAGTTTATCATTAAATGCAAAAGTAGAAAAATTGCTAAAATCGGACCACATTTGAAGGTTATCATAACATAAATGTGGATCATTCTGCAGAACACAGTATATTCGTAATGTAATGTACCTTTGACTTTTTGAACTAAAGATTGTTTAGTGCGACGCGCTGTGAGATAGAGCCTAGCTACGACTTCTCCGTCTAGTTCGATCTTCGGTCACCGTCTGTAAACTACGTGGCTTTTCGGAAAACTTTTACCCAAACATCACGGTCTACTGTTAACTTCGAAGTAGCGGTGCCACTATCGACATTCTAGTTGATCGATTGACTAGGAAGCCGGTGCGCTTGCCGTACACGGATCCAGTGGGCGGTCGTTACAGCATTCAACAGCAGACATTTACCTCATCGTCGTATGACGTCATTAAACTCAAATCATCGCTGGGAGTAGAGGTTGTCTGGGATGGTAACAGCTACCTGGAACTCAGCGTGCCTGTCATCTACCGCGGTGCCGTCTGTGGCCTTTGTGGTCAGTGTAGTAGTAGTTGTAGTACTGTAGTAGTAGCAACACAAAAACGTCATATAAATTTACTTACTTATTTTTAGTAGTTGTCGTCGTCATCGTTGTCGTTGTTAATACTAATACTAATACTAATCATATTTAAATAGCGCCAATATGTGGAGCTACAGAGGCTCTAGCTGCTGTTGTCAGCATTTTTTATTCGTAAGACATATTTGGTATTTGGTGTTTGCTGCCTCTGGTAGGCCTATGGTTACCGTACGTTCGTTTTATGCTGTTTACTGTTTTTAGCAAGTGACCGTTTTTATGCCCGTCCGTCGGTTTCTTCGTTCTTCCGTTTGTCCGCTAAACTCGAAAACAAAATGAGTAGAAAACCCCAAATTGGTATGATGTTTTCATCTGCAAAACAGAAGTAGCGTTACAGCTAAAGCAGTCAAATGTTGAGGTCAGAGTTACGCAGCTTTAGTCGGACGGCCGTATAATATATCAGCGCTGTGCCGATATATTTTTTTAGTTCGTATGAATATTGTTGTCCAAACTAAACTTGATCGCTTGGATGGCTGCAAAAGGTGCGTTGTTGTTGTATCGGTTTTCCTCAGTTACTAATTGTAGTAATAGTTAGTTGTTGTAGTTGTCGTTGACTCGGTGTACCAGGTAACTACAACGGTCGTGAGTCGGACGATGTCTTAGGTCGTGACGGTCGACTCTACTTAGACGTAGAAGAGTTCGGTAGAACATGGCGACTGGACGGTCATAGACCAGACCTGTCGTGTGTCCGTCTTAAGTTTCGTTCAACCGCCGCTGAGCGTCACCAGCATCGCCAACACAGGCTAGTAGCTACTGGAAAACCTTTTTTTATTAAAAGTGCAAAATTAGCGCAGTTTATTGTCATTAAAAATTATATTGTTCATTAAAGTCGCATTACTGACAAAATATTGTAAAATAGAGACCATTAAGTATTGTTTGTGCTTGCACGCACAGTCCTTTGTGAAGCTGGCAGTGAAGTTTTCGTGGTCTTAGCATGCGCAGTTTTGACACAGTACCGCTACAGCAGTGTGACGGACGGACACACACACACGGGCGACTCTGCCATAGTATAAGATAGATCTGTAAAAATGTGCCGAGTATGTAAACATTCTAGTCTGGATGAAAACGCTCACTGATTGTGTCTTACTGTATTAATATAGCCATTAGCTGACAATAGCTGATAACCTGTCTAAACGTCTAAACGTGTTTTGGACAGTGACTAGTTTCAATTTTTAATCGAAGTCGGTGAGCAAATTAATTGCTAATTTCTAAATAATTAACAATAATTAATATTTAGTAATGTAAGGTCTTTAATTACAGACCAGTACGTCGCCGTTCTGCAGCGAGCAGGGGCAGTAAAAGCGGCGGTCCCGGGGCGTGCAATAATGGCCCTACGCTGAACGACATCCAACGTCACTGTGCCGCCGTCTTGAAGTCAGCCAGATTCAGACGTTGTCACGCCCGCGTCGACGTTACCCACTACTATCGGTAAGCGAAAAACTACTTTTATTTAGCGTCCGAATAATGGAGAAAAGCACAGGGATGTTAGGACTTGGCCTTGGCCTTGACACTCAAGGCCTCGGCATTGGCCTTGGCCTTGACACTTAGGTCTTGGCCAAGGCCAATGCCAAGGCTGAAAAAGCGTTACTATGTCTAAGAATTTTTCTGTGGTGTTTGAGCGATAGGCAGTAATTAACTACTTTGTAGTTAACTATAAGTAGTTTAATTAGACTACTAAAACGTAGCGCTGCAGCCACAACAGAGTTAATTGCAATTGCACAACACAGCGTGTATAAGCCTAGTGTAGACCACTAACTGAACAGGAATGACTTTACGACCTTATTTTATAATCGCTGGTCACTGCAGGCCACTGCCGAGTCTGTGGTCATATCTTTTTCTGTCTCTGCTTTAATCTGTAACAACTTGTCTGTCCCGTACGAGCTTTTAACTCGAAAACTAAAGTGCAGAAAAAAAACAAAATTGGTGCGAACGTTTTCCAGAGCATGAGTTAACAGGTGCACCTATTTATGGTAAGAATTGCTTGGTACTACTGCTACTACTACTATTTACACAGAGCCACAAGTTAATGGATGTTGTTGTTGTAGCATTTGGCGTGAGTGCAGTAAGCGGATACGTATAACTACACGGTATTTCATAAAAAGGGATCCCTTTGCGTTTTTTTCATAATTCACTCAAATAATGATCAATTTATACAAAATTTTTACCGGTTGTAGCTGACGAAATACTAATTCAAAATATTTAAACAAAATATGGCAGTTGATCAAATATTTTTTGCTAGTCGTGACGTAATGCTGACGTCATAATGTGTCGTCAGTACAAGCTTGCTTGTCTCAACTAGTGCTGTCAGTTGCTACCCTGCTTCGATGGTGAACTTAATCTGGTTCGCTAATGGAAAATGTTTATCGTGTCAGCACTGAGCAAGATAGGGACATGAAATCGGTCGTCTTGCGATCCAAAAATGCAACCATTTTGCAAGCTCTGTGTGCTGGTGCACTGTCTTGTTCAAACATGTGAAAGTCAAACTACCCACACAGACGTATAAATGCGATCGCTTTGCACGTTTTTGTGGCTGCAACTGTAAAACTTCAAAAATTTGTCATCATGGAACCAGATTTTTCACCATCGAAGCAGGGTAGCAACTGACAGCACCAGTTGAGACTAGCAAGCTTGTACCCATGACATATTATTATGACGTCAGCGTTACATCACGACTAGCAAAAAATATTTAATCAACTGCCATATTTTGTTAAAATAATTTAAATTAGTATTTCTTCAACTACAACTGCTAAAAATTTTGTTAATTGATCATCATTTGAGTGAATTATGAAAAAAGAACAAGGGGTCCTATTTTACGAAACACCGTGTATAAGCGGAGGCCGCATATGTCGGCACCTGGCTGACATATAATGTCTAGTTGTTTGCGATGTTGCAGATCCTGTGTAATGGACTCGTGTCAGTGTCCGGCAGGTAAACAGTGCAGCTGTCAGGTCATCACGGCCTACATTCGCGCATGTCAGCGCGCAGGTGTCCGTAGCGTCTCTAGCAACGTGACGTCATTGTGCAGCAACTGTTAGCGAAATAACTATGTTTAACCAACCGAGCCCTGATTGTTAGCGTAATGCACTATTCCAGATTCAGAATCTTGGCAAGCAAGTGGAAACGCACGACGTGGTTTTACGACGTTAATTAGCTCACGCATCACTTTTGGCTGTTTTGCACATAGACTGTACAGTGCCCGGAACGGTGGTTCTCTCAGCGATCTTATGTTTTACTGTTGATGTTTATTATTTTCGCCGCGCCCACGACAGACTGAAACCAAAAATGACCTGACATTTATAATTCACTAAACTATTGTTTGCTATTTTTACTAGTTTGCAATAATGTTTTTTAAATTTAATAAAAATGATTCATTATTAATAATAAGCCTAGTATTATTAACACTGCATGTGTGATCTTACACATAACAAATATTTCAACAACAGCGAGCGAACAACATTAACAACGCCAAGGCCCAACAAATAACATTCAGTTAACCTATGCATAGGATTGGAGTAATCAACTGAATCTCAGCAGTAATCGCTAAAAACTGCTGTTAGGAAACACTTAAACCACGCTTAGCAGTCGTAGCCTAAATACACTAGTAACCAACGCAGCGACATAAATAAATGCACTTGTGGAGCACATAAACCACCACAAAAATTAGATTAACTGATACCTTATAAAGTTTTTTTTTCATTTATTCAGTGCTTAATTTGTATAGAAAAAAGCAACGTTACTGCCAATCAAGGCTACAAGGCACCCAGATCGAGACGCCAAAGGCGCCGAAGGAAAATCAGGAGAGAGTATCCCCCAGCCGCCTAGGGGGTGCCAGCGAAGCCCCGGCCGAATACATGTTACGATGATTTTTCAGCGTGAGAAAATGCTGGTTTTTTGGTGCAAATTTAGTGCCGCCTTCGAAATAAATGCCGGTATGCCGTACATTAAAGCCCGACTTTTTTGTCATTGACACACTCAAAAGTGAATCTGAAACTAAGTGATCTTTGTAAATCAATATCGTCCTTACGCGCCTAATTGCCTTGCCTTTAACCATCCTTGTTCCGAGAGTAGGCCGCATTTTGAGTCGTTTTTCTCCGTTCAATTTGTTTCCACTTTTCAGATTGCATCTTGACTGGCTTTAATCTTGTCTAAGAAATGGCATTATCCACCCACGCTGTTTTCGGTTTTTCTCTTTTGCTGTTTTCAGGCAAGGTCCCTTCCGACAGAAAGCTTTAAATTTCCGACAGAGGAATATGGTTGCTCCAAAAAAATTCAATTTTGGTCCTAAGTCCCACTAAATGCGGGATTTTAAATCGCACATTTCTTGTATTTTTGGACGACAACTTTCCAACAAGAAAAAAATTCTTTCGACGGGCTTAAATTAAAAGAGGCGGAAGGATAATTGGCCCCCTATCCTTCATACGACGACGCCACTTCGCACATGTAGGCGACGCTTAATTCCAGACAAGAAAAGTCACAAGACTAGATGATGCGACAGTCAAGAGTTGGTTTCAGATCAGACGTCGCGGCGGCTCGAGTGTTCAATACAAAGAACAATTAGTCGGCTGGAACAAGGCTTGCGCTCGGGCCGCACAAGGTGACCGTTTGCCAGGGAACTGGCGGCGCCCATAGGCACTGTCTTGTCTGCGTGCCAGTTACGACAATAGCTGTCGAACGAACGACGACCGTGCGCGTCTGCACCTAGCCATATCAGCTTCTCAGGCCTGAACACAGCCACATAGACTACCAGCGATCAAACACCTGAAACATCCGCAAAGAATGATTAAAAAGACAATGCCGCCACTGTCTTCCAATTTAAGTTTCTAAAAGATCGGTTGAAAAATGTCGCCTCTCCAATCGACAAGGCACATCCCAATAATTGTTACCGAACAAACACATAGGCTGAAACAGTGAAACAATGATCGACAAACGGTATAAATTAATCAAATTACAATCCTTATTATCTGCTGTTTCTATTCTTCATCGCAATCCTCGCTATCGTGCGCAAACTGTGATGGTAAAGAATAATGAAAATTGACACCGAATGCACCAAAATACCCAGATCGCCACCAAAACCTAAATACTTTTCTCTTCGGCCACGTTCAACTTATCCACAAAATTTCGTCAAAATTTATTTATAATTTTGAAGTAATCAAGCTGTAAAAAATGATTGACCCACGTTATAACGCTGTTTGTCTCTATAGACTGTCAGGCGCCATTTTGGCCTTCTACAGAAATTGAAGTAAAAAATAAAAAACATGTTTTAAAAATTCCTGGACCAGAACAGCCATCAGAATGCCAAAGTAAAGTCGGTTGTTAGTTAGTTAGGCCTACAGTAACTGCCATTGTGTTATAGCAGAGAACACAATATAACGCAAAAGAATGAAATAGAATAGAATAGTGTAGAATACAACAGAGTAGAACAGAGTTTCAAGACACTGGCCAGGATGGATCTCGCATGACGTCGACATCGTTGAAAGAATAGATCGGAACTTTGTTGCTGTTGAGCGGCGCGCCGCGACCGTCAAACATCTCCAGCCACGAGCTGAAAAGAATCTGATTCTGATTCACAGACGCACAGGCATGATGAATAAGTAGATAATTCGCCTAAATATGCATTTCAATACGTGCTAGTTTCTAACTCAAAAGTCTGTCATACATGACATCACGCCAAATTCGTCGTGAGTAATTCATATCGTCATTATTCAGTACGCAGTCGATGAATCGGTAAATAAATAAATCAGTCACAGCATTTATACAGCGCCATGTATGAATCGCGAGCAAAAACAGATTGGCTTAATAAATGCAGTGTACTTATGACGAATGCCAGTTTACTGACACTTTTTTTATTCCAACCGTTAGTGTCACATCTTCAATAAAATACCACCACGGCGACGACGACAATAACAACAACAACAAAATGAAAAAATATTTATAATGCGCCCTAGCTATCGCCATTTTCGTACGTTACGACGAAACATTTATTTGTGTTTCTCTGTGCATGAGTATGTGACGAGACTTACGTATCGTATACACCAGGTGATCGTCGCCGCAACCGGTTGCTCCCAGTCCCAGTCTCTCACAGTTGCGGCAACGATCGCCCCGTGTATGTATACACTGCATTAACTGGCAAATGAGATGGGAGACTAAACGCTTAACTGACCCTGAGGTTGACTACGGGTACATTCATGTCCTCGGCTCTGTGAACGATGGATTTGAGATCTTGTAGTTTAGAGGCGAGGAAGGCGCGGTAGGTGCCCCGGAGCCCCGCCTGGCGCGATTGTCTGTAGCAGGCGAAGTCTGCACCGCTGATACCACGCATTCTGCCGCTCCACGCCCAGTTTGATGCTACCAGGTGCAGCTACAAACCAGAGACGCCGAGTTTCAAGGTCAAACTATGTCCACGCCCTCGGTCTCGGCTTCATAATCATGACCTACGCTTCGGCCTTGGCCGTAAGCATTTCGCCTCGGCCTGCCTGTTCTCGATCCTAATGCTTTGGCCTTAAAAACTTCCAGCTTTTGTTGTTATTGCCACTTTTATTAGTCGATGGTATATTTAACGGTCGAGCTATTGGCATGGTTGTCGTCGTCTGTCCATATGTCCGTCTGTCACGGATGTATATTGGCTAAACAACGCGAGATAGAGCCTAGGTCGCTATTGATCACTAATAGAAAGTCGCATATTGGCTTTCAAATGACATGTAAATCATTGACCTTAGATAACCTTAGAGCGTCATAACGCATTATGGTATGTCAATCGTGCAGTACTGTGCCTAAACAGTACGTCGTAGGAGGTCGGCGATGGTACCATCGGATAGGGCGCTGGCGAGTTCCTATAGGCTGTCAATAGTAAGCATGTCTCCATTGGCACCAGTTTGGCCGCAATTTTTGGTGAAAATTTTCAAACTATAAGTGACCATATTTCAGAAATGGTGAGCGATAGGGCCAAGATTACTATTAATCACTAACAGAAAGTGGCATATGCCTTTCCAGACAGGATAAAAATCATCGACCTTGGATGACCTTCAAGGTTACTGACAACCAATACGGTTGGCTATCCTAGCGATAGCTGGGCTTCTTGTAGTTCTATTTCTGATCTCGGTTTTGGCCTCGGCCTTGTCCTACTAATCTCCACGTTGATTTCGGCCTCATAATTCTGGCCTCGGCTTCGTTTTCGGTTTGGCATTTTTAACATTACTGTTACAAACACAGATCCCCGCCGTCGACTACTAATGATAATAAATTCTACAAATATGTGTGCTTTCAGTTGCAGTCTGGTGAAAAATAACTAGGGTAGGGCGTTACTTAAGGACAGTGATACAGGGTTTGTGATACGTTTTAATCAACCAATCAATCAATTGTATTTTTTAAATATGGCAGCACAACTACTCAAGTGCTGAATTAAAGATGAGCACAGTTAAATCAATGGCTAGGCTAACGCATAACAAGTTCAACTGTTGTTTTTTTTCAAGGTAACAAATTAATGAAGTCTTAATATGTTCGTCAGCTGTTGCTCACCATCAAGCCCTTGGCGGTATCGCCGACATTGCTTGGCGGCGCTGGCGCTGGCGTTGTCACAGGCGGTGGACTTTGCGTCGTCGTCATCTGTATAATCATCACAGTGATCACACATAACGGTAGAAATCCAGATGCTATTAACGATATTAACGATATTATATTAACGAAAAACCAGTAGTAGAGAAGACGACAAAAATACCAAAAAAACTTGACTGACTATCTCAGCGACTCAACGTTTTTTACTGACATTATTAAGTTAAGCCACTGTTATAAACTTTCATGTATTATCTTTACAAAGTACGGACAAAACGAATAGTCACGTACATTTGACGACTGGTCCGGCAATAGCGGTATAAAACGTGTACCAAGCTGCAACGCAACATAGCACCGCCAGTTTCAGAAAAAAAACATATCAGATAACAAAAAACGATTCACAACTTACGTTACGTTACAACAAACAGACCTCGAATTACACAAAATTAAAAAAAACAAATCAAATCAGAATGACTGTAAATCACTAAAAAAGTCACTCAATCTCATCCAAAATATTAAACGTTACGAAGTTACATCGCAGAGCAGAATTGAGAAAAAATTAAACATAGTCTTTACAAAACAGCCACAGCTGTTTAACAGTTAGATCTATATTTACAAGAATTAACGATTAGTTAATAATTAATTTAGTCAAAAATAACACCAGTAATAGTTTGATAAAACGCGTGTTTTGGTCTGACAAACTTATAAGTTACGCAGCTAGAACCTATTACAAGTGCATTGTGTCTTTATCTAGTCTTCTATACAGACTAAAATGGTCAAGTTCTTTGACGGTTGTTCTGTAAATGCTTGTCGTCGTGTCTAGTTTACTCGCACAATGCTTTCTAAATGACGTGACTTATGTCGACAATTCATTTTTCGTTAAAAAAAATTCATTAGTTCTTGCCAGTGTTGAAACAGTAGCCAACAAATCTATTTCAGTGAAAGTGAAAGTAGCCAAACAAGAAGCCCAGTTCAGCCAGCTGTCGCTAAGATAACCGACCGTACTGGTTGTCAATGGTTTTCAAGGTCACGCAAGGTCGATGATTTTCATTTCATTTGAAAGTTAATATGCGACTTCCTATTAGTGATTAATAGTAACCTTGGCCCTATCTCGCACCGTTTAGCCACAGTACATTTGTGACGGACAGTTAACGACAACCATGACAACAGCTTGACTGTTACTAAAGTACGGTCGGCTAAAAATATTGAATTAGAAATATTAATTTGAACTATTTAAGTAATAACGCAGGCGTTCTTTGAATCCAAACCTACTATTAATGAGTTTTTCTACTATGCCAATGACCCGGTTGCTTTTCGTCATTGTAAGAGCGTCAACATTGTATTCCAGCAAAGCTATATTGTCAGTACAAAACTACTTTTTTCACAAAGAAAAAGTAAAAGTAACTCAAAAAAACTACACAAAAAAATAGAAACTAAAAAGCAAAACTTTTAAT
>Ga0209671_1001629_pt1 | contig 19190 bp, 8 predicted proteins | sample WorMetHERISLAND2_2_FD_187401 | JGI IMG/M metagenome (GOLD analysis project Ga0209671, IMG submission 187401) | Marine gutless worms symbiont microbial communities from Max Planck institute for Marine Microbiology, Germany - Olavius geniculatus... | ecosystem: Host-associated > Annelida >...
GAGGCCAGTCAGGCGCCCGTGCCAGCAGTGACGACTTCAACGGCGTCGGAATCGTCAGCTGCATCAACCTCTGACGACTGCTGCGAAGTGTGCCTCGTGGCGCCACGTGCTGGCTTCGCATTGGTGCTGTGCGGACATGCGCGCTTCTGTGAACCGTGTGCCATGCGTGTGTCAAAAGACAATTAAGACAAACTGATACCTACAGTTTGTATAATATTCATAGTAACAAAAAAACTTAGTGAGCAGATACTCGAACATTGAAACAAGTCTCGCGATGTCCACCATGGTCTCACGTTGTCCAGTCTCGCGATGTCAGTCCCCACAATTTTGATGGTCTCGCGATGTCAGGTCTCGCGTTTTCAGTCGCCCCGCTTATAATATGGCGGTGATCAGGCACGACAACAGTAGCACGTTGTATAGGACCCACTGCTGACACGATATGCAAATTATCTCAAGCAATTCTCAAATAAACTCGTGTGCCACTTTTTTCTCCATCACTCAATTTGACTAAATCGAGGAAAGTAGGCCTATTTATGGAATGGTTCTAACATTAGTGCAATTGGTGATTTTTTAACTGGAAATATTTCCACGCGCATTTAGGTCTATTGAGTTCAACCAAAATGAAAACGAAAATTGCGAGTACGGAGCGACGAAATTACTGCATCGAAGTGACACGATAGCCTATAGTTTTTGACGAACTGACCAATGGGCAAGTAGGACGAGCCAATTAGTCATTGGTAGACGCGTACGTGCATACAGTAATCACCAACGCCGTTAGACGGTGCCTACTGTAATGCATTACTGTTCGTTAAAATTTACACCATGTCAGTTAAGTTTCGTTCAGTTTAGTTACCTCGCTCTGTACGCGCCTTAAGAATTGCTGTTTGAGACCGAAGCGTCAAAAGTCAGCTCCGAAGACTTTAAGCGGGAAGCAGTCGGTCGAGTTGATCAATTGAGACACAGAGCATGCATATAGTACAGAGCGAGTTTATGTCAATCAGTCAATCAATCGATCATTTATTGTTTAACATCAGCTTATAGGCCTATCCATCATTTTAACCCAATGTCATTCTGTCGACCTGTCTCTGTATCGTCAGCGACAGACAGGGCTTTCGCCCCTGCCGCAGCCCAGGAGTAGAACAGTCTGCCAGCAACTGTTGCATCTGACTTAATTACTTCATCCCTTTCTGAAAATTTCGTACAGATCTACCATACCGTTTCGGTGATATTAAGATGCCTCACACTGCATATCGGTTACTACAACGGTGTAGGCATAGAACGTAGGCTATTATTATGCGCTACCCAGTATAAATTCATTATTGTAGGCTGCCATTTTGGCATTTCACAAGGTAGTGTAGCAACAGCATTAAGGTGGGTGAGCAAAACTACAGTAGTTTACTCAAAGTTTTTTTGGGCCGACCGTTAAGTTTAGCTAAGCTTAACGCTCTGCGTAGGGCCTATGACCTGTCTGTTTGTCAGTGTTCGTCCGTCAGTTTGTCTCTAACGGATGTATTGTGACTAAACGATAAGAAATCAAATCTATGTTGCTATTAATCACTAATAGGAAGTCACATAAGCCCTTTCACATGACACGAAAATTATTTGCTGGCTTTCCGACATCAGCGTACGGTCGGCCCGTTTTAGCGTCAGCGGGCTCTTTGTTCACGATATGTTGCATGCCAAAAAAAATTAAAATCTTTCTATCGTTTGCGGAATTATTTAAAAAATAAAAGTGGCGCGTTTTGAGATACGGTGTAGATTATTATCTGTCTGTGCATCTTCTGTCATTCCTCATCAGCCATATAGACACAGACACGCATATACATTTGGACATATTTGGAGAGATTACGGCAGACATACACGGTGGCGTTAAAGAAAATAAAACATTTTATTTTTATTCGACGGCGTGTTCTCGTTTTGTCATGCGCTGCACCAATCGACAAGAAACGCGAATTGCAAGTCATGAAAGGTCTCTATGGGAAGTGATTCGTGGTGAAAAAGTTGATTTTTTTGGCTGCAGATTATGTCGCCAACAACGCCACCGTTTGTTCTCAGCAGTTCGTACTATTATGCTATTTTTTAAGGCACATACAGTGGAACGCAACTGATACAGTTTAGTTTTTGGCAAACTGACCAATGCGCAAACGGTAATGCATAACAGTAGGCACCGTCTAACGGCGTCGTTGACTAAGTGATTACGCCCACGTGCGTGTCAACCAATGACCAATTGGCTTGCCCTGCTTACCTATTGATCAGTTCGTCAAAAACTAAACCCTGTCTGTTCAGTTCAGTTCAGTTACGTCGCTCTGTACGCGTCTTCACTTTGATGCACCACTCTTTACTAACTGCCTGTCCAGTGGCATATTTAGTATTTAAAGAGACGGAGAGGGTCTGAAGTCTTTACGTAAGTTGTTACGTGTTTTTTTGATGTTCCAGCGAGCAAAGTAGTGCACATTTGTTAGCGCCGAGTGAAACGGCAGGTTGCCCCCTAAACATGCAGCAACTGAGCCTGCCTTTACATCGGAAGGGAGAGCGTTCCGGCGCAGCAGCAAGAACAAGAGCAGACGACTGACATATCCAAACAGACGGGCAGACGGGTGGGATAGATCACGGTTTCTAGGCTAACGTATGCGCCGTTAACGGCCGTTTCACTTTGATGTAAGTATAGCATTCAGCGCTCTCGTTTTCTTTCTCTGATAATTATGTACGCTATAGACGACATTTACTGATATTGCTTTTACGCTTTAACTTATAACTGATTTAACTGAAGAGTTGGTGTCACATATTTTATGCAATAGAATAAATTACCAGCAAAGCTACCGCTCACTGGGTAGTGTAGTCAACTGCCGCTGTAGGCTCGCGGTTAAAAAGATTTAACAAAAGAACTGCTGCATCGGTCAACGATTTCGACCGAAGTTTCTCTGCAAATAATCGTGGCGCGGTTGGCACAAAATGAAGCCTAGAAAAGCGTTGAATTCGTGTTCGTTCAGCTGCAATTTTGCGAGCATCGAGTTGACCCACCATGGCGATCGCAATGACGACGATGTAATGTCGAAAACGACCATGCTGAAATAGGCACATGTAGTTATGTAGAAATAAGCACAATTAATTGCTCTGAGCGCAACTGAAAGAAAAGGATCGCGTGCAAAACTTAGTATCGCGCCGCCAGCTGCTACTAGAAGATCGTCTGCACATTGTTTACTGTGCAGTAATCATTCTGATAATACTGTTTGATGGCAACGCGTAAAAAATTCCGTGAATATTACCAGTATCCGGCCGTACATGAAAAAAACTCGTTTCTAGAATTTTACTGGGCCCCTCATAAATATCGTGTAGTTTATTGTTAATTGTTTTCAAAGTTGTACTCATAAAACAAAACTGCTCAGCGTCGGCATCTATAAGCTATAGTCTGTATTCGTACGTATTTTTCCTAGAAACCGAAGTTACTAAGCATAATTATATAGCTGCAAGCAAATCCAACTGCACGTGGGACGTCGCTATTATATCCAGCTCCACAGCGCTACAAAGAACATAACAAGCAATAGGCATAATTAAGTAAATGCTATCATCTTATTATGTCCGCAGGCGAGTCTAGTGTGTAGACTTCGCATTGTACTGTGCAACGGTAAGTCGCCGAACGGCACAACAGCTGCAGACAGACAGACAGACAGACAGAGACAGACACAAGCGAACACAGGATCATCATCATCACGCCTAGCAGCAACAGCAGCAGCAGCAGAGTTAGGTGAAGCTAGGTGTATGTTTAGCGGCAAGCTAGCACGGCGCCGACTAGCGATTATACCTAGAACTATACCTAGAAGTTCTATACGGCGCCGCTATAGCTGCTGACTGCTGCTGACCCATGCAGTATGTACTCGTACATAGCGGCGATATATCAAGAGTCGTTGGTGTGGCTGCCGACCGTATATATCATATCTGAAGCCAGCTGTCAGCTAGAGGTCTACGAGCCTATATGTCCATTCCACGCCTCCCTTAAGGCGCGTACAGATCGACGTAACTGAACTGATCTGACACGTACGCTATACGGTTTAGTTTTTGACGAACTGACCAATGGGCGAGCAGGGCAAACTCATTGGTCATTGGTCGACGCGAACGTGCGCGTCAGTCACGTATATCACAGACGCCGTTGGACGGTGCCGACTGTAATGAATAAATGCTTGCCCATTAGTCTTTTATTATTTTTTATTATAATGTCATACATCAAAAGTAGCATCTGGAAAACATCAGCAGCAGGCGTATACCGTACACTGTCAGATGTTTCCAGATGCTACTTTTGATGTATGACATTATCACTGCAAACATTAGCCTATACAGACTCGCATCGTTGCCTCTTCCCGACATGCATCATCTGACCATCATCACTGCACGATATATTGCAATCTAGGAACCACAGTCGAGTCGTAGAAATGCGCAGGGAACTGCCATTCTCGTGAAATTTTAGCCTGTCGGAAAATTTTCTTTTGAAAATACGAACTTTGGGCATGACAACCCCCCTATTGTGCAAAACTTAGAGGCAAATTAAAATTGTAGGCAGTCTGAATCGCCTCTGTCGGAAAATTGCAACTTCCTACACCGTCGATTTTCTTAACTCTACGACGCCGCTGCAAATTTATATAGGCTACATATATGTCTAGGAATGATTGATACTTGCTGGTTCTAAGAACTATGCAATACGTAGGCCTGTATGTAGACGTTTGCATGCCTCGATATTTGCGTCTCTCTGCCTGTCTTCCGTCAGTCTGTGCCAACTGTGCGTTTGTCAGTCTGTGGGAATGGCATACCAGTCTTATAACCAGTCTTACATTACTTCAGAAATGTATAGAAATTGACGATTCACGAGAAGTCAATTTTGTAAGGTCGGAATCCTATGAAAAATAATTGCATTATATGAGGGTGTCTACATGTGCGACAAAATCTCGCACGCGGCAAAACAGGGATGCCCTGCGTACAGTGCAGCTGTCAATGAACTAAAACGGATTTGTCAGCACCATCGCACGAAACGTCACCAGTTGCGTTTAGATGACGCTGCCAAAGCCGAGTTGACGGACATGTAGGCACCCTCTAAAGGCGCGTACTCAGCGACGTAATTGAACTGATCTTAGTTTAGTTTTTGACGAACGAACCAATAGGCAAGCAGTAATACATTACAGTAGGCACCGTCTAACGGCGTCTGTGGCTACGTGACTACGCTCATGTCCTCGTGAGTGAGTGAAGTATGGGTGTAATTGGTATGCGATGGCCCAGCGTGGGCTGGCTACGGACGCGGCAGAAATATTTTCGGCATCATCTCGTCTTATATCTTACGGCGGGATACTTGCAGCGATTGCAGCGCTCGTCGTTGACCGTTACTCCGGCCCTACAGATCTAAATGTAGCTATTATATGCAATGCCACGGAGTAGCCGAGATGCCAAAGGTACTCGTACACATTTGCAATAAAATGAAAGCATTAAGCGAAGCGAGCTAAACAACAGTAAAGGCAACCTGTTTGCTCGCAGTATATGCAAATCTCTGCGATAAGAAAGATAAGTTCTCTACAAGTTTGTATAGCGCCGTTTACGTTTTGTTGATTGGTGAACAGAAAACGACTCGACGGCGACTGTTGACATTTGTTCTATTATGCTTTATTGTATTGTTTTGCACATGTGCGATCGCTTTAACGCCCCACATTTGTAGACCCTATTGTAAGCTTAAGCCCTATCTATGCTGTTGATATTTCAGTGACGATGAAACGGTTTGTTACTTAGGCCTACAACTTCTCGTCAGACGACTGACATCTAACTGAATTATTTTGTCCTGCGGCTCAGGTATTGTATAGGTTTCAACATGGTCTGCGGTGTGTGTAAACGGGGCATAGTGCACAGTAAACCGTGTTGAAACGTACTTATTTCATGTCTGTGATCGACGACGTGTTCTGCCGAAAAATGGATGCTGTACAGTGTACACAAACCCGAGCCGCGTTTCGGTCGCCACGATTTTAAAAAAGATTTATATTACGCAGATTTAAAAAAAAACTGCAAGTTTGGTTTATGGCAAATTTTGATCAATCCCAATAGTGATTTTAGTTCAGATGGTTGACACGTTTTGATTTCTTACAATTTTTTGGAGTTTTGCATGTAGAATAAGACGCAACAGTTAGGTTTAACTGAGAGTTTAAAGTTAAACTGTATAAAGCCTATACACTGTGTCTCAAAAAACATCTTCGACATTTTCAATTGTAACTTCAAGAAAAATTATCAGATTCTAATAATTTCTGGCACGAATATTTCTGGCACAACTTGCCATCAAATGACTATTTATTTTCCCACCTTGCCCAATGTTTGCTTTTGCACTACCAAGGGAATGCAGACCAAGCGAAATATGCGTTGAAATGCGCAAAAACGTGAAAAAACATCTACGACATTATCGATCATAATTTCAAAAAACATGGTCAGATTTTAATCATTTTTTGCCGAAATATTTCTAACACCACTGGCTATTGAATGATTGTTCAAGTTCCCACCTCACCGAAAGTCCGTTTTTGCACTACTTGGGGAAACAGAATTAACAGACCAAGCAAATCACGTGTCGAAATGAATGAAAAAAAACTTCAATAAATTCCATCTATCAAGATATCTGGGCCCCAACAGCCAGTCGATTACAAAAATTTATCGTCATAAAACAGTGATGACGTCCAGGAATGTTTATGAATTCAAGAAGTGACTGGTGAATTCTGGATTGGTCTGAAGAAAAACATTATCGATTCTGCTGTCAATGAACGCGGAAAGCGTCTCCATGCCTGTGTTCGCACAATGGCCCACTGTTCAAGCAATTTTGTTGTAGGCAGTTGAAAAACGAAACAGTTGAATGAAATGTCAACTATAGTGTCAAAGAAGTTTACAAAATATGTTTTTGTGTGTTATTTAGATTAAGCAATTGGGTAAAAAGCAATATTTCGTTGGTTCTGTTTTCCCCAGACTTTGGGTAAAATGGGAAATTGGACATTTATTTAATGGCAAGTTGTTTCAGGAATATTCGTACCAGAAATTATCAAAAATCTGGTAGTCCTACTCCAAGTTACAAACGAAAATGTTTGGAAAGTTTTTCAGACATAGTGTACATAATTTTATAAGTCTACTTATCGTGCTGTGTGTGTGTGTTGTCCATATAGCTAGCTGCCAATAAAAGCTTAGGTCAAAGGTCGACTGACGTCATCATGACGTCACAAGATGGCGGCGTCAACGTCATGAGTTTCCCGCGCTTCACAGCATGTGAGTTTATACGTCTATCTGTTTGTTACCATAGATCTGTAACTCTGTGGGGCTGCGCGAGTTACGATTTAGCCTAATAATATTTACCAACAGTTAAAATAATAAAATAAATAAATAAATAAATATAAAAACATAAACCAAAATAATTTGGTAAAAGGCGGAAGCACTGACCGATGCCACCGTTTGCATAAAAGAATCGCAAGTCATCTATTTCGTAAGTCGGAAGCGGTTGCGTGTTTGGCGGGGGCTCGACTCCCAAATTTTTCCTTTCTCTGGCTTTAGGGACTTCCACGTAATACAATGTATCGTCGGACCTCACAAGAGTACTTGTCAAATGTCATCTAATTTGTTCAACGGGCAAAAAAAGGTGCACCAATGTGACAGACGACAGACAGTCAGACAGACAGACTGCGCTACGGTAAAATGTATAGGAATAGGCAAACTAATGTCAAGTGTTGTGTCGCTGTCTGTCGGACAGTGTCTGTACTGAGCGCATCATGTGACCCAGACCAACCAATCAGACGCCCTCTACCTACTAAACCGACAACCGTTGTAACTACTACAACTAACAACTACAACTACTACGACAACGACAACAATGGCGACACTGGAGATTTACAAAGTCATCTGTAAGTCATTTTACGATTTGCTGTTTATTGATGAATTATTTAGGATGTCATCAATAGCGCAGCTTCAACAATCGACAATCTGCGATTGAGAATTCAAACAATCATGTTGCGTGACTAGAGCTAGGGTGGCCCAAACATTTAACCGTAAAACAAAATTTTTCGTCACGATTTTATAAAATATACTGCAAAGTTGTTGCTGAGCTATCTGTGAAACACTTTCCAGAATTGACCAGTATTCGATAAAACAGCGAGTAAACTTAGTTGGTGGTCCAGTTTTTTTACCACCGTGTAGGTGTATTTTTACTGTTATTTTAGCTGTGCCTATTGCAATTGGTTAACAGTACTGTTTTCTGTATTGCTGCAATGACGCTATAGTCAAGTGAAATCTTGGTTTGGTCTTTAGCATTCAAGTTTTTGTGCTTGTTGTGGTCCGTCAGGAAACGTCTTTGACGAGGTCTTTCGATTCCATTCCACACGTTTAACAAAATTAACATCTCCGTTACGTTGGTGTGCAGATTTCGTCCAATCCGCGCTGGCGACACTTTGGACCAATCAGCGAAGTCATCTCAACTAGCAACTGGTGATGCTATAAACCGTCACAATATTGCCCGGGCAATATTTCCTGCGTCTAACTCGTCTGTTCAAACTGCTGAAGTTATTGCCCCCAGTAGTCGACGCAGCAGTCGAACTTTCCTACTGCCCAGCCCTTCGTCTGCGTTCTCCGTGCCCCCTACACGACAAACGGACACTGCGTCACCCACCGAGCGCCGAAAGGCAGACCCGGAAGTGCCGAGCTCACAGCCAACGGCACAGAGTCACGGCACACCGGACATGGAGTGCCGATACAAACGGCGAGGAACTGTGCGAGAAATGGCACAGAACTACGACAGAGCGGCACAGAACGAAATGTCGGCACGCCGACTGTCCTATACATTCCGACCTACACTGCCAACTACTACTACAACGACGACAACTACAACAACAACTACTAGTAGTAGTATTTTAAGGAGCTTCGTAGCCAAGCCGGCAAATACGGCCGAAACTAGCAGGGACCACTACACGACGACGTCGGTGTTTAGCGTGAGCGGAGAGTCGCCGGGCAAGTCAAACGAGGAGACGAAGGGACATCATGAGACAAAGTTGAGACGTTTGTATTCTAACACTGTCGCATCGCTGCACAAGAGAATCGATAACTTTACGTCCAAACTTCACGTGGGCCTACCATTCACATCAGCCGCTAGCAGCAGCAGCAGGAAAATTAACACTGCTCAGGACGCAGCATCGTCGGAGTTAGAACAGCTACTAAGAAGATCTGCTTCCATCCAACACATAGGGGCGACCAGGAATCACAACAGTAGTAGTAGTAGTAGTAGTAATCTCAGCAACAACCACAACAACAGCAGCAACTACAAAAACACGGCCACGTTTCCGCTGTCTTCCGGCCGACATCACTCCGTCTCAATTCAAACGCTCAGCCACCTATCCTCGCGGGGCCTCCCGAGACAACCGGAAACGGAAACGCGCCGTGATGACGTCATCGCGAGCTCCAACCGGAAACAGCAGCAGCGCAGCCAGTCCAGTTGGAGCGTCGGGTCGTTGCAGGCGCCGACGGAAAGTTGGGCCGACATCATTAGCAACGATGACTTGACAGAAACAGGGAAAGCGCATGAGCCAGAGACGTTAAAGACGGCCGAGATCAAAGTCGTATTGGAGAAAGCGACAGAAGCAACTGCGGCGACTAGTTCAGGTCAGCAACAGAGATGTTTAACAGTTCGACAATCACCGTCCAACATGTCAACAAGAGTTAGCCCCAATGACACTGGCGTTACTACGACATCGGTTCTATCACTGTCGAGTGAGACATCTACTACAGCTAGAACTACTACTACTACAAACGCCGGGGTTACTACTACTACAACGTCGCAATTGTCGATGGCTTTCGTATCTCCGAGACCAATACGCAAAATCTTCACATCGCATCATGTCTTGGAGCCTTTATCCCAGCAGACAGCTAGACCAACGTCTGCCACCGCTCTTGAACGCGGCTTCAACGACGCCCAACAGCTACTCATGAAAACTGCAGACTTGCCCAGCACTAGTGATGGGCCGGGACTTAAATCCGATCCTGGTGATGGGCAGGGGGTTAAATCTTCGTCGTCTCCGGGGGCTAAGAGTCTGATTGAGTTGGTGCGCGAGTCGCACTTGAATGTTTTCCCACAGTTCCTGAACTCCGCCCCTTTGGCGACTTCACGTGTACGAAGAGACACGGAGTGGAGTAGTGGTGTAAGAGCTCAGCAGCAAAGTCGAACGAGTGGAATATGGAATGATTACGATGCCGCGTACAGAAACGGTAGAAACAAGTATTCAACCGTATCAACTAGCTTTGCAAACGACGACAGAAGCGAAGTTTTTCTGCAGTCGGCGTCGCCGCCGGGAGTTTCGCTGCGGTTTCCCGAGACGCCTACTAGTACTACTAGATCTGGCGTGGACGTGGAAACAAGTCCGGCGGCGTGGAGTAGTGGTGTAATAGCTACACAGAGTCGGCTGAGCGGAGTATGGAACGATAGTAGTTTTGCCAACGACAGAAACGAAGCTCTTCTACAGTCAGTTTCGTCGTCAGTTTCGAGACAATTTCCTGGCGCGAGCATGTTACCAGTAGCGACGTCACAACTCAATACGGTGGGGCCCAGTAACATTGCCCTGTCGTCAGTCGTACCGAGGTTTAGTGCGAGCACCGGTGCTCAGCCGCAAAGAGCACAGATCGCAGTGGTAACTCCGCGCGTCAACACCAGCCGTGTGAACACGCCTCAACACAATACAACTGCAACAGCAGCAACAACGACGTCAAAACTTCATCATAATCATCATCGTTATGACCAGGACTTGTTTCAGAAAGATACGACGTTTCAGACTGGTTCGAGCCGCCACAAAGAAGACGACAGTCTTCAAAACCTACGGTCTTTGTCTCAGCAGCCAGCAACGCGTCAGCAGCAGGCTCTGACGTCATCAGCATCATCATCATCAGCAGCAGCAGCAACAACAACAGCAGCATCAGTGGAGTATTCTGGGTTTCTCACTCCAACACTTCTCAGCTCAACGCACCAGTCGCATGTTACGTCACTCAACGCAGACCGGTCAAAGTCGGCACAAGGTAACCCGTAACAAAAACTTTTCAACGCTAGACTGCCAGCCTATTCAAAGATATTTGTTGGCATTTTCACTTTAATAGCTACATTTCTGCTGTATTTTATGATTTCGCTCTCAGTCTGCGGGGCGTGCAGCTTATCGGGCAATAGGCCTACTAGCCTAACATTTCTTCTTACAGCCATAAATGTAGTCTTCATTTTCTCTCAACAGTAGCCAGAATTATTTTTGCTCAGAATTGGACTTTACCGTCCCCTTCCCTTTGTTTTATTTTTTCATCTTCATTTCTTTTCTCGCTTTTTTTCTCTTTGTATTTCTCAACTTTCTCTTTCTTTTTCACTGCATTCTGCCTCCGGCAAATTAAGCTAGAGGGTCTAGGGAGCGCTCTACGTACGTTATGCTCCCACGGCCGGATTCGGTTCGAAGGCCAATCCCAACGTAACTTAATGCATTTGCAGCCTTGTAAACGCATCTCGTGGCAGCATCTAGGCAGTCGTCTGTGTGACCGTCCATTGTTGATTTGTCAAGACTTGCAAGCTAAAAATATTTATTTCGGAGCGGGGGAGATGAACCTGTTTTAACCTTCCCTCCCCTTAAATACAGCCGGCCGTTTTTTACGCGCGATAGCAGAATGCTTCGCGCGTCTTGGCCATTGTCTAGGTGTCTGTCCGTCCGTCACACTCGTGATCTGTATCAAAATGTTGCAAGCTGGGATCACGAAATCTTCACTGTGTATTGCCCCAAAGACTCTAGTCTATCGTGACGAAATTTCGTGCTCCTGAGTGAGGGGGTTCCCCTCAAACGAAGGCGTCAGAAGGGTACTCCCACCCCTTAAAACGACGTTATTTTGCCGCTATTGCCGTTAGTGTGAAAACGGTTGCAAATAGGTACAGACATGTTGCTTATCATAACAAGCACTGGTTACGGGTTTTCTTATTTTAACAACATCGATGACCTTGAACGACCTTGAACTCCCAATATAAAAGTTTTAATGATTTTTTCGCAATTTTTGGCCGCAGCGCACATTTCAAGAATGAACTGCGACGAAATGCCTGAAGATAGACCAAGACAATCTGCATGTAAAATTTTCAGCATTAAATGGAGATTTTAGCAGTCAAACCCCTTAGGTTCAAGGAGGCCTGCGCACTCGAGCGAAAAAACGGGTACCCCTATAAAAATGGTTGTTTTACTGATATTGCCTCGTCTATCATGAAAACAGTTGCACGTAGGCACAGCACAGACATCCTGCTTATGATAACAAGCACTAGTGACGAGCTTTTTAGGAGTGTCAACATCGATGACCTTGAATGACCTTGAACCCCCCCAAAATAGGATTTTTTAGTATTTTTTGCGATTTCGGGTTGCGACAGACATTTTAAGAGAGAATTGCACCGAAATGGCTGAAGATAGACTTGAACAACCCGCATGCGTATACAATTTTTAGCATAGAACGCCGGTACATTTTTAACAATCTAAGTTTCGACGTCTTAAATTCAAGGAGTCTTCCGTACGGAGGTCTCAAATTCGAGTACTTTTTCATGACGCATTATTATTCTATTGCACGCTGTACACTGATTGCCAAAGTGGCAGGACCGCTGCTATCGCGCGTCACGTGTGCTTTGCTCAAATTACTTGTCTACATTGCACCAAACTGTCTTGCCTGCATGGGTTATATCTCACATTCACTGGGCCGTACGACTACAATAAAAAACGTATTGTGTCGTATTGTAGGTCAAATATTACGTCCACCAGTGAGTCCGAGATCATTTAGCTCGTCGAGACAACTGGAAGTCAGTGATTACTGTGACGCTGATGACACTCTGACGTCCGCGTTGTCTACGAACGGCTTCATTGTAACAGCGGCCCTGGATTCGGCCATTCAACTATTGACCACGCTAAAACAACCCGATCACCGCAGCAATACTACGGCAAACTTACACCGGTACAACGACCACTTGGACAACCTTAATCCAACATTAACAGCAGGTCAAACCGTCAGACAGTCGAACGCAGCAGACACAGCGACCACACCGCGCCATGCAGAAGTTAAAACTAATCGCAACGAATCCCGCAGTAAGAAAGACGAAGACTTAAGCTTGCAGGCGCCTCAGCTACATCAACTTTGCACCCCCAATAAGCTTACAGCAACTACTGCACATTACCCAATAGTCGGAACTAGTCGATATAAGCCTCTGATGGTAAAAACAGACGACTTAGCTGCTGAAGTGGAGTTCGGTTACGACTTTATTGACGAAGAACCGATCCCAGTTATCATGCAGGACAAGCCAAGGTCAAAAAGTCATCACAAGAATTCAGAACAACAGCAAGAACATCAGCCAGCTGGCCAAGCCTTGGCGTCAAAGAAAGACAATGGCAGTAGGACGGTGAAAGCTGAACTGGAAGCAATACAGAGGCGAAGGGCCTACCAGCTTCAGCGCAAAGACGACTCTTTCGACAAACCCACGTCCGCTGACGAGCGTACCGAACCTAGCGAGTCCCGCCGTATTACTACTACAAATACTACTACAAGAACTACCAACACCACTACGACACTTCCACTACCTCGGGATTCGGTCATCGCCCGTCACAGACGCCGAACAGCCGGTGTCCGACATGTTGTGACGTCATCGTCATCGTCGTCACGTGACCGCATAACGTCATCATCGTCGTCTTCGTCGTCGCGCGACACGAGTCCGGACAAGTCGCCGGAGACTGGACTGTATCCGCCTGCCGTTGCTCGTCGTGCGCTGCGTAGACGAAAGCGTCTACATGACCCTGAGTGACGTCAGACAGACTGTCTCTCATTACCGTAATTTAAACGATCCACGGAGTGACTCATAAAAAGTAAGCCTTCAACTCGGTAGAAACGTGGCAGATGCAGGGGGAGGGGCAAAATTTTAGCCTACCTTAAAATGGTCCTCTTTTCCTAAACGTTTCCTCCAAAAATTCCAGATTTGGGGCTGGAAATTCTCTTATGCCCACCCTTTTAAACCTACAACACCGCTGCTTCAACTCCATTAACAATTTACACATTTCCAAGATTTTTTATCAATAGTAGTCTCAGTGGTTAGCTTGAATAAGCATGCTACAGATCCAATCGCATTCTAAACGCGCCATGATGCCCATGAAATAGTCAGTATAGAAATTATCTTGTAAGTGTAACTCACTTATTCTAAGCAGACCGTAATCTTACATTAAGTGTAGCCGTTTGTGTGAAATGTGCACGATAAGGCTGTTAATGATCGCTTCACTGCAAATTTACTGCAGACTACAGAACTTGCATGTACATTAGTGAAAGGATTTTGAGAGTAAATCACTATTTTCATTATGACAAAAACTTAGCGGCTTACATTTAATTGAGTCACTCAGCAGCCTGTGGTTAGAGATGTACTCGTACGTTTGGTAAAACATTTAGAGCGAATAATGTAGTTACGTTACGTGAAGTCTCATCTGAACAAACTACAAACTACGGCAAGGAACTACAGTGTCTCAAAAAACATCCCGACGTTTTCAACTGTAACTTGAAAATCAATTGTCGCATTTTGATAATTTTTGGTACACATATTCTTGACACAACTTGCCATCAAATAAGTGTTTAGTTTCCAACCTCACCAAATGTATGCTTTTGCACTACCTGGAAAAAGCAGACCAAGCATAATACGTGTTAAAATAAATGAAAAAAACGTCAGTAAATTCCATCTATCCTAACCTGTGGGCCTCGACAGCAGGTCTATTACAAGGTTTAACTGTCATGCAGCAATGTGTTTACCAGATGAAGTTTAGAAATGTTTGTGAAGTCGTTGGGTGAGGTGGGAAACTGAATGGTCATTTGATCTCGATTTGTGTCAAGAATATTTGCACCAAAAATTATCAAAAATCTAATAATTGTTTTCTTAGTTACGGTCAAAAATGTTGGGAATGTTTTTTGAGACACGTGTAGTCTGCTGTTTGCATGCCATTGCTCGGCGTTACAAGTCAGCGTATACTATAGCCTAGTACTGTATGCAGTTTGGAGTTAGGCCTATAGAAAAATGCAGGTTGTTTCCATTGTATTCCGTGTCACACTTATAGTGTGGCGAAAACATGCAAAGTTCACTCAATAACTCAATATTCACTCAATATTCTTTGATTTTACTATCAGACCTATAGAGTCATTCAGGTATAGGCTACACTTGATCTCAACTTTACTAAACAGTTTATTTTCGTCGAAATAAACCATTTCAGTGTTGTTGCATAAAAGGGAAACACTGTGAAATTTCACTGGCTAGATATTTTTCACTTAACATACTAGTAATGATAGTTTCTGTGCACTGTTCAGTTATTCAGACTGTTACTACGCCGTGAGTCAAAAAAGCATGCACAAAACTCTGTCAATAACTTGGTCAGATACTAACTATTTTCAAAATAGTTCACTGACATATTTGGCGGACAATTTGCAATTACATGGCGATTAAAATTCCCACCACTCTTAAAAGTTGTTTTTACGCGTGACAGCGGGTACTGCTATAGCACGTCTTAGCCATCGCAGTTCTGTCTGTTACATGGATGGATCAGTCAAAAACGGTGCAAGTTAGGATCACCAAATCTTCACCATCGGCTGCACGGAAGACTCTGTTTCAGAAACCGTAGAGCTTTTTCACAAATTCGAAGGGGGTCACCCCAAACAAGGGCGCCAAATGAGAGGGGGTGGAAATAATTTGTGATTGCAGCCAATAAGTTGCTGTATCTCAGTAATGGTGCGAGATAGGGCCTAGGTTACTATTAATCACTAATAGGAAGTCGTTCACTGGCTCTCGATTGCCACCGAATTCAATAACTTTGGACGACCTTGAACGCCAAAATGGAGGTTTTAATAGATTTTTTGGCGATTTCTGGCTGCGACACAACTCTGTAGTGTTCGCAAGGTGTCGCCACGCGATTTTCAGCCAATATTGGTGGAATTAATGCATTGGATATGGTGCTAGGCGTCATACGCTGTGGAGTCTAAATGAAACATCGTTGTGAACTTCAATTTTGTTTGCACCGGGCCTTCACACATGCATTGCTGTCGCGCATTCTCCTTTGCTTTAGCAGGGATTTTCTTGTTGAAATACCAATATATTCAGAAACTATACAGCAACGACAAACCAAGCGTGCACGCTGCACCAATACTGCGGCTCAACGCATGCAATATAGCCTACGTACATCATTTGCATCATGTGCCAAGTCTGCTAGCAGTTAAAGAATTTTGAAAATCGATCAACAGCTAGCGAACATATGGACATATATTTCCACTGGCATAGGCCTAAACCACTGACGACTGCACAGCAAATGCAACTTCATGTGTCAGCGTTTCACCATTTAATCATAATAATCATACGGGCAACAGTAATATCTTCAACTGCCCTAGTACACTTTGGGTCGCTATTAACGATAGCGCAGCGGCAATCGCAGCATTCTAACAAAGGTGACAGCACTTGAACTAAACCGTGCATAACACAAGCACTAGCGGACGTGACGAAAATGCACACAGTTCATAAAATTACAAAACAACTTCTCATCAGTCAACCGTTTGCAAGTCTATGACAGCAATGAAAACACTAGTAACTATAACTTAAGCTGATAAGTAATTATGATAAGACCTAAACAATTCCTGTGTCTACAATTGCAGTCTGGGGAAAAACAGGGATGGGAAAGGGTAAATTTTTCCTAATTTTTTTATTTCATGACATTGTAAAATATTACACAACAACTCAAAAAATTACACACTGAATAATAACCACGAGAAGCAAAGCAAAGATACTGCAGCACGACAGACTGCATGCAAACACTTAACAAACTTTCAAATCAAACTTACAACTTCAAAAATACTGGTCAGGGTCGAACAAAAATTTCAGGGACGCAGGCTTTTTTAGGGAAGGATGAAAACCGGAAGCAGAGGTATTTTTAGGCCTAACTTATCGTCAACAGACCACCTACAACTGTACAACTGCTGGCAATGATACAGAACAACATGAGAACTGTTTGTTTGTTTCTTTAGAATTACTTGTTACTCTATAACTGTTTCTCTGCCATGCTATAAAGATCGATCAATAACGATAGTGACCAAAAGGCTCGATTCACAAATCGTCATTGTCATAAGATTTATCTTAAAATACGATTTTCTTTGGCAACTAAACCACGCCTACAAAATCGGATGACTTTATCGATCATCCGACATCCCCTTTACTCAGTAACAACAGAATGCAACATATGAACAGTAAACAGGCAACAGTCTCAGCGAAGTAATGGAACAAGTCAATACAACTAGCTGTTAGCATTGCTAGCAGTGAAACTTCCATTGCTAACCCCAGCATCACCACTGCCATCAATAATAGCAGTGCTGCTGCTGCTGGTCCCAGCCTGGCACACTGGTTTAGCAGGCGAGGATGGTTTACCAGCTCCAGCTGTATTATCTGGTAGATCCAGTGGAGGGACATCAGCCGATCCATTCCTCACCTTCTCAGGACACTGATCCAACAGATCCGAGTCTGCGGTGACGACCATGGACTCCGGAACAGAATCCACCGGCTGGCTGGACAAAAAATCCCTTCCAGGACCCAAACCGGACTCCATGATGGATTCCAATCCAGTCCCACCAGAGATGGAGCAAGGATTTGAACCAGCGGAGCATTCGGCAGCTGTGGCTTCGGTTGCCGCTGGCTGATAACATGAAGCTCTTGTACCAGCATTCGGACTAATGTCCATGGAATCCACAGCAATCACTCCGGACTCCGTTCCAGCCACCAGGCCGCAGCAGCTACCACCAGCTGTGTTCACATCCTGCGCTGAAACTCCAGGGTCTTCAGTGACCGAGCTGTCTGCGTCGCCGATCAAGATCGACGAATCGGCATCCGACTTTTTGCTATTATCCCCTTCATTTGACGTTCCACCTGAGCAGATTATCTCATCCACATCTTCTGTGTAATCAACTTCATCATCGTCGTCGGCTACTAGTATCGCATTGCTCGAGCTTTCATACAGGATGATCTCATCGTCACCTTCTTCCTCTTCCTCGCAGAAATCCTTCTCATCACCAAACTCCACCATCGCTGCGGCAGAGGATCCCTTCTTCTCGGTGACAAAGATTGGGCCCGGACTCCCGCCGGATGCCAGTGAGTCCTCATAATCATAATCATCGTCATCTGAGGTGCCGTCGATATCACTGTCCGAGTCGCTACTGGAGCCGAGCTCAATGACGTCACTGGCAAGCCGGGTGGACTTGCGCAGCATCCGACGGATCTCTGGCTCCATGCGGACCCACCGAGTCGGCCAGAAGTCATCCACATACGGTCGGTTGAACGTCGAGCCGTCCGGCGGGTGGACCAGATAAGTCAGCGCCAGGTAGTCATTAGCAATGTCAATGTTCTTCTCAGCTGATGACCCTTCTGCTGCTGCTGTTGCTGTTGATGATGATGCATTAGTTCCAGTTGTCTCACTGTTAGCTGTTGGATTATCAATGGCAGCATTATCAGCATTCACCTTATCTGCTGCCTCTGTGTCACACTGTTGCTTTTCAACAGACCCTGCTGCGTCATCTGCTTTGATGCCCTTCTCATCTCCGACTGTTTCACTGCCCGCTAGTGTCAATGCCATCTCCGCTCCTTCCCTGTTGACTGTGTTACTGCCCTCTGTTGGTCCCGAGACTGTTTCCCCATCTCCCTGGCACAGTTCAGTATTCTTTGCCGATGTTGTAGACTCTGCAGTGTCAGCTGATTGGCTGTTAGCTGTGGCACCGCCCACTGTATTGTCGTTAGCAGAAGTAGCTGCTGATTGGTCAGAAATGTTTAGTTGATCTGCTGCACCATGCCCTGGCTCACTCGGTACAGATGTAACCTGAAAGACACACAGGCACACTGAAATGTAATCTGATCAAAAATCAGTTGATGTACTGCCATGTGGCATGGGTTTGAATGAATTATTATGGATTTTTCGCTCCCTGGATGATTCACCCATTGGATTTGGTTTGTTTGCCTTCTGACTTTTTCACCCCCACATGCTAGCACTAATCTACACCGTGTCCCAAAAAAAACTAAGCAGATTTGTTTTTGTCAGAACTGCGTCAAATTTCCACCGATTTTGATAATTTTTGGCAGAAAGATGGCAAACAATCCAAATATATGCGAGGTG
>Ga0209671_1001633_pt1 | contig 19181 bp, 15 predicted proteins | sample WorMetHERISLAND2_2_FD_187401 | JGI IMG/M metagenome (GOLD analysis project Ga0209671, IMG submission 187401) | Marine gutless worms symbiont microbial communities from Max Planck institute for Marine Microbiology, Germany - Olavius geniculatus... | ecosystem: Host-associated > Annelida >...
GAGGGGCAATCCCCCCACCAGCAATTCCTGGATCCGCCACTGGCCACTCCGGCTGAAATGAATTTGCATGTCATAAGGTACGTGTGGACACATTAATTACCTTCCAACCAACAAAAGTTGCAGCTAGAATGAACACGGCGGATATCAGAATTATAAATTTCTTGTGGTGATAAAAGGTATACAGTATTATACAGGGTGCAGCAAAAAAGTAGCCCCCAAAAGTTTTTCGCTGTTTTCTCGGCAACTGTTTTGTCATTTTAATCTGAGATTTTATACATTTATTTACTGAACTACTTTACATTTAGCTGACAAGGGAAATGTGACTCTGTTGAAAAACGACAAAGTTATAACTTTTTAACATGGCTGACTACTGATTTTTCAGCATTAAAAATGTTCAAACTAAATGCTATTTAATATTCAAAAACCGGTTACCACATTACTGCCGATGACGTCACAGTAACGTTTTGATTAAACAGTAATTTATTTTGTTTATAAATTATCATTAAATTATCGTTCTTTTAAAGCAATCGCCGACTGCTCACTGGATTCATCTTCCAACAGGACGGCACGCCAGCACACACAGCGTGCAGCGCACAGAACTGGCTGCGGGCCAACTGTTCAGACTTCATCACCGAAGATTAGTGGCCTCCAAATTTGCCGCGCCGAATATGAACCCAATGGACTATATCGTGTGGGGTGCAATGTTGGAGGCTTACCGAAAGCTTAAAACAAAGCCGAAAACAATCACCGAACTCAAGGAAGCACTTCAGGTTATCTGGGGCAACTTGCCACAAAAAACCAATTGACAAGGTTGTGAAAGACTTCTCAAATTAAGCGACTGAAGGCTTTCGTTGGAGCTTGAAGCTGGCGGTGGACACTTTGAACATTCACAGTGACAATGGAAATCTGGCATCTGATCATTAGTTAACTGTGTTGTTTCAACGATGTTATTGAATTAGTGCTCTAGCTTAAACATTTTTGAACGCTGAAAAATCGGTAGGTGGTTATGTGAAAACCTGTAACTTCATCATTTTTCAATAGAATCACATTTTACTTGGCAGTTGGCCGTAGAGCATTTTGGAAAATAAACGTGTAAAATTTCAGATTAAAATGACATAACGGTTGGTAAAACAGTGGGCTCTCTAGAAAAAAGTGTCAACTGTGGAACTCAACACCAGGGTTTAGGCAGGCTAAATCCATGCTCAAAGGAGTTGATCTTAGTCTCTCTACATATACCCTACGATTACCTAGAAAGGATCTTTGTATTCTTATAGGTCGATTAACTGGTCATGCAGACCTTAACCGGCATTTGACTTTGATGAAAGTCAGGTCAGACCCACTCTGCCTCCTTTGTCAACAGGAGGAAGAAACAGCCTTCCATCTACTTGCGAGACGTGACGCAATCTCACTCACTAGACTTAACCATGCAGGCCTCTACCGTATTGAGTAAAACAACTTATAATAACATACGTTGGTCTTTTCTCCTGAAGCTTGCTGAAGCTTCAGGGAGATTTCTTTAGCCTCTGGTTTTACGGGGATGTGCAATAGGCCCACCTGGTGGCCTGAGCGCGGGATGCTGCCTTAACGGGTGGCATCCGCCCCGAAGGTAAGGTAAGGACAAATGGTTGCTGATAAAACAGAGAAAAACTTTAGGGGGCTACTTATTTCGCTGCAGTCCTGTTCAAAGTAGCATGCAGACCTTGCGACATTCCTGCATCTCTCGTCCTGTCTGGCTGATGTAGTCCAGAATGCATCTGACGGTCGTATCAGCTGGAACCTTGTCCAATCTAATACATGTCAAACCCTCCGATGTGCAACCTGGTAAATTTCACACACACGCAAGTGTGGCTGTTAAAATCAAGCTAAAACGCACGTTGGCTCAAATCATTTTCCACGTTAAATAATTATTTGACAATGGCATACTTAATCACTTCAGTTGTGAGAGATATGCAAATACTAGTGAAAACCAAGCGAATTTACTTTGATTTTCATTCTCCACGTATTCCTAATCAGCAGGGTTTTCAACAGACCTTGATTTTCAGGACGTCATGACTTCCAAGCTAAAAAATTTGGACGTCAGTGTACAAAATCTGGAAGTCATGCAGTAGGCCTACAAGAAAACTCAAGCAAAAACTTAATGCAAAACAATACTTTAGGCCCTACTACATATGCATCACTTATGCACCAACCACATAGGCCTAGGTCGTGGTTTTTACACGCTGCAGCTATGGTGTGTAGCACGTCTATGGCACGATTTTCGTCTGTCTGTCAGTCTCTCTGTCGGTCTTCTGTCACGGATGTAATGTGGTTAAACCGTGCGAGATATGGCCTAGGTTGTTACTGATGACTAATAGGAAATCGCATATTGGCCTTTAAATGACATGAAAATCATTGGCCTTGGATGACCTTGAAGGGTTGTAGCGCACTATAATACGCCAACCTTGTGGTATTGTAGCTAAACGGTAAGTCATAGAAGGCCGGCGATGGTACCATCGAATAGGGCGCTGGCAACTTCCTATTGTCAATAGTAACCATGTCTCCATCTGCAGCGATTTGGCCGCAGTTTTTAATGGAAAGTTTCAAGCTATAAGTAGCCGTATATCAGAAACGGTGAGAGATAGGGCCAAGGATACTATTAACCACTAATAGGAAGTCACATATTGGCTTTCAAATGACATGAAAATCATGAAAGTCATTGACCTTGGATGACCTTGAACGTCAGTAGTGCAATAGGAACTAATGTATATAGGCTGTAGCGCGTCTTCCCTAGCGACAGCTGGGCTTTCTTTTAAAAACAAGCAACATTCAATTATACTAGCTTTAGGCAAAACGAAGATCGCAGTTTCTGGATCAGAACTGTTCACAGAATCAGTTAATATGGTTGCCATGCCACGTTTTCATGAAATGAAATTCAGAAACACGACACTCAGCGGAAATTTTTTGAACTAACGAAACATTCGAAAACAGATTTTGACGTCAATTCCCAGTTTATTATAGACACATAAACATAATAAGAGGGAGACTGATTTGGACGTCGTGACGTCCACGTCTTAAAATTTGGGTGTACGGGCTGAAATTTTTGGACGTATTAACGCCCAAACGTCCGCTATTAAAAACCCTGCTAATCGGTACTAGAGTACAGCTTCTTAAGACCATCCAGCCAGTTACACATTTTATATTCCTAACTGCCAAAATAGGCATTTGATAATGACATTCTCAGTCACCAGTTGTGATTTGTGAGAGATATGCAAATACTGGAACAAACCAAGTGAGAGTCCTGTGAAATGCATTTTTGTGACTTTCTCAAACAGGGCTTTGTTAAATTCATTCAGTGATGCAACGGCTGTACCCGGCAAGGAGGCTGACTGTGACAGCCATGTGTCCATAATGTAACTGCACACGTAACACACCAAGCACGCATTCTTGAATACTGAATATTTGCTATAATTCATAGGAAGAAAAATTTAAAGCAAAGACAAGTGCTAAGAATGTAATATTTCGCTTTTTCGACATCTTCTGATAAAAGCTATAAACCATTATTAACCGAGTACCTTTGAACCTATGCAACAACCTACGTAAACTTGTGATGAAATTACGAAATTTTGTGGCTTATTTTTATGGATCACTAAAGACTACAAATTGTTGAATTTATCAGTTTTAACAGCATAACACGAGTTAAGCTGGTTTCAATTGAATGCTATGCATGCAAAGCATAGCCCTTGTGTACTTCTTCAACATCAGTGACGCAGGCAACACAAGAAAAGTACGCAAGCAAGTAAAGTATGCAACGAATGCAAGAACGTATGCATAATACCTGATAATATTAATGCCAAACGTGTGCAACAAATGCAAGGGATGCAGCTGATGCCAGTGGAGTAGCCGGTTCTATGTAAACTTGTGGGCTTCCTCTCCCTTTCTCCTCTCTTTCTTTTTCTTCCCCTTTCCCCTCCCACTTTCCCTCCTCTTATAAGTGGAATTCCTAAATTCCAGCTTTCTGGCAGAGCACTATAAGCAGTCAGTGCGGTCTGAGGCAGAGTCCCAGCTGAAATTGAATTTGGTGCATTATAGCTTTAAAAACTAAAATCTGGTGGTGACAATATTTATTATTCCGGAGTCTTTAATATCTATTATTTAAGAAAAAATTGTAGTCGGGCACTGGAGGTCCCTCTGCCTACGCCACTGGCTGACGCAAGTGACGCAACAGCTAAAATGGAATGACAGGAGTGTTGCGTTCATTGTGTTTACATTGCATTGGTGAAAACACACAAACCTGATGGTAGCAATGCCGCGCCACTCGGTGGCCGAGCTCAGACAGGTGATGCGCAGGTTCACGTACTGGTCAGCAATGCACACCAGCTGCTGGGAGGCTGACAGCAGCGCTTCCATTGTGGGCATCAGACGCCGAACACATTGCACCAGTACAGACACGTATGCGGCAGAGTCCGTGATCCTGTACGTCACTACATCAACAGCAAATAAACACCACGATAAGTTAGAAGTAGCCATAGACCGCGGGAGCAAGGGGGCAATTGCCCCCCCACTTTTTCGAGTGGGGGAGGCAAAAAGCAATGTTGCTTGCCCCCCACTTTTCATGCCCATGCTCATGCAAATGGTTGGTGCTGATGCTTTGCATTACATTATATTATAGTTTAAAGTTTAAAAAATGCATAGCATTTTAGTCACTTTACAGTCAGCTATGGCAAACATGGAAAACTGAAAAGGTTTAGAGACTTAGTTTAGTTTTAACGATCGTATACACTTTGGTGACGTCACATCTGATGGCAGTCTGTTCCAAGCTGCAGAGACAGACAATGATCGGTCGCCTCACCGATGTAGATTGTGGAGTGCTACAGCCAGTGACGAGTTCGATGATAAACGAACTAAAGGAAGGCGTTGTCGACCAGGAAGTTTAATGAATGATAGAGCGTCACCCAGGTAGGCCGGTGCCAAGGACTGATCGACACACTGGTTTATACGCTAACCGCTCGGCGCATGAAGCCAATGCAGACGGTAATATTGCAGCGGTGTGATGCTTCAAAGAGCAAAATGCGAGTAACTAGACCACAACAATTTTTTGGTGACTTAAGTCTACCATTTCAGCTTCAAAACTGTGCAGACTGTGCAACATCCCATGACCGCTTCGGTGCCGAAATATATGCCCAGTTTTGCTAACTGAAGTCTAGCCACAATAAAACCGTGACCCACAGACGAACAGACGGACAACAGACGCATCGTGCATGCCAGAGACTGCACCATAGCTGTAGCACATCAAAAAGAAGGAGTCTGCTTCTGGGGGACAAAGTTCCATTCTACAGACCGTATACGCCTAGACGATGTATAAAAGTAAGAGGGGATGGTTATACGATATGACCACATTGGCGAGACAACACAAATGTCTGGTATTCTGTCTTTCTAGATTTCAGAAAAGTAGGCAAATTTTCCGTTTCCATTGAAAGTTCAAAAGCTAAAAGTGTTTCAGCTTCAGGAGGTAAAGCCCCCTGACCCCTTGACCAGGGGCTCTGCACCTGAACCCCGCTGGGGGCTCTGCCCCCAGACCCCGTTATAGGCTCGCGCTCCGCGCTCGCCATGGTTTGCCCCCCCACTTCAAATACCTTCTACCATCTCTAGGAGTAGCAGTCAGCGTTTGATTTATGAAAAAATAACCGTTTGGTAGTTGGAGTTCATATTGTAATCATAAAAACAAGTGAAGTGCTGGTGGTGGACAAAACATTGGAACCCGTTATTTGGTCAAAAAAATTTGTTAGTTACATATACAAAATAAGCTAGAATTTTTTTGTAATGAGTTCTTTTGTTAAGACAAGCCAAACACAACTCCCAGAATTGCTGCAAATAGAAAAGTGTAGCTCACCACGTACCCTACCTCCAATTTTGGAGAGTCTGGATCCCGGACTAGTGTTTGAATTGGGGAAAAATAATCGAGGAGTAAAATTTTAGTAGCTGGAGTTCGTTTGAAATTGTGATGTAAATCTTTGAATGCTGATCCCCAATAGGTGCATAATCTGACAGTGTTATCCCCCACCTCTTGTTCAAACACTGGTACCCGGTAGCAGTCTGCATCAGCTTACTGAAATAACTGACTTTTACATCGGCCAACTAAAGACAAAAAATTGCATCAACTGCCAGTCTCATCAACCTATGTTAGATGGCATGAGTTTGAGCGTGTTTAAGATTTTCATCACTTCGACAGCCATTTCAACATGAACCTATCAGCTGCTTGCTGTATATATTTTACATACTAGGCAGCATTGCTAAGAGTCCAACAGTTTGTAATGTAAAACACGACTGGGAGTTATGACGCCCTAACTCACTCCTTTCCACGGGACACTTGGAGCCTGTCTAACACGATGTTACTCGAGCCATACAACTATTCCTACAAAACAGCATCTCATCTCATTCCATCCACCAACGTAAACTGGGTACCAGGTGCGACAGAAAGACAGATGTGTCAACAGATGGCACTGCTGAGCACGAGTGAGTGAATGAGTAGGGTTTAACGTCCTACCCGACACAGTATAGGTCATTTTGGGAACGGCCTTTTCGAGCAGAATGCACACAAACAATGAAGCGATAAGTTTAACCTTTACAATAACGAAACAAAAAGTTTAACCTTTACAGATACACAAAACACAAAAAATGAGCTAAACCTAAAATTGTAAAAACTCCATTATACACGTGCATATGTAATTTTGAATAGAGGAATATGGCGCTCCAGCATCTCCGTCTTCACCAAGGTCCAACTGTATCATACTTACATCCAACCAGTCTTATTATATGGCTCTGAAACATGGGCCCTAACACGAGCCTTATTAGACAAGGTTGATGCTTTTGACAACATCTGCCTGCGTCGTGCTCTCCGTATACCATACGTGGATCATGTAGCCAACGCCATGGTTCGACTTCGAGCTGGCTCACCGCCGCAGCTGTCTCAGCTGATTCAGAGAAGTCGGCTTCGACTCTTCAGTCACGTGGCAAGGATGGACGCGTCACTTGACATCTCCAGAGCACTCTGCCCGTAGAGTGGAAGCGCCCTCCCGGACGCCCTCGCCACACGTGGCTACGTACCCTGGGAGCAGATCTCCAGCCTCATAATCATGGCCTCAACTCGGCTTGGAGATGCGCCCAGGACCGAGAACACTGGAAGCACCTCGTGAAAACCGCTACGCTCCAGCTTGGGGCATGCGCTTGATGATGATATGTAATTAACAATAACGGTAGTTTTAATAATCCTCCCTGTTATCCTCCAGACAGTCATTAATTTCAGAATGCTGTATATTGGAGGTCAAGGAAAGCACTGCTAGGTGCCTAATAACAGTGTTGTTAACAAGGACTTGACCTTCAAGGCCAAGGACTTGACCTTCAAGGCCAAGGACTTGGCCTTCAAGGCCAAGGCCAAGGACTTGACCCTCAAGGCCAAGGCCAAGGACTTGGCCTTCAAGGCCAAGGCCAAGGACTTGGCCTTCAAGGCCAAGGACTTGGCCTTTAAGGCCAAGTCAACTAGAATGACCACTAAAACTGAAGAATTCAACTACTGCTTGCTAATATATTTTGCAAACTAGAGCAAAATCCAACACGCAATGGAAATGATGCAGTACACAAAGCACGCAGTCAAAGTTCAGAAAATGCAGACTGCTAAACGACCAGTACACACAAATTCAAATTATGGAAAAAGGTTTGTCAGAGTTTGTGTGGTTCTCAGCAACTCTGGAAAGTAACAGTTAACAGTTAACTAGAATTAAGTCAAGGGGGAACGCGCCTTAGTGCCGCACTGTTGCACTTGAGAAACACTAAAGTTTCAAGTAGAGTGTCGAACATCCGTGCCCTGTGCGGTCCTATCAGTAGTCCACTCTGAGAGATAATTAAACTAAACGTCGGTATGAACTGAGAAATTTACTGTCCACCAAAAGACCACCAGATGCAATGCGATGAAAATGCTTTTAACATTGTAGCAGTATTAGTCTCCCAAAACACGAGCCTTGCAAGGCCAAGGACCTGGTTGGTCAAGGCCAAGGAGTTTTGCTCAAGGCCAAGGCCAAGGCCTTGACCTTCAAGGCCAAGGCCTTGACCTTCAAGGCCAAGGCCAAAGACTTGACCCTCAAGGCCAAGGCCAAGGCCAAGGACTCGAAATTTGTCCTCGAGGACACGCCAAGGCCAAGGACCAAGGCCAAGGACAACAACACTGCCTAATAATAAGAATTAAAGGTTACTCGAAATGAATGTGAACTGTGCTTACGATCACAGGCATCAAATGGACAAAACCGTAGCCATGTACCATGACTTCCCAGATTCACACACGTTATGAAAACAGTGTTCATAGCACCATTCAGCTGGTCTTTTAGCTGCAATAACCACATTTAAATACTGAAATATGCAATTAAACTGCAAATAACATAAACAAAGTATAGTATATCAATTAATAAGTAGGTTGAGCAGCAAATAATTAATTCTAGACCCTCATTCCCCCCCATTTAATTGCCACACAAAATAAATATTAATAATTCATTTAATAAGTATTAAATAATAAATATTATTAATAAGTATTATAAATTCATCTAATATAAATATGAATAACTTAGCTGCTTACTATACAATACGAATATGAATAATATATTCAGTACATATAATTGAACATGAATAATTAATTTAATTCATTCAAATGTAACCAGTCATAGTTATAATAGTAATACTTATTATGCAGCAACAGAAAAATTCCCCCTCATCCTCCAATAGACAGCATTATCACATTGATATCTGTCTGGAGAATAACAGGGAAGATTATTAGAACTGCCATTATCAACACATATGCACAATTATATTCGGCAGTTCTTACAATTTTAGGTTTAGCTTGTTTTTTTTTTGTGTTTTGTGTTTCTGTAAAGGTTAAACTTACTGTTCCGTTATTATGTGCTTGTGTGCATTCCGCCTGGAAAGGCCGTCCACAAAATGACCTATACTGTGTCGGGTGGGACGTTAAACCCTGCTCACTCACTCACTCAGAACAAGAATTTGATCTAATGCTCACGGGACGCGCGAAAGCCTATAGCAGTTCCTGCCCACAGGCAGTCACCCATCGCAGTACTAACCGGGCCCAGCGTAGAGTAACTTCGTTTCAGCCGAAACGCGTTACCAACGACGCCACGCCACCAACGCCAGTACCGTGGCGCCGCATTGTGAATGATTTTGTGTTGCAGTCCGAAATCGCCCAAAAAATCCATAAAAAATCCCTCCTTTGGCGTTCAAGGTCATCTAAGGTCACTGAATTCAGCGCCAATCAAAAGCCAGTATATGATTTCCTATTAGTGATCAATAGTAACCTAGGCCTTATCTCGCACCGTTACTGAAATACAGCGAGTTATAGGCCAAAAATCGCAAATTTTGACCACCCCCCTCTCATTTAGCGACCTCGTTTGGGGTGACCCCTTTCGAATTTATGAAAAAGCTTTACGGTTCCTAAAACTAAAGTCTTCCAGGCAGCCGATGGTGAAAATTTGGAGATCCTAGCTTGGACCTTTTTTGCCTGATCCACCCATGTGACAGACAGATGGACGGACAGACAGACAGACAGACAGACGGACGGACGGACAGAATTGCGATGGCTAAGACACGCTGAAAGCATAGCTGCTTTCATGCGTAAAAATGCAATTGAAATATTGTAAGTCAAACACAAAAAGCTCACTAATTACCCAGCAGTTAACGCTGTCAAGAAATGAGATGTCTGCATCTGCCAACAGTTGAGAATGCAAACATCTGTTTTCACTGTCAGGTGCTTTAGTAGCAACTAAAAAAATAAGCAGTACACACAATGACAGTGACAAAAATCATGTACAATTAAAAGTAGTGAATTAGAAAGCAGTTTTTGGAAGATGTCATGTTTAAACCATAACATATCCAGTAAACCTGCGATACATTTGCCAATGCACCACTGAATGTCACATAATGGTCAAAAAGTTAGCGCATCACAACGTTCCCTTGAAACCTTTGAAGTATCTATCATGATGCATTCAGAGTGAGACGATAACCAAGATAAACAAAAACAAACACAAGCATTAAAAAACTGTTAATGCTAAAACAATAGCCACCTATAAAAACTACCATCAGCTGTTTTCATCAACGTAATTTAAATAGTCAAATTTTCAACGCTAGAAATAATTTGCACCATAGTCAATGTGATGAACAAAGCACTGCTCTTCTGCAGTCTTAGAGCACAAGCTAAATGTTGTGCAAATAACTGGAAATATACAAATGCACATGGAAAAAATTTCTGCTCACCTTTGGAGCCTGAATACTTGAAGACAACTGCGGGGTTAACGAAATTCGGCGGCAACTGCAAATTAAAATAACAGTCCACAAGCAACAGCACACATTAGGCCAGGAGTCTCGAACTCACTTGGGGGTGCAGGCCACACTGCAAGATATCACTTAGTAGGTGGGCCGCATTGTTTTTAGAAACGACAAAATGCAGTAATTAATACAAATGACAGAAGTTATTTTTACAGTTAGTTTAAAACATCAGACTGTCTCCCATCTCCAACAAACTCTTACCGCTGATTTGGCAGAAACCAGACAGCTGACGTCAGTCTTAAAATCACGGGTGTTAGCCAATCGCAATGTTGCATTCAGATGCTTACTCATGAGTCTTGATCACAAAGCGGATTTGTTGATCTTCATTGATGGGAAGAACTGTTCACCAACGTATACGTACGGCCAAACATCGCCATTATTTTGGAGACTGCCGAGACTAATTTTGGACACTTTTCTCTGGAAAGAAATTTGTAGAAATCAGGACACCAACATCCGTGTACTTCTGCTTCTGCTTGTCACACTTCAAACCCAATACCTTCATCTGGAATTCTTCAGAAACGCTTTCTGCATCAACATCAAACGGAGTGGCAAAAAGTGCAAACTGTGGTTTAAGATTATTAAACTCTTAAAAACATCGGTTGAACTCTGTAAGTAATCCAGAAATGACATCTGCATAATCTTTCAGGTGCCGTGGCTCGACTTCACTTAGGCCTACCATCTGAAGAGATGAAAAATGGTCCAACTGGTCAGCGCCAGCGTTGGTTGCTCCCAGCGTTAGCATGCGGCTCCACCAAACAGAACGCAAATGAAAAAAATAGTAGTTTCGCTGGGTTACTAAAAATAGTGTAAAATTAGTAAAACGACTTATTTTAATCTAAATTTTTTAGAATTTCAGATAATGTGTCATGGACCGCAAATAACACCTTCGCAAGCCACATGCGGCCTAAAAAAAACTTCAGCAAGAGTAAGACCAAAGCAAAGACGTAATAAACAAAGCTTAACTTGTTGGGATAACTATTGACAAAATTTCTTTTGATGGTCAGTAATAACAAAAATGTTACATTATTTGTTTATCACCAAAGACACCATTAACGAGTCAGTAACATATTTCATATCCTAACTACTGATGCAGACAAATACAAAGATCACGCTAAACACCACAGTGACGAAAAACAGATGATTAGGCTATATGTACAGAAGTTAAATGACTGAACGCCAACAAAATGCTACAAATTCAACAATTGCAGTAGTCAACCATGCAATTTAACAAAACATAAAAGATTACTTACAAAATTATTAAGAAATTTGACTAGAAATCCATTAATATCAAACAGACTCCGTGTTTTAGTCGCAGACTCCGAAAGACGGCAAGGTTCTGGCATCTGTAATAAACAAAAATTAAATACAGTTAGTACTACAAAGTGTTTTACTACACTATCAATAATCTAAATCCCTTCAAAAATCCCATGAAATCTGGCTGATAAATTTAAACCATATCATTAATGGATTGCATTATGTCTTAATGTATAAAAATGCATCCAATAAATCATTCTAAAAGATGATTCTTAACATACTATAGCATTAAAGTTTAAAACTTATGGTTGAAAAAACAGTTTTTACGCGCAACAGCAGCTACTGCTGTATAGTGTCTTAGCCATCGCAATTCTGTCTGTCTGTCTGTCAGTCCGTCCATCACACGGGTGGATCAGTGAAAAATGGTGCAAGCCAGGATCACCAAATCTTCACCATCAACTGCCTGGAAACTCTATAGTTTCAGGAACCATGAAGCTTTTCCATAAGTTCAAAAAGGGTCACCTTGAGCAGGGGCGCTAAAGACGGGTACCCCCTAAAACATCGTTATTTTAATGCTATCGGCTGCGTGAAAAGGGTTACGCCCTCTGGCGAGTGCAAATGAAATGCTATATATACTAGTCTTCATAATCATCATGTCAAATGTCAACTGCTGGGATCCTCGAGCTTAGATTTTGTTCACAGTGGGCCTTCAAACATGCACCGCTGTCACGTGTTCCCCTTTGCGTTAGCTGGGCTTTTTTGTTTTTGCAATGATAACGGCTAGGTGATCCAATGAGCAGACCTAACAGCAAAATACACTGCGGCAACAGAATGTAATTTATGCATGAGATCAACACAAGCAAGAAATAGTATATTGAATAATCATTACAATTATGGTAAACAAGAAAATGTGAGTAGGCCTACGCATGACATCTCTGGCATCTTCTCCAGTTCGTCTGCAAGTTGACGTGACTGCAAGTAAAACATGCGAAACACAACCATTAAGTTTCACATTTTTTTATTCCTAAAAATGTTGCTAGATATTATCATTATTATTATCATTTAGAAGCCATTAGACTGACAAAAAATGTTGCTAAAATTTCCTACAAAATGTATATAATGGATTTTTTCTATTTAAGGAATAAATGAAATGGTAATGCCATTCAGAAAACTTATTCATCAAACTGCTCTTGCACATGTTAGATGCAGACAATAAAGGCTTACTTTACTGCAGGTAAAAATACAGCTAGAGAAATAAGACTAATTCAAAATTCAAAATATCAATCAGTATTTGGCAGCCACGCTCTACATTTTATCCAAAGATTGGTTAATCTAAACTGGTTCCGTGTCCTTCTCAGAGCGAATGTACTAGACAGCATCAGCCAAGCAAAAAATTGCGTATAAAAATACTGAGCAAAAAGTGAATGAGAATAAAAATACACGTGCAAATTACTACCAAGCTCATTGAGTGCTGTATTCTAGCAACGATAGCATCATGACCGATGTGTTGTAAACAAAGCCAAAGAGACAGATAATGAGGAAGAGTCATTTTACAGTGAGAGCTGTGTGTCTCAGACATGCCATCAACTGGTTTGTACAATGTCTTTTACACCACACATCATGGAAAAGACAGAACCAGCATGGTTAGAAGCAATAGTTAATTACTTATCAATATCACTCAAAAGCAAATAAAAATGTTGAACGTAAACTGTTTCACGCAGCATAACTAGTATCTTTCCAAAACCAGTCCTACAGAACCATTAATATTAGTTTCAACAATATCAATTAATGATATTCTAACTTTATTTAATTGTCATATGTATTAATGCCAAATGCATGAATTTTTGCATCCCATCGGACTGAATGATAATATCGTCTGCAAAAGATACAACGCACGGTGCGCCAGGAATGCTAAGCCAGTTGCGCAGATTCAGAGTCATGCTGTTAGCGAGTCTAGCCGCAGCAAATCTTGACGGCAGATTCAACAGTGCAAGCATAGCCAGGTGACTGCTACGAGCCACAATTAACATGCACCAGCTTTAACCACAGTAATAACCACTTTCATTAATATTACTATCAGTCACACCAACACCCTCCAATCATTGTGCCAAATTCCCTCTCAGTCCTCAGACACAGTAGCATGACTAGCATCATAGCTGCGGAGCACGAGGGCAAGTGCTGCCCACCTGCTAAATTTTGGGCTGTCGGAAAATTGTCGGAAAATCTTCATCAAAAAATTCTTGTTCAAAAACGCAAAATTTCGGGGCTGAAAAACCCCATTTTTGCAGAAAATGGTGAAATTGTACTACCGATCTCTCATAATCTTCTCTGTAGGAAATTTATATTGTTTATCGGAATTCTGTCGGAAATTTGCAGCATCTGTCAGAAAACTGCAATCTCCTGCCTTGCGTGTTTTTTTAACCATGACGCTGCTGTCCAGACAAATGGTCATCTTCATCATCTTTGTGGTGTAAAGATAACAATGACTGGAGGAATAGAATCTCCAAAAAGGCTTTGTGCATTGAATGGTGTCAACAAATCTACGATCGATAAGTTATTGTCTGGACCATGAGAAAATGCACAGATTCAGAACAACTGAAAAATGAAAGATACTGAGATGAAGGGTACCTAAAACATTCAAGAGAAAATGACTATAAATGGCAGGCAAATGTCATCATGATACTAGCTATATACAGCACACTACTATCCCTGCCAGATAATAAAACACAACTATCAAACAACCCTATTTTGTCACCTGCAGCTAAAAGTGTGCGTGGCATATTTACCCATTAACGTGCAACCAGACGTCATGCTGCTGACAAACTTCATGCAAACCAACAAAATTGTCAACGTGTCCGAGACCCATGGTACCTATACACAATCACAGCATTTCCACTGTCAAACATATTAATCGAAATGCATAAACACATGACCTAAATTACAAAAACAAACCACCATACAGGTGCAATATGCTGTTTGACGATGTCCAAAAATGTAAGCTTCAAATTAGGCCTATGTAAAAGCATTTTGTCTAAATATGCTCAGTGATAAGCTGCAGTGCATGCAAAAGTGTACATGTTGTTCTACAGTGACCACAGAAATTTCATGCTGACCTCAGTTGTTCCAGCCACTGAGATTATGCAACAGGCCAAAAATATCGGTACTTGACTTATGCTGGATTCTAAACTTATTTTGTGTTGACGAGCCAGTTATCTGAATACAGAATGTTATGAGAAAAGTATACCAAATTAATTAGACAACAGATATGCCCAAAACAGTTCAGATATCAGTAAATAGCTGGTGTAGCTCAGCTTACAGTTTAAAATAACTCTAATTCTGACAAAAATTTTAACTTTTCTAATTTTGCTCATGTCTGCCAGCTACACTGCTGATAATTATCATCATTACACATTGAGTCGACAGGCACCTGCAAATGCAATGACTATCAGTGGTGTTCGCCCCATCTCTTTGTGCGACTTCATCAGACTCTGCAGTAAGCTGGCATCTACAGCCTCAGTGCTGTCAAACCGCCGATCACTCGGCACAATGCAAACGCTTGTATGAGGCAGGCCCAGCTACACACAGACACAGATACACACAACGTGAAAAACAAATAAATGTAGGAAAGACCTTTATTTGTTTGTGTTGCAGCCAATAAATATATTAATCATCAACTAGAAGGCACTTGTGAGAGTGCATATTTTCACCAAATAAAGTAATTTACACACTACTACTACTGCTACTGCTACAGCTACAACTGCTACCACTACTGCTACTACTGCTACTGCTACTGCTGCTACTAATGCTACTGCTACTACTGCTACTGCTGCTACTGCTACTATTGCTACTTGCTACTGCTACTACTACTACTAATGCTACTGCTACTACTGCTACTGCTACTACTGCCACTGCTACTGCTACTGCTACTGCTGCTACTGCTACTACTACTACTGCTGCTACTAATGCTACTGCTACTACTGCTACTGCTACTGCTACTGCTACTGCTGCTACTAATGCTACTTCTACTACTGCTACTGCTACTACTACTGCTGCTACTGCTACTACTGCTGCTGCTGCTGCTACTACTACTACTACTACTAATACTGCTACTGCTCTGCTACTACTGCTACTACTGCTACTACTACTGGTACTAAAGTCTGCTGGTGATGTGCTGGTGTCAGTGCATGCCGAGTCACATATGTGCACAGACAGACAAAGTGATCGCTTAATCTCTGCCAGTTCACTACATTCACTTAGGCAGAGATAAAAATTTGAAAAAAATGTGAAAAAATTGAAGAGTTGCACAAACAATATACAACAAACAAAACATACTGTGATCCATTAAAATCTGAAAATGTATGAAAGTAACAAAACGCAACTGGCCCCAACAATACAACATTATCTACCAAATAAAGCTTAAAAAGATTAAAAGGTTAAAGACTGTGTGCAGCTCTTTATGGAAAAACCATCGCATAGCTACCAACAGAGCATCACCTGCTATATGAGATCACACAGTGTTACTTGCCACCCGACATGGGTGAATACACTTCCATCTTAATCACAGCCATTCAGGCCAGTACTCAATTTACCTACAACAGAGGGCACTAGAGGGTCACTTTCTAATTATCAACCTATATCTTTAACGTGCGTTATGAGCAAAGTTATGGAGAGGATTGTGTCTGGAAAAGTATGTGATCATTTACAGCTAAATAATATACTAAGTCCTGACCAACACAGCTTTTTGAGCAAGTGATCAGCCTGTACTAACCTGTTAAAGTGTTATAATGAACGTTATTGACATTGTGCAGTTGCAAGGTACATTAAGTGACTTAGTACAGTGAGCTAGCTGATAGGTGGCAGCTTTGTTTATCTGTCGACAAATGCTGTGTTCTAAATATTGGTATATTAAAGTTTGATACTATATTGTCAGTTCATGGTGTAGCTCTTTCCGTTGTGCAGTCTCAGCGTGATCTCGGTGTGATTGTGTCTGGGGATTTATCACCCACTCTTCATATCAATGATATTGTTGTTAAGGCTCACAGGCATGCCAATTTAATACTGTGGGCTTTTGAGTCACGCGACGTTTGTCTCCTTTTACGTGCCTTTTTAGTGTACATCAGAGCTCTTGTAGAATACAACTCTGTTATCTGGTCACCCTGTACTATAAAGGATATTTTGGCCATGGAAAACGTACAGAGGCATTTCACTAAGCGATTACATGGATTAAAAAGTTATACTTACCAAGAACGTCTAAAACGTCTAAACATTTCCAGCCTAGAGCTTCGTCGACTACATGCAGATTTAATATTAACTTACACGATTCTTTTTAGTTATGTGAATTTAGATGTAAATTTGTTTGAGTTTTGTTCTGCTGTGTCAACATGCGGACATCAGTTTAAACTTTACAAGCATCATACAAATCATTGTGCATCCTCGTCGTTCTTCTGTGAGCATATTATAAACGTTTGGAATTCACTTCCGCATAATGTTAAGTTCAGAAGTCTCAATACTTTTAAACATTCTATAGATTCTGTTGATTTTATAGTATTTTTGAAGTGTTTTTAAATTGCTCGTTTATTTTTGCTTGTGTTTTGTATTATTTAGGCTTATGAGCGGCTGTCAGTGTCGCTCCTGTTCATTACTTGTGACCTTGAAAATGTCATGTTCTGTGTCTATGAGCAAAATAAATGATGACGATGATGATGATGAAAAGCTGAGTTGATCCTAATCCACATAAAAGCATGATATGACAGCAATATGGGACTTGGCAATCATCGAGGGCAATGCAAGTTGAAAGTACAAATGTGTTCAGCAATTACTTACCTGACTGCAAATATAAAGACCAACGTCTCTTGCCGACTCTCCCATGTACAAGACAGGAGCAGCAGAATGGAATGCTTCATATCCACCAACGTCGTAACATGGAAATACTCTGAGTAACAGTTTTCTGCAGATACTAATGAGTCCATCGTGCAAATCGTCATGAAATTCACCAGCAGTTTCAGGAAATCTGTGAAAATGCACAACAATGTGTATGCAAAACTATCCAATAAAGACTGCACGATACTGTATGATACAATGGATTTGCAAAATCAAGTGCAAATCAATATTTGCACTCGAAATCTGACAGACAAGCTGTCAGTTTAATCTACACAAAATTTGATCTAATGCACCTGTATTATTCAGTTCTGCCTGTAGACCTATACAGTCAGCCAGTAGCTGTGGTACAAAGTTTGACCTACATAAACTGGACTGTCAAAGTGACGCAGCAATATCTACAGTCAACAAAACCAGTCATGTTGGCAAACAACTCTGCAGGCAGCCTGTTGTGGTAATGTGTCCATAGCTTCAGTGGCTGACAGCATGTCTACGAATTTACTGGGCAGCCAATTCAAAAGGCAGACCCAAGCTCAACAATTGAAAAGAATCATGCATCATCACCAATTTTCATCAAAATTATCATAAAAGCAATTCATAGCATGCCGTTTATGATGGGAACAGCCATGCATTACAACGTCTGTAATGCTTCTTCTCAAAGACTGAAAAAATATTTCCCACAGCGTTCAGTTCTTGTATATGCTATGTATCTTACTGTTAGATGCAGTCATCCAAAAATATATCTCAAAAGCAGATCCTTGGATAGCCAAAGCTTGAAATCTACATTAATAATTATTATCAAAGGTTCACTAAACAGCTACATAAAATCACACAACTCACCGAAATAGCTGTGATATCCAACTGACGGTGTCAGATGAAATCTGCGACTGTACATGTTTCCGATGTTGCACATCTAGTGTTGATATGTACTGAGCCAAGCAGTATGCAATAAGGGTAATGCTAGTACATTCATCTCTGTAATTACACTGGTCCACTGTCTTATCACAAATTTCAACATCATTTACACCCACATGCAAGTCTTTACATTTGAATGATTTAATACCAGTAGAATCTGTAATGCTTGGCAAAGTACTAGTCCCTACAGATAGCGAGCAGTAATCAGCATCTTGTGTTCTCTGATCAGCAAAAGAGCCTGACTGATGGCTGGTAGTCATTCTTGTAACACAATGAAGAAATTCTTGCATAAAGTCAGCATGATTAGGCAACTGAGACCTAAAAACATACAATCTGTATTACTACTACAAACAGTAATGTCACAGACTAGTTAGTGACTAACTAGCCTAAAAAAATAAAACAAAGTTTAAGAGAAAAAAATCACACCTAAACACAGGCAAGTCGTCATACATTTTTTGCAAGCAAGATATCAAACTGTCAGTATAATATTTACAGAAAACAACAATGCAATAAACAATAACTTCTAAAACTAATATCAGCATTATAATTTTAAAATTATGTTTACAATATCATACAAGAAAACAAGAAATTTGAGCAAAGCTCACGAGACGCACGAAAGCCTATAGCATTTCCAGTTCAGTAGTTATAGTTTCGAAAATCGCATATCACTTGGACTCGGCCCATCGAGACCATAATACACATTGGCCATAGGCACGTGTGGCATTGGCGACGGTGGCGCCTCCTTGTGAATGATATAGACTTGCGCAGCCTGATAT
>Ga0209671_1001636_pt1 | contig 19177 bp, 14 predicted proteins | sample WorMetHERISLAND2_2_FD_187401 | JGI IMG/M metagenome (GOLD analysis project Ga0209671, IMG submission 187401) | Marine gutless worms symbiont microbial communities from Max Planck institute for Marine Microbiology, Germany - Olavius geniculatus... | ecosystem: Host-associated > Annelida >...
CATATACAGAGTTTTAGGCTAGTGCTTCATGGCGAGCAGGCGAAGAGAATAACTGCTAACTTAGGCCTACAGTACAGACTATTTTTCATCAGTGACACTGAGCTCAGAGTTGCTTAAACATTTGCAGTTTTGCAGTTACCTGGGCACTGTATCACAGTGGCTCTGCTTAGTGCTCACAATAAAGACCGGGGCCCCGGGGTTGGCTTCCCTAGTAGGGAGTGGCTGTGAGTGTCAAAATGCAACTTACAGTGCACAGCAAGCACTCTCACGCCTATCAATAATTTTCAAGAGATGGCTAAAATTGCTATTTTATCAACCAACACTCGAAAAAGGTACAATCTTAGTGATTTTTTATCACAAAATGTGTCTCAGTATCTTGGTGTATAATCAGCCACCCAGGTCAACTTAGCCTTCTATTACTCTTGGGTAGGTAAATCAAGTACTGGTCTGTCAGGCGGGGGTTACGGTGGAGCACATTCATGTCTGTCAAGTGACAGGCAACAGTGCGTGATCCAACATGGCAGGTGATGCTCCATAGCTCCCATGAAGAGTTAACCAACAGCTCCACCGTTAACCGTTAACACTAAAAGTTAACTGAGCAATGAGTAGTATGCTGAATGCTGATCCACCTCCTCCTGCCTGATCTGAGTCAAACATTCCAAAGACTTTTTCTTCTTGTTCTTCCGGTCAACCGGTTTGGATGGATCAGAAGATGGAGAACTCTGTCTCCGAGTGGAGATTGACTCTGGACTGACAACAGCCTGGATGGCTTCACTGCTATCCATATACTCATCATCATCATCAGTATCATGATTAGTATTATCACTGTCACTACTATCAGAGTCATCGGTGGAGGATGGAGTTTCTGTCTGTTGTTTCTTCTGTACAGCCACAGTGTTGCTGTTGTTGACGTTCTGGTGTCCGTTTGCCACTTCCACTGCAGCATACACCATGTCCAATAAAAAACAATACCCAGCATTATTTATTACACTTTTGCTAAACTGTGACCGATTTTCAGCATTGGCTGATGCAATTTTTCAGAGATAATATTTTACAGAGTAGTGCAGTGATAATTTTTAGATTTTCGAAAAGTTTAATAAGAGTTATGTGGCAAATTTCTCTCCCAAGTCTGCCGGTGAAACAATTTTAAAAATCGTTTAGTTTGGCAAAAGATATGATAAATAATGCTAAGTATGTTTTTATAGAACATGACAAAGTACATATGCATTTACTGATCTTGTCCACATTTGGTGTACGATATACATTAAGGTATACTACCACATAAGTAACAAACATGCAATATAAATCAATGTTTTTGGCCGATCATACTTACGTTATGGTCGAGCATATGGTAAGAGTTGTCATCTGTCCGTCTGTATGTTGTTGTCGTCCATAATGGATGTATTGTGGCTAAACGCTAGGTTGTAGGGAAAAACTTTTTACACAAATAATTAGTCCTGTGTGTTAAACCTAGACATGCAAAATTTCAGCAAGAAAAACATTTTCAAATTGGACGTTGAATAGAAGGGAAGGTAGGAAAAATGTGCATTTCTTAAAAAAAATGGCCATTGCCATTGGCCAAGGTTACTATTAATCACTATTAAAAAGTGGCTAACGCCCCTTCAGATGAAATGAAATTTATTCACCAATCACCATGGATGACCTTGAAGGTCACTGACAACCAGTACGGGCAACTATCCTAGCAACAGCTAAGCTTCTTGTTTTATTTTAATATTTCATTCATATGACACATTGCTATGTTATTATACTTACTGTATATTTATGTATATTGTACACCAAATCCTTAACACTTAGCATAACTTAACTTACCAGTACTGGAATATCTATTGCAATATGGGATAAATGAGTTTAAAAGTTTGTTGGTATTTCCTTTACTGTTCTCATAAAATCTCAAGTTCTTCCAAATTATGCAGTAATGTTCTATCTCGCTTTGGCGGCAGTAAGTAGCTAAGCTTATTAATAACTTGTTACAAAAAATACCCGCAATATGAATATTGTAAAAGGGTGTCAGTTTAAACAGTTTTGCTACAGTTCTGAATTGCCTAGTGAGTTATGCATTAAACTCAACCCAGAAAACTCGAAATACAACAATACATTCGTCACTAGATTCAACTAATGTATATATAGGTACACTGCATTATAATACAAAACCTCACCATTATAGACAGCCAACACTGCTTGACACAGGAACACAAACTGTTCCTACAAAAACACATATAAACTTTTCTCATTAATATGACAAATGGGGGTCATATTGATCCATCTCAGTACTAACCTGGCTAAACAGCACTAACTTAGTTATCAACCTAACTGGACCTGTCTAGCAGCAGCCAGTAGCAGTATGGTCCTATGTTGCAATGGAAAAGTATCAAAGTATCTGATACCGTGACCATAACCTATGACCTTGAAATACAATAGGGTTTTTACGCGTGAAAGCAGCTAGACTGCTTTAGTGAGTCTCAGCTATCGCAATTCTGTCCATCCAGCCGTCTGTCTGTCTGTCCGTCCGTCCGTCACACAGGTGCATCAGTCAACAACAGTGCAAGCTAGAATCACCAAATCTTTACTGTCGACTGCCTGGAAGACTCTAGTTTCAGGATCCATAAAGCTTTTCCATAAATTTTAAAGGGATCACTCCAAGCAAGGGCGCTAAATGAAAGGGGGGAAAGGAAAATTTGCAACTTTTGGCCAATAAGTCGCTGTATCTCAGAAACGGTGCGAGATAGGGCCTAGGTTACTATTAATCACTAATAGGAAGTCATACACGGGCTTTTGATTGCCACCGTGAGCAATGACCTCGGATGACTTAAACAATAAAATAAAGGTTTTTATGAATTTTTTGGCAATTTTGGGCTGCGAGACACATTTCAAGAGCGAACTGTGCCGAATTCACTACAGATAAACCAAGACATGATGCGTATATATCAGCATTGAACGTAGATTCCAACGGTCCAAGTCTCAACTTTCTAGGTTCAAGAGAACCTGCGCACGAGAGTGTCGAAGAGTGGTACCACCTAAAAGTCGTTATTTGACCATTGTTGGCCAGTCTATCATGAAAATGATTGCAGATAGGCATGGATATGCAGCCTAATGCAACAAGCACTAGTGATGAGCTTTTTAGTCATATCAACATCGATGACTCTAAAAGACTCTGAACTCCAAAAATAAGGGGTTTTATTTTTTATACAATTTTCGACTGCATCACACACTTCAAGAGTGAACTGCGATGAAATGGCTGGAGATAGACTACAACAATTTGCGACCAGGAACTGCTATAGCTTTCGCGTGTCTCGTGAGCATTAGCTCAAATTTCTTGTTGTGGTTATTGAGGCACAAGTTCATGCAAACAATGAGTAACTTTGCTGACGAGACCAATGATGTTAGCACCACACCAACATGCCACTATAAAAAAATTTCTGTGTTTCCTAGCTCTAGCGATAATAGACATGAAACAGCAAAAGACTCACAGGTGTCTGAATGAGCACTGGCCGCTGATCCCTCATCTGTTGTACAATTGAGATCATATCCACCGCCAGACCGGCCTCAATACAGCTCAATGCAGTTAGCATGCCAACCAATACTCCCGTCCTACCAACCCCTGCACTGTAATGTACACAACATAAGCTAGACTGTCAAGCCTTGCACAAGACTAAAGCTGTCCGTAGGTCTGTAGTGGCCACCATGGCATGCTGTGATATTTATAGCAATAACATGAGTGTCGACTAATAGCTATCGACCTAGCTGGGCCTGTCTAGCAGCAACTAGTAACAGCACGGTCCATTGGTCCTATCTCACAATAGTGAAGTATCCAACAATCTGGTCCTGTGACCTTGAACTCTGACCTTAAAATGTGATAAGGTTCTTGTAATTGTTGATGCACATGTTCGTGCAAACTTTCATGAAGCTAAATGCAGCGGTTCATGAGTTATCATGTTAACAAAGAAACAGATAAAAAACTTCATGATGATGCTGAAAATAATAATGTTGTCACTACAGCAGACAGCAATCATTAATACGATGTTAATGTTTACCTGCAGTGTACAAGCACGGGAGGTTTATTGCCAGATGTGTTGCCAGTGGAATGTTGTTTTTCAATCTCCTGCCGTACTACGTGGACAAAATCCAGGAAGTGTTCTGTGCTCTTCGGTACTCCGTGGTCCGGCCACTTTGTGTACTGCAGTTGACGAACTGTCCGCACTTCTTTCTAGACATCCATGCACACATACGATGGCAGTATCAGAATATTAGTCAAGGCTACAGACAAGGAAATGACCTAAAGTCAATTTCTCTAACCCCCCAAAATGCGCATTTACTCGTAAACTTTGCGATAGTATTTTTGTGTTTTGACATGTCACTGCTGAGTTGCAATCAGTTATGAAAAGTAAGGTAGACAAACACAGTGTTGAGTTACTATACAGCATGATAAAAAAAAAATTTACACTGAAAAATAGGCAAGCATTTAATATACTGCCTAAACCGAAACAAAATGAAAATGTTTTAAATAGAAATGAGGTGAGAAAAAGTGAAATAAAAGTACTGATAGATAAAACATAAAAAATACAAAAACAGACACTTACTGGAGAGCTAGAAGTCTGAGATAAGTAAAATACAAATGGAAAAAAATAATGATAAGTGAAACCGAAAAAAGTAAAATGAGAAAAAGCATAAGTAAGTCAGATATCCGTAAAATCAGCACACAGCATAGCAGTAATGCAGTATATAGCATGAACAAGCTGTGTGATAATATTTCAATCACTGACTGCATCGTTGGCAAGCTGTAGCTCACGAACTGTTGCTGATAATGTTTTGCGTTCGCTCGTACACATGACGCTCAACCGCCCATGTTGTGAGTGCGTCTCCCCTGCTTGAGGCCAGTATCTGTCAATTAACCCACCCACCAATAAATCTTCTGTCCGACCAGCCAACATCAAGAACCAGTAAACCAGACCACGTGTTACCAATGTAGAGTCTATCGCTGGACCTCACTTCACTTATTACGCACTGAGTGACTTCATTCTGAGCCAATTTGCCGAGTGAAAGCTAAAGCCGAGCACCAAAAAGTCTGTACTTAGACCAAAGGCCAACTAAACTCGGTGATTTCAGCAGGTTGAACATGTTGAACATGTTTATGGTTGGTCAAACATTTGAGATTTCAGAAAGTTGTTTAAGCTAACCGACGAAACTTGCTTGACAAACATGTCAATTGACACTAGTCACTGTTTCCACTTTTCTGTTTCAGCCAAGGCTATTAACAGAACATTGTGACGCTGGCCAGTTACAAAGGAAACTCCAGAGTTACTAGTTAAAGCCTGGCATTGGCATAGCCTGGCTGCATAATGAGCGTTTCATAAACATTTGCAATTTTGGATGGCTGTCGTCTGTTCACATAACAACTTGACCATCGTACATATATGGAAGTTAAACATATTTACACTGTTCGACACGTTTGACCTGCCAAAATCACACTTTAAGTCAAAAATAGAAGTTAGTAAAGTCACCCATTGTACCGACTACCTGCCTCCCCTGTACTATGCCTACCACTTAACTTGACTTCACTTACTACAAAACTAGTGACTGCAATCCTGGCATTGATTTCATAATCCCAAGATCTGGGTATTAAGAACTCCTTAATCGCAGGATACCGTTTTTGGCTCACAGATTGGTCATTATTTAGTATTCCCATAGTGGCCTTACTAGACTTTTTTCACACCTAGGATGCAGTAGGTCCTACTGCTAGTGACTGCAATAGTGCAACTGCAAAAAAAGGCAAAACACACAGTGCATAGCAACTTTTGCATGCATGAAATATTTCACTAGATGATCAGAAATCTTATTTTCTCATTTAACAGTCAAAAATGTACTATTTAACACTTCAGTAATCCCGAAATTCCGAAATACACACTATTGCTGATGTTATGATGTACCTGTGACATTTTACACGCCGCCCTTCGGTCTCAGCAGTCAACATCAGAACAAGACGAACGTCCTGTTCCCAGACCATGTGCCAGAAGTCAACCACAGTCTGTGGTAGAGGACCCTGACAGCCAATATACCGGCCTACCGCTTGATTTGACGACGACATCGGCAATGTCATCTGTACAACGAACATTTGACAAGGTGTTATAGTAACATATTACAGGAGTGGCGGGACACATAAAGCCAGAGCTAGATAGAGGACCCTAGGAGCCAATGTATCTATCTACCACTCGATATGGTGATAACACTGCCAACATCATCTGTACATAATGTTCCATGATCACTTAAACACCAAGCTAAGAAAATGCATACTACGGAAGCAACAAATGTTGACATTCTGAGAATTGTCCAGACTAAGCCGTGTGCCAAATTTAAATACCGTGATAACTTTAACCCTTTCAAACTTCATAGTCTTTAATGCCCACAAATTTAATGAGTTGTCTAACCATGGCAACACCCCTTTTCAAAAAATTTCTATGGGGTTATTTCTGAAATGTCCCAATAAACATGTGTGCCAAATATGACACCTCAGCTTTCAACGGCTTTGAAGTTATGGACATTTAATTTCCCAAACTGACTTGACTGACCAGTTGGCCATGCCATGCACAGACAGACGAACAGACAGATGGACACACAAAATCTGATGATAACAGTATCTCCGACATTCAATCTTTTCACTTGGCGAAAACAACAGTTCGAGTTCGCCATTCCTGAGGGCTGCAATTCCGAAAAACCGGCATGGTCAGGTACAGGGTTACGAATGGGGTTAGGGTTAGAGTCAATGTTAAAGAGTTAATTTAATGATTACTAAGTATGGTTTCATCCTTGGCTGAGACACGTTTTCGTGGCCCCACAAAATGGTAACACTTTGGAATGGCAGACCAAAACCGCAACAATAAACAGAAGAGTGTAGAGATGTGGGCAGTGGGCACTTACAAGAATGTGGCTGGCATTGATGTAATCCTGTGTACCAGTTAATACAACCCTGGTGCTGTCATCTAACAAACACATAACAAACCACATGCAGATAATACACCAACTACACCGTGTCTCAGACCAGAATTAAGACAGGTAGTGTGGCAACAGATATGAGGTGTGGTGGTAGAATTTGCCTGTGCCTTTTCCACGGTTTATCGTTGACTGCAAAAGCCAAAAAACTGTTGCAATCGGACCACACTTGCCAAAGTCATCCCAAAAACAGAAGTGGCTTTGTTTTAACTGGGACACAGTGTACAAGGGTGTGTACAAATCGACAGAAATGAAGTAACCTGAAATGGACCAAAATGTCATTTAGTTTGCTTTGTACAGTCCATGTAATGCAACTGAGCCAACACTTTAGTTCAGTTCAGTACGGCTGTGTAGTGATTTAGATGCAACTGAGATCTTAGCGCACATATGATGTACAAACAGTAGGTGCTATAGGTGCTATCTGAGTGGAGTGAGATTATGGGCACTTATAACACTCCACATTGCAGTGAGTGATAGAAGGACAAATTAGGTCATAAAATAGGCCTCACTGCACACGTATAATACACTGTAGACCATGGTCAAACGTGTACTTACACGGCAATATGTCGCTGTAGCGGTTTTTCTGCACATTCGCAGCAAGCTTAGCTGCATTCGTTGTCAGCCCGGGCTTTTGAACATACAACCTCTAAACACATCACATGCATACATTAACAACCACTGTAACAAGAGACAGTAACTGTTATCTCCAATTACGTTACAGATAAAGTTAATTTTTAGAAAAAGCCATCTAATCTGCAATTATTATTGAGCAATATCACTTCTTGTGGCACTCTAAGTGACTTATTCTGTGAACTAGACCAAATATATGTAACACTTGCAAACATGGAGAAATTGGGGCCACTACACTTTTTAAAAAAATATGTATGGCCCAACAGACTGGACAATGGACATCAAAGTTCTTGTTGGTATACTTACAGGTAATTCAGCTCTCAACAGACATCTGAGTGAGATGAAACTATGTAATGACCCACTTTGCTCTGCATGTGGCGAGGAAAAAGATACTACCTACCACTTCCTGGAAACATGCCCTGCTCGAATGCAGGATTGATAATCTGTCTTTGTATGATACATACTAGAGCAAAAAGAACTAACTAAGGTTCAACCAATATCCCTTATTTGGTTTGCAAAAACCACTAATAAGTGGCTAATGTTAATGTGACTTATGGTTACATTCAGGGTCATGCATTTGGCCGAATTAATATAGCCTCAGCGCTCAGCAGGTTAACAGCCTGCCCACTCCAAAGTAAGACAAGGTAAGTTAAGGTTACATCCCAATGAATTCCAGTTTGATTACACAATTTTCCTGTAAATAGACACATACATCTTCCTAAAAACATAGTGGTCGCAACTTCACCCAGCTATAGCTCAAAGACGAATTATGCACACAGCTACACTTTCCTCTCAATGTGGTCAGTAAATTTAGATGGCACTTGGCATGTCACTGACCCCTTAGGGAAAAAGAGATTTTGGGGGTCAAGCCCTCAGCCAAAACAGTTGTGTTGCATGGACTATACAAAATGAATAAGCCAAACTCAACTATACTGCAACATATCAGTGCAGTCTAGATCATTTCAGTTTTGTTGCAAAGTGAACGCACTGGCAGTTCAGCATAATTCAGTTCATTTTGTTTGCTCTGTGTGCACTTTCAAACTACAAACAGTGATACCCTGTTTGCACAATGAAGCTGAGCCAGCTCGTGGTCCAGCACTCATTAAGCACGCATGAGCCCGAAAATCTGGCTCATTAAGAAAACTACAATGTGTAAACAACGTGTAACACAAACCTGAAACTGCTGCACTATAGATCGGTCTGCTAGTTGCTGCTTTAACACCGACATGGACTGATGTAATGCTTGTCTATTGTGGTCTGCAATGTAAAACAGTTTACTTAAAGTCGAACATCACTACTGCTACTACTGTGATGACTACGGGGCCAACTCAAAAGTCCGAAAGCTTTTGGGTTCTTTCCAATACACTTCTACACATGGTAACTCAACCTTCACGTTTGCTCTCAACTGTAGTTCTATACCAGTATGGTTAAGGTTAGGATTAAGGTTAGTGAAAATGCATGTTGCAGTATAATCGAACAGACTATCGAACCTTCAGATCATAAACACATCACAACTGATTAAGGCAGCGGTGAAAGCCAGAAACTGTTCGGGTAATCCTCCGCATGATAGAACAAGTTGTAACAATATTTTTATTAAAGACACATGTATAGAGGCTCAGAAAAAGGATGGTTGTAAAATTTTATTTTGGTGGCAGCTATATTTTACAATCCATTTTTCATGTCAAATCCTAGCGTCCGCTAAGGCAAAATGTCCAATGCGTACGTGCTTGGTGTAGCGATCCTATAGAGTTATACCTAAATGACATACATCATAAGTCATAACTCGTCAAAATAAAACATCAATAAAATGCTATGTCTATCAAAAATACTAATTAAATTTTTACGGTCATATTTTGGCCATGCAAAATTTTATTAATCTACATCAATCGGCAGCTGAGTTATTACCATTTGTGTGAAAATTCAATATGGCGGCGGTTGCCATATTGCCTTTCATTTTTGTTCAATATTATTGCATAGCTGTATACAAGACATTAAACTTAGTCCACCTGCCAAATTGCGTGCAAATGTGTGCGAAAATGAACGAGGTATGAGCAATTAACAAAATTCAAGATGGCGCCTGCCGCCATCTTGAATTTGTTACTATGTTCAATTTCGGCCACATGGCTTATTTTCGGTAATAATTGACTACAATCGTGTAAAATTTATTAATCTACTTCAATCAACAGCTGAGTTATTACTGTTTGTGCAAAAATCCAAGATGGCGGCCGCCGTCATCTTAAATAATAAGTTTGTAACACTGAACGACTCACGAAATCCACTTGTGGATTTGAAATTGCCCTTTAAAAATTCACGTTGATCGAGTTCACACTTTTCTAGATATCGTGGTTCAAAAGTTCACAAATTTGGCTTGAAATGCCTATTCGGGCCCCCAAAATCATGTTTTTGAGGAGTTTTGACCCCGTAATGTTACCTTTTGTCATCAGAACCCCCTAAAATGCAACAAACACGCAATTCAGTGAAAAAACCTGTGCAACATATATGTTATAGAAACTGAATTAGGGGTCGGTCGAAGCTAAATATAAATGACACCATTAGATTGGCCGTCACCGAAAACCAGAGCATAGAACCAAAAATTCTGATTCTGTCTTGCACATAACCACAGTTATGACAGTTGAAGTATTTTCAGAATCTCCCCATAGGTGCCACTGTAGTTTTTTTTCAAATGTTATGAATAAATAAATTACATAATAAATTTTAATTTTTTTTCTGAAACAGACACACCCGTACTTGAAAGTTCATAAAAATAGTCGGCCCTTTGTCACGCACTATATTTCGCATTTACAACAAAAAATATGGTGAAAGTATAAAAATTCGACAAAATTTTGCATTTATTTCGACAAATTTGTACAAAATATGACCGTAAAAATTAAATTAGCATTTACAATGGACAAAGCATTTTATTATGAGGAGTTATGACATACGTCAACGGGGGTATAACTCTATAAGACCGCTATACCAAGCATGTCAGCATTTTGCCTAGCGGATGCTAGGGCTCGACATGAAAAATGAATTGTAAAATATAGCTGCCGCAAAAATAAAATTTCACAACCATCTTTTTCTGAGGCTCTATACATGTGTCGTCAATAAAAATACGGTTACAACTTGTTCTACCATGGGAAGGAGTATCTAGTAAAATAAGGCCCCTTTTCCAGATTCGATGCTGCACTAGATGACTATTGTTGCTGAAAGCAGAAATCCGTAGAAGTAACTCACTGTTGGCAATCCATGCCAAATAACTAGGGCTGTACCGAGTAGTAGATTTTACTATTCGGCCGAATAAGAATAACTGATGAAATTATTCGGCCGAATGCGAATAAAATACGAATAGTTGAAGCAAGTTCAAACACATGGCACAATGCCCTGGTTTTATCGCAGTGCGGTGGAAAAATTTCCAAATCGGACATTTTGTCATTTGTATCTATGTTAAGTTTTGATAGTGAGCAAACTAAATGGTTAAGAGAATGCCATAAAGCATCACACGTGGGTGTTGTGCTCCTGAGACAGCAACAGTACCGTCTAATGGTCTAAGACTAAATGCAGAAACAACGAGTGACGATGGTACAGTGCTTATTATTCGTATTCGGCCTGTTTTTGGCATTACCATTTGGCCGAGTACGAATACACTATTCTGCCTACTATCTGGACGGAATAAAATACGAATAGAATGTTCAGTACAGCCCTACAAATAACTGAGGTCTACACTTTATAACCTTTACTACACGATCTTGGTCTTTTGCACAGTTGTTGAAAACTACAAAAGACAGACTTGTTAGAGACCAGACGCCATGGCAGTCCTGTTGACCAAATACACTAGCAAAAACAGAATTAGTTTTATTTTGCTGGCAAAGATCTGTTTCTGCCAGCAAATACCTGTTTCTGCTTAGACCGATCAAAAATTTGGGTGAAATGGACACAATCTGACTGGTACTTGAAAGTGCTCAAACGCTAATTTTCGTAGCATGACATGACAAAAATGCATGTAAAACATACCAGATGATCTTGTGTTTTGCATGATGTGGCTGCTGTTGGAACAATGTGAACTTGTGCTGTGTGCCCTCAATGAACTTTGACCAATCTGCACACATGTGTAAAACATGTGTGTCCATGTCACACGAGCAACAATATCACCCAAATTTACCGGACAACTTTATCGTGCAACAAATTTGCTGCGGCAACTGTCAAACTTCTATCAACAAGCAATCACCAAACAAACATGGCTTCCAGTGATAAAGACAACATCTGGTAAGTATGACTCTAAAATTCCTGGCATAAGCTTGCTCTGCCTCACTCAGCCTGCAGCTAAAAATAAACATAGACTAGCTTGTCGTCTGCTACAGTCTTGAACCCCATGAGTGAGAATGCGCAATGCAAGTAAGCAAATGTATCAAACATTAATAAAATAAAAAGTATGACTTTTAATACTAGAATTAGTAACAACATTATAACTAACTCGCCAACCTTTACAACTCAGACGATCAAATTTGGCAATGTATTAATGTGCATAATGCAGTCAGTGGAACGTGAATAATCGCAGGCTATTTTAATAATTGTAGGAGGAAAAGTTATAAGATATTAATATTATAGCCTGCGGAGGAAATGCTGCCCCTCCCCAGACCCCTGCCCTGCGTTTCAGTTAACAACTAAATTGTCAGTGCGAAAGGAGCATGAATAAATTAGTGTGACTCAGTCTTCCAGTAAATAGTAATGCGCGATTGCGTGCACTGCAGTGCACAAATGCTAAAACAGCCAAGAAAAGGTAAACACAACTTTTAAAAAGTTGCCTTTGACAATTATAGGTATATTGGAAGAAATTAAATATTGACATAATGCATATAATGCATATAATGTTATCTTGAATGTAATTTAGTAAGAACTACATTTTCTCATCAACTCAGCACAAATGATACATTGGTCAAGAAATATCCCATATACTTCTTTGGGCGTATGACAAATTTGTTAGCATCAATGAAGAATGTGGGAGCAAGAAGTAATGACTAAAACAAGTGTTCAATGTTTGCTAACAATTACATTAGTGAATTAGTGAATTAGTGAAGGTAGGAAAGGCAGTTCGCTAATAAATGAAGGCATAGTATCTGAAAACAAGAAGTCATATTTAATAGACGGTAGAAAAATCCAAAAGGTTTTAGCACATGCTTTACACAAAATATGTAATATTCCAGTAAAACAAACTGGTAATGATTTTCAAGATGTTAAATTGTTTGAAGAAAAGTTAGACATAGAAATACAGATATATAATTTCTAGAAACTAGTGACATCATATATTATCGCTCAGAAAAAACCAACGGTCAGTGCTAGCAGTAGATCGGCGATCTCGCACCAAAGAGCAGAAAATTACTAGGGGTAGATCGCCACTTATCTAACTGCATTTATCTCATTGTTAATGTAAGAATGCAGCCTCATTTCTTCACTGCTAAGACTGTGGTTGGAACTGAAATGTTATCAATTACCAAGCATTAAATAAAATTTATTCAAAAACACTATATAGTTCTAAGTCCATGTTACAAACAAAAACAGCTTTGACTTGAGATGGACTCTGATGTAATACTGAATAAGCCTGATTTAAATATTGGACAGTGTCATGGTACAGTTAAAAAACCTTCTATGTTTACCAGGAATATAAGTTCTACCATCTTCCCAATAATATATCTACCCGATCTATCTCTAGCAATTTTCTGGTGCTAACAGCAAGATCGCCGATCTACCGCTAGAATTATTGAAACGAAGTGTCTAGAGAGCTGACAGTCGGCTCTCTAGGCTGCGTACTAGAGGGCCGACAGCAGCAGTTACCAGCATTAGGCATAGATTAGATAGGTGGCGCTAGTGTTTATGGTTAGTGTTTACCTTATGATAGATTAGTGTTTAAGACTAGGGTTGGGGTAAGGACTAGTGTTAGAGTTATGGTTATGGTTAGTTATTGCAGCTTATTCAGTTTTGTTCGCTATTAAATTTTTAGCATGTAAATTGAAGGATATTTCATACAATTATGTAGCCACAGATGTACACCCAAATTAAGGTTGCCAAATTGGTTATGAATTCGATTCTAGTGCTGCCAGGCTTGACTGGCCGACTGGTATGAAGGCGTGATACCTTGGCATTGTACCTTGCTAAGGTTGATTTCATCAGTGGCTAGCTGCCGTGAGGGCGCCTGTCTGCGGCACTGCCTGCTGTAGGCAGTCTCCTACGACAGTGTACGGTCGACTGTCGGCCCTCTAGTACGAGGGCCGACTGTCGGCCCTCTAGTAAGCAGCTAGAGGGCCGACAGTCGGCTCTCTAGACACGGCGTTATTGAAAACCAACGAACTACTCACAAACCTTCAGTTTATCGGCGTCGGCTCGAAAGCGCTTCAGATCAAAGCGTGTGCCAAACGTCAGCTTCCTGAATATATCCCTGCTGCTGTCCATAGCGTTTTACTTAACGCAAATAATGGCACTTGCAATTTCATTTCCCCATCGTTGTTTTGTTTACAGATCGCTGATGTTTTCGGTATCACTAATTACCACATCGGACCAACGACTCATTAAAGCGGCATAGGGCATGTAAGCGGAAGTGACGTAATTTAAGTTTCTTCACTTTTAGACAGGCACATTTGTGTATTAAAACTATATATTAAAACTATATTTGCAGAAATTATTCAGAAATTGTTCCAAATATGCTAGCAAGTGTAGGCCTACCCGGACTATATCATGGTAAGATATTTCCGTTGTTTTACGGCGCGCAAAACGCGCCCCGTGAGCGTTATGTAGTGCGCATGTAGATCACATGTTCGAGTTACAGTAACAGGTCATGGAATAACAAGCAGTAGGTACTTTCAACGTCCATCTGCTGATCAAGCCTGTCGTGAAATACTAAGGGTTCGCTACATGCACTTACATCTTCCTGACTAAATAAGTGTTTATGTAGTCGACCTACCATGGTTTCGTTATTGTGTAAAGTTCGCCGGCCTCCCCGACTTCCGTGGGTCTCCCGACGCTTCCGGTCCCCGACTGTCTGCTACTGCTGCGGGGGGGGGAGGACGCCTAACTGCCAACTCCGCCACTTCCGTTTCCGCTACTTCTGGTCTGGCTACCGGTCGTGTTAGAGCCTCCATTGTGAAATCTACGTCACTTAGATTCCTAGTGGCGTCTCTCAAACCTGTGGCGGCGGCGGCGGCTGACATTTCTTGCCCAAGGTCGGTAGGTTGAGAACCCGGGGCTATTCCAGAGGCTCTATCACCCCTATCACCTTCCTGGGACTGCATAGCTCCTTGCTTAGTGGCGGAGGCCGACGCTTTACAAACGTTTAAATCAATAGCGGGTTCACGGGGTAATCTACCCCTCGCCCGGAAAACACCGGCCAAGTACTTCTTTCCGCTCCTAAGCGGAATGGTGGCAAAATTCTCTAAGACTAAAACTAATAAAATTGGGGGAAAGAATTTAGGTGGAAATTTAGATACAGCCAAAATTATAAGTGCCCCCCACAGAGCTTTATGCTTGCCTGCATTGAGAAGTCGTGGAAATGAAGTTGAAGTTTATTACAATCGTCATACCACCGCATACAGGAAGATGTCGACGTGAAGTTGAACCCGGCGGGTGATGAAGGAGAGTTGCCGGGGGTGTCGTCCTGGTCGCTCGATGTTGCAATGCAGAATCAAAGCGGTTGTGGTGCGGCCGCGCGGCTCTCGCATTCGCAGTCCGATCGAATGCAGTATCGGCATTTTTTTACGACTGACGATGGTCAATGACTTGTTGCGCAATCTAACGTTCTCAGCGTACGATGACTTGTCGGTCGACGATCGACCGACCGAAGTGTCTTAGTGACCTTTCCGACGTTCATTGTCAATTTGCAATCGACTAACCGAAATTCTGAAGACTGTTTTCCCGACGTTCGGTACTATGACTGACGGAACGTAATTTTGTTCGCTTCCGATCCCGACGTTCCATCACGCTGACTGACGGAACGTAATTTCGTTAGCATCTACTAACGGCGTTCCGTGTCGGTCCAAAAGGACGCCGAAATATATATCAAAATGCGTGGAGGATTGGGGGAGGGGGTAGGCGGCTTCGCGATATGCTTCGTCGCCATGTGGTTGGCGGCTCGATGGCGTTTCCGCCGCTGATTGGCCCCGGGGGGGAGGGGTAGGCTTTGCCGCTAAAGGCGCTAGGTGAAACGACAGCAGTGATTTATGGCAGTTTCTGCCAGATGGCTCTAACTTGCACTGGCCGACCAGCGGCCGTGAGCTAAGTGAACTATCGAGCGACCATCGACTTAATAATGGAAAAATATTTGGTTTATTTTTTAGATGCAAAGCTAGGGACCCAACCCTTACACTACCCCGTTGCTTTAGACTTTGGCGTCCTCGCCAAACATGGGGTGCTAAGTAAAAAAAACAAATGTGGAATGGGTAAAAGGGTTTAAATTTAAGAGGGGTCCCACCATAATACATAAGTACAATATTACTACAAATCTAAGAAGTTCGCAATGTAAATAACACTCAAAATCGTATACGCAGTAGATTACGAGAGGGGGGGGGTGGTTGGTGAACCATTTTTGCTTTAGGCAAATAATTTTATTGAAAATGATGCTTAGTAAGTAAAATCATGTTAGTAGATTTACGTTGCATATTATTTATTAAACCAAAGTTTAATTAAAAGTAAAGTTAATAAAAACTGTTTACTTTGAAAAAAATTAAATTTTGAAGTAGACGAAAGCTGGTGTTTTGTTTTAACCTCTATTATTGTAATTTGGGTTTTAAAAGTTATATTATTTTAATTTTAGTTAATGTATTATTTTAGTATACATAGGGTAAAATTTACTATTAATTAAATTTTGTTGTTTTAAGGTGTTATGACTTTGTGTTGGGAATAGGGAAACAGTAAAAACATGATAAACGATATGCACTGGCAAGGCTAATGTACTAATGTTCTAATGTCGCAGATAAATGTTTAGATACACGTAAGCGGACTACAGTTACACATTCGGCGTTGGACTTGATCTTTTATCTGCAATCTGCACACTCACAAGTAGTAGCAGCAGGTAGCCTATAATAAAAGTTTATTTTAAAAAAATAACATTTTGTAAATTTTAATTTGCTGTAGTAACTAAAGTTTAATTAGTTATATTTTACCTATTTTATGAATGTTTTAAAATTTTAGTGACATGATGAAAATGAAATCTAAAAGTTGTAATTTTTAACAGGCTGCTACTCTCATCACGGTTAAAATGCTGAGCCTACAGGTGGTAGCATGACTTGGTTGTGTGTCGTTGTTCATTTCGTTGCAGTTCAGCTGTTTATGTCCTTGTCTGATCTGCGCCTTGAGATGTCGTACTCATTCAATGTTCTCTTGAACGTTGACGTTGTCTCGAGATTCTGGCGATGGCGTGCACGTCGGCCATCGGCGACGGTCGTGCCGGTGTGCCGTTGCGTTTTTCGGCGGCTGTGTGAAAGGATTGTCAATTGACAACTTCGAGTTGACTGAGTTCTGATGCAAATGAAAGATCATTGTCCCGCGGCGAAATTCTTTTGCTTCAACTAGTGATACACTGAAGCGTGGCATCTATGGGTTGATATGAGTCTGTACAAGTCTTTCTTCTTGAGACTCTTCAGTTTCACGGTGTTTGAGGTCTCATTATTCAATTCAGTTGATACGCTTAAGCGTCTCACGAAGCGTTTGTTGTCTCGATATTGGGCGAGCTGATTTACGCTTCGACGAAATCCATTTAGTGTCTGTGACTTGAAGTGGAGTTTGTTTGCTCGCTGCTGAGACGCGCTATTGATTGGTTTATTGTCCTCCGTAACCGATATAGTCGGCATCTGGACTGTGTGTTTATCAAGTCATTAGTTCAAGTACTGGTTATAAGCGTCCGCTGAGTCGCGCGGTTGACCCGAAGACGACCTGAAAACCTGTTCGTTTGCAGTAGTGTCCCGTCGTCGCCTTTCGAGCTGACATATTACCTTTCAGTAGCTCGTAGCTACTAGCGGCAGCGTGGTGGTCTGGCGACGTTTCAGCCGCCATGCTGTTCAGTTCCTGGCTGGTAGTTGTCTTGCTGATCGCCCGTCTGGCTGGTTCACTGTTGTCGGATTGCTCACGGACGTGAACTCGTAGCAGTTTGCTGTTGAAGAACGTGCCACAGTGATTGTCTTTTATACGTAACTGCGTAGACTGTTCGAAACCTCTCAACGTCGCTGTGGGATAGCTTGTTGATTTTCCGTCGACGTGGTGTGCCTTGAACTGGTGAAGTGGATTTCTGCTGTGCCGTCGGGGAAGTGCGTGGTCGGTGTTTCTGCTGCCGTACTTCCGTCTTGTTGCGATCCGGTGTCCATCGCGCCTTCACTGAGCACAGCACAACTCAGTGTGGCATAAAGGTAGAATTCTTTGTTTGGCCCCAAAAATTGTTTTCCCAAATAATTTTGGGGAATGAGGGTTTAAGTAAAGCATGAATTTTTATAATATTTTTTATTTTTATTCCCAGCTTTTGCCACCATTGTTAGGCTTTCGCAGTCAGCTAACCATTGAGAAACTTTGTTTGATAAGGAAGTAAGTAAGATCGAAAGTTAGAACCGAATAACTCGTGATAGACCAGTGTGTTGTGGGCTGATCTAACCGATCCTACGAGGCTACGAATTTCAGAACCGTCTCGTCAAGCCTAGAAGAACAACAGCTAAAAGATTTTCAACAACCGAGGCCGATTCCTTCAACCCTTAATCTAATAGTAGAAGAATGTCGTAAAAGTATAATTTTTTTTACAACCAATATAGTAAAGGATTCTCTCTGTGTAGTGTAAAGAAAATTGAAGTTGGTTGGTTATTTTCGGTTACGCTGAAAGATGCTGACTGCGAAATTAGTACCATAGTAAACAAAATATAAACACAATCATCATGTTATAAAACTAGCAATTTCTAGGCTACTCAATTTAGTGTTATATACAACTTTATATGCGATACTTTATACACATTATGTAATACACAGTTTGATAGCAATAGTTTATACTCTGTCATTTTATAAGGTTATACAGCCTGTCGTATATCATTTGCAAATCATTTGTCTCACCCTTGCATAGGCACTCAATGTAGGCCTATTTGTTATCGTCTGCGGCTGTTCACATGTCATTACTGTGTCGTAAGTCACTGCCTAGTCGTTGACAGCAGAGTTCCAGCGCCCAGTTATCAACGAAGCGGCGCTGCACCGGACGGCGGATTTCTGTCCCAAGGCTAATAGAATTGACAGAATTCCGACGCTGAAGTGGCGGCAGTCCTTGTTGGAAGCTAAAATGTTAAAATTTCCTTAAAGTTCCAATTTATGCCAGACTTTAGAACTGTAAATATGTAAATGTTATTCTTATTTTATTTGCAAAGACCAAAGTTTAATTTAAGTTTCCTAGACTTTATTAAGATGTGTTTTAATTAGGGCTGGTAACGATTAAATTTTTTTTAATAGTTAACTTTTTGAAATTTAACGATTAATTAATCGTTAATTTTAGTTAAAATTCAGTCATTGAAAATGCGTTGTTTAAACCATAATA
>Ga0209671_1001637_pt1 | contig 19174 bp, 8 predicted proteins | sample WorMetHERISLAND2_2_FD_187401 | JGI IMG/M metagenome (GOLD analysis project Ga0209671, IMG submission 187401) | Marine gutless worms symbiont microbial communities from Max Planck institute for Marine Microbiology, Germany - Olavius geniculatus... | ecosystem: Host-associated > Annelida >...
CTATAATGCATGTACAGTCTGTTTGTCTGTCTGTCTGTCAGCCCCCTCTAGCACCTTCCCTGTTGCATGGTCGCGGACCCTGACTGCGGTGTTCGAGTCCTTGGGCCTTAGGTATGTGTGCCTCCACCTTGCTTTCCACCCCCCCCCTGCAGGCAGCATGGGGGTGGGGGATTGAGCTGCCGGGTAACAGAGTAGACCGTAGGACCGTAGGGCGGGAATGTTGCTAGAATAGTGAATCGGGCAATGTACTGCATATAATTTGGGACGTTTGATGGCTCTATACATTCTTAACCTCCCTTATTGTGAAGTTGCATACTCGACGGGACTTTGCTGCTGTGTTCTCCACCAGGAGACCCAGTGCTTGCATAACGGTTTGCACGTTTGTTGCGTGGATTCGCAGCTAGAGCATCGTGTCGAAAAGGCACAGGAGGAATTCGAGGGAATTTCGACGAGCATCCGAAAGGAGGTCGAGCGCTTTGAGCTTCAGAGATATCATGACTTCAAGGCAGCAATAATTTCCTACCTCGAGTCGGTTCTCAGCAACCAGCAACAGGTTTGCATTCTTTACAGTGTAAGTAAGTAAGTAAGATTATTTAGAAGGCGCAATTTAACAATAGCCACAATGCGCCGCAAGTGTGGTCTTATGCAGTGTGCACCAATCGTGCAACCAATCTACCGTTTACCCTACTGAAAAGCATGGACATTAGCAAACAATGTTTTAAACAAGGCTTTAAGATATGGCTCTATGATGGTGCCTAGTTGTAACAGGCACCACTGAGAACTCTGTTTAAGGGTTGCCCACAAATTCACATATTGCTTTGATTGTCAAATGAGGCATACACACCCAGCATTAGCAGGAGAGTGTACCTCATGTCAGATTGCATCATTTTCCGATTTCCATTTTCTGTGAGCATATCCAATAGTTGTTGAATCCTTGTTAGTACTCAGATGATTTACTGGCTGATGAACTACAGATCTTCTTGTCCACTGTCAGCTGCACAGATTTGGTGTATACTTGACAGAAAAATGGGGTTGACATCGTACCAAATAAAAAATTGAAAACTGTTAGCCCAGTGCCGAAAGTGCCGAAACTTGCACAGCTATCTGCCTCTGACTATGCAATGCTTTACCTTTGACCTTTTCAGCTGAGAATTGCCACACTGGTCAGTAGATACTCTGGTTCTTGGAAACGTTCACAATAATGCTGTCAAAGCGTTAATTTATTTAACGGCATGAACGCATCAATTTTTTGAACAAATTCTTTAACATGTTAACGCATCATTATATTGCTGATGTTGTAATGTAACCGGACTACATCGAGAGTGTGACTATTGATGTGTGAATTTGATGGCTTTAGTTCACAGCAATTTTGGTTTTTCTGTGCATTCTCTTTTCGACTTAGGAGCCCATACAAGAAAGACATGCAAGACCTGCTGCTGATGCAGAGAACATATTAAGATGATTGCAGTTGTTTGTGTTTAAAATTAGCAGACCTGCAATTGACAGGAAAGATTCGTATAGGTAATATAGCCTAAGAAGTAAAAACGATATGGATCAGTGTATAATTTTTATTGTGAATTTTACTTATCAGTTGATAATACGGATACTGGTTCGTTGTTCGGTGCTAATGTATTTGTTGGTGAAATACATTTCTGACCATTGTATGTTTGCATGTTGCAAATAATTTGCTGGTTTTTCAGTGACTAGTGTCTGTTTCTGTTGTGTGTAGCTTGTCAAGTACTGGGAGGCATTTGTTCCGGAGGCAAAGGCCATTGCATGAATGAAATGGACTGAATAGCACTCAACATTTTGTCAGCAGTCAAATGTGTGCATTGTTTGTGAAATTCACTCAGCGATGGCACGACAATATTTAGGCAGATACGGCTTAATTTGAAGGTTTGGTGTGATAGTGTTTGGACGAAATTACTGTGTATAGGCTAAAGCGTACAGTAAGAGGTGTGATTTATTAATATGGTTTATAATGCTGATGATTGGAGACAAATCGCAGTTAGTCGTCATCCATAAAGGACGTCCGCACGAGGGGAGAGGTGTCAGCCAAAATGCAGACACAAGCGGACACGAGGAGAAGAGAGCTTCAGTTCAAGCAACGCCTGCTTTTACACAACATGCCGGCCAAGATGACAGTGTTATAACACTGGTCTGCCTGCAAGCCCTGCATCCGATATATAGCTCCTGGAATTAGTGCATTGAAGCATCCGTCACTCACCCGGACTAAACAGACAGCACCACAGCAGTCTGCAGCACGCCGCCTTGTAGTGGCTGATGACTATTTTTAGCATGCTCTCCAAGGTGAGACAGTGCTATATGGTAATAGGTATATTCAGCAAACAGGCAGTGGGTGCTGGTCACATTAACTTTGCAAATGTCATCAGTGGCAGGACCAGCGGGTGTATGGCTTGATGCGGACGAAAGCAGACAAGGGTGAGTAAGGGGTTGATTTTTATCATATTTTTGCCAACGTCCTTTATGGATGACCCCTCAGCCACGACCCAGTCTGCAGCAAAACATGTTAAACACAAGCATAAGCACACTGATGACTTCCATGTTTGGTAACGTATCGGTTTCTAACTGTGCACGACAGATTGTTTTAACACGTTGGGGCCTGTAACTCTAATGCATTCACTTTATTGTGTATAGGAGAATTTATCACGAGAACGTTGGCATTATTTGCATTTAATTAATCACACATTTTTGCTAATTTCAATTACGTTGCATGTGGGTATTTCACAGAAGCTTGAGAGAAGCTAGAGTCTTGTTGTCGGTGTCTGCTTGTGGCTGTGAGAGAGCACTGTTGATAGAGCAGTAAAATGTGTATGCATGTTCACTGGTTGCTTCAACTATTCCCACTGAGCAGTGCATACTCATGGCTGTTCGTAAGCAGTTTCCACAGTAGGTATAATATAACTTAATGTCTCGCCGAATGAATGCCCAACTATTTTGTATACTAATTCACGTCAATTTGTATAGCTCAGCATTGCTTATATGCTTTTATTTTTGTATGCAAACATTTAAGTGTTGATGTCATGTAGCCGAGCTGTGTAAGCATTCTTTAGAACATAGAAATATAGAAATATATTGTGATGTACAGTATTGCTGTTATGTATTATCGCTACCGTTAGTTGTAATTAGCGTGCCTTTGACTATTTTGACCCTAATCTTCACCTGAGTGCATTTATATGGATTTATCTTGGGAATGTTAACAATTTTATTAATTCTGAAAGCAGTACAGATTAATATTCTTTGTTCACTTAAAGTGTTAGTTTTCTAATTTTTTGCACAAGTTTGCTAGTAAGTTTGTTTTGCCATCATTGCTAATATTGATGTTTATTGTTCCTCACCAGAAAATATCACCTGAACCCAATGAGGGCTTATCGTTCTTTTATAATATTAACAGTAAAAAAGCTAACTTATTGCAGCCGAGACATGATACTTAATGATACACACTTATTATTAATATTAATGCAAACACATACTACGTTACACAGCACAGTTCAGAGATGGCAGAAAAGTATTTACCCCTATCCTCTCCCCGAAAATGATAAAAATAAAAAGTGAAATGTCTGCGATCATTTTTGAGGCCTGTGCTACTCCTTCTAAAATGAAGAAAAGTTGTGTTGAATGCCGAAATCAAGTCTTTTAGTATTTGAGAACCTTTTTAGTGTTGTTGTCAGCTATGCTGTATTAATGACTTGCTGTGGAAAGGGCTATTAACGTTTAATACAAAATAAGGTCTCAGATGTGTTTTGTCAAATTGTTTAATACATTGGGGCCTGTCTTGGTAACGCAAGTAGCAAGTATCACAGCAATATAATACAGCAACATAACGGAATAACAACTGGTAATATTCTGTCACTACAGAAAATAAATTTGTGAAATTGGTGCTAAATGCAGAATCAGATGGCTTAGAAGCTCATGTCCAATACAGTAAATTAATATGCGAATAGTGTCTTATGCACTTGCCACAACTAAGCGATTTAACTGATTGCCCGACTAGTTAACCACTGGAAGCAATACCAGCAATAAGCTAAGCAATAGTGAATGGCTATGTCTAGAGGCTCTGGATTAAAGCACTTGCTGTAAGGCAAATGCATTACTTGAGATTCTGCTGGCAACATACATGACATAATATGATTATATGTGCATGCGTTATGCATATATACAGTTTTTCAGATTTCATCTCAAATTGTACTGTTATTAGACCACAGCAGAAAGCTCGAGTCTGAATTAAGCATTCAGTCTAGTGTATGGATTCTGCCGTAGTTTCGACAGAGTGAACTAAAACTGTCACATGCAAAATTAACGTTAACACTTATGCAACACCGAAATTATTGTCACTTCATTGTTCTGTAACTTCCCTGTACACGCAGACATGGTGACCATAATGGACAGTTATTGTTATCAGAGTGTACAGTATGTTTATTTTCACAGGAGTGTCAGAAGCTTCTAAGTCTGAACTAAGCTCCTCTGCCATCTGTTGCTGCCTATTCCGTGACAGTATCGCATCTTCTGAAATTCCACGGCGCTGTCCTACAAATTCCACTGACTAGAATATCATGTGCCTTGGACATCTGTGCAGCATTGTATTACCAAGATGATTCAGAAGGCCAGAGATTTCTGATGAGCAACGGCAGACAGGAATGGACCCGAGAACTCACTTCCTCCAATACTATAACATAAACATGCAGTGCTGTGTGAAGATATCTTCAAAGTGAGAGAAATGAAATTAACTTGAATGATAATGAGATTACCCAAGTCAAATTCTACACCGGTGCGCCATGAAAAACGTGGCACTTTACTTTTGTTCGTAACTTCGCCAATTATTGATCGATTTTCAAAATTTTTTCACCGGCACACTCTGCGGACAATTTGCAATAATGTGATTACTATGCATCCCACCGCACCAATGGTCTGAAGTGTTTTATTTTCAATTTTACCAAAATGTGTGTTTGTTATTGTTATGCATTCATATTTCACAAGGTAGTGTAGAGACACATATACGATGTGGTGGGATATATAATAATCACATGATTGCAAATTGTCGGCAGTGTGCCAGTGAAAAAATTTTGAAAATCAGTCAATAATTGGCAAAGATATGGACAAAAAAGTCACAAAAGTAAAGTGCCATGTTTTTACTGGCCCACCCTGTAAAACTGGCCCGACAGGCAAACCTGACCGCAAACACTCAAAGAAGCTGAAGGTACAGCTGACTGGCTGAAAATTACAACAACAACACCACTACAAAAATTAAAATAAAACACTGAATACAAAAATGTACAAAATTTACATTTTACAAAATAAAAATTCAAACAAACTGAAACATAGCATGCATAGCACACTCAGAAAAAAACAGACACGGTTAGCATCAGAACGGGTGGTAGACATGACCAGCAACATCTTGGATTAACAAGTTTGGGGAAAGGAGCATTTTTTCCAACAGATAGCTGCAAATTTCCGATATAGGGAATATAGTGTTCAGACCGAATTTCAATTACACCCGTAAATTCATTCCCTGAAATGGGGGACACACTCCAGCCCCAAATTTTGCATTTTGGAAGAAAGTTTTGGAACATGAAAACAGATTAAAATTAAGGAGGACTGGCCCCCTGCCCGAACACCAGTACACATGATGCTTTGCTCACCTGCGCCAGTTTATGCATCTGCTCGACAAGTGCTGCAAACGTCGCCGTGACGCTGACATCAATCAGACTCTGCATGTACTGCACGGCCTGCTCATCCGTCAAATCCAGCCGAAATTTATCCTGCACCTGACCACATCCAAGTAATCGATTAACCAATTAAAGCAGAACTAAACTTTGAAAACAACATGGTCTGAAATTAAAGTATATATTTAATAAATTTCAGTGGCACTGATAAAAATGGTAAAAAAGATTTCTTATAAAAAGAGCTATTTAATGATAAAAGTGGCCTAGCAACGTGGCACCATCTGATGGTCTTAGACTTAACGAAACAGCTTTATCTTTCTCACATACGAATTTCTGCACAGAAATGCACTAAAGTGGTGAACCAGTTCGATCAATTTAGCTAAGTTTGGACCAAATTCCAGATACCAAACGCCACGCTTGAATTCTGTGGATGAAAACAAGGATAGATTAAGGTACATACTATTGGCAATTCGCGAGTTTAGCGTAGTTCTAAAACAGTCAAATAGTGTCACTTTGCAATGTCATGTTTATCATTAAAAAGCTCATTTAAAAGAAATTGTTTATCAATTTCACTAACATCATTAAAATTTATTAAATACATGCTTTAAATTCAGGCCGTGTTGTTTTCAGGGTTTAGTTCCCCTTTAAGCCGGAATCTATAATGTTGCCTAAGTGATACAAACTACTGCTAGCTCCACTAGACAAGAGGTTAGACAAGTCCAGTTGCGGGAATATCTTAGATCAACAGAACATGGCATTGCACTGATCAAGGGTGCTGACCACTCATATGAATAACCTGAAAATGACACGAAACTGCGACGGCTGTCATGGAAAAGTCAGGGTGTGACCAAGTCAGGGAAATGTCTCAAATTCTAAGGGAACCACAGGGTGCAGCAAAAAGCAGCCCCCAAAGTTTTTCACTGTTTTCTCAGCAACTGTTAGGAATTTTAATTTGCAATTCTAGATTTATTTACTGAAACGTTTCACATTAAACTGCCAAATGGTATGTGATTCTGTTGAAAAACAACAAAGTTACAGACTTTTTAACATGACTGCTTACCGATTTTTCAGCAATAAAAATGTTCAAGCTACAACACCATTTCAATAACGTCATTGAAACAACACAGTTAACTATTGATCAGATGCCAGAATTACATCGACACTGTGAATGTTCAAAGTGTCCACTGCTAGCTCCAACACAAGTCTTCAGTCACTTTGAGAAATCTTTTACAGCCTTGTCGATCAGTCCCTGTGGCAGGCTGCTCCAGATAACCTGAAGTGCTTCCTTGAGTTCGGTGGTTGTTTTTGGCTTTGCTTTAAGCTTGCGGTAAAATAACGATAATTTAGTAATAATTTATAAACAAAAATATTACTGTTTTATCAAAGCATCACTGCGGCATCATTGGCAGTAACTTGATAATCGGTTTTTGAAAATTAAACAGCATTTTCAGCTTAAACATTCTTAATGCTAAAAAATCGGTCGGCAGACATGTAAAAAAGTGCATAGCTTCATCGTTTTTCAACAGAATCACATTTGACTTGGCAGTTAAATGTCGCTTATTTCAAGTAATAAATCTGTAAAATTTCAAAGTAAGATTCCAAACGGTTGCTGAGAATACAGTGAAAAACTTTAGGGGGGCTTCTTTTCTGCCACACCCTGTACACCTATCTAGAAAACGTACTCTGGTCAAAGAAGACAACAGATTTACTTAAGTCACGAACATTAGAACAGTAACTGCAAGTCTACCTTTTTGACAGTTTTGTCTGGCTCGAGAGCAATGTCGGGAACATTTGCATCGACCATCAGTGAGAACAGATTCAGTATCAAGTTGGCCGACCTGCAAGTTTATCACACAACAGTCCACAACACTGCAATTCACAATTCACCATCTCAGTTGAATGTCACACCAAGTTGTAATATCAAAATGCAACGTCTGTGCTCTCAGTATTTATAAAAGATCTGCAGTTTTCTTCAGCATGTGCCAACTAAAACATTAAAACATTACAGATGCCTGAATATACCCAGTAAAAACTAAACATATAAAACTCGATGACTCCGCCTGTTGGCATCTTAACCTTTGACCTTACAGTCCCAAAACCTAACGCGATATTATTTGTTTATTATTTGTTTTAAGATGCACCAATTGGAAAATTCAGAAAAAGAGGCAAAACAAAGATTTCAATGATTTCAATGATCTACAATCTTGCAGCTGACCAGTATTTCCACAATAAAAGTGAAAAATGACTCCTTTATGAATACTAAGAACTAACATTACTCCAAAACTGACAAAGACTGCAATTGAAATGCAGATAACATGAGCTGCTTACAACGACTGACAATAAAACTAGATTCTTTAAGCTGAGCTTCGACCAAAATGAATCTTTTATCATAACAACATGAGGCTAAATTTATTACCGTCTAAGATGTAGGAAGGCGGTGTAACAGAGTCGCTTGAAGTCGGCAAAGTGTTCGCTAGTTGGACCACCCATTGCTTCTACCATTTCTTTACTCAACCGCATTGGAGGTGGCAACGGTTTCGGATCTCGGCCAAGAATAAAACCAAAGTCAATGTGGAAGAGTTTACCTGCACAGACAAGCCCAGCAGCATTGCATTAACGAATCACACTCATAAGTATATTAGTATATTAATATTAGTATTCATAATTTTGGACTTTGCTGCATCAAACTTCAAAGCAGAAAGTTGAGGTACTTCAGTCGTATCATGAAAGGCGAAGACAAATCTCTTGAAAAGGGTATCATTGATGGCACCTTGACCGGCAATAGGAAAAAAAAACCAAAAACAGCATGGATGGACAATATTACTTCATGGACAGGACTGAAGCTTGAACAGGCAATCCGGAAAGCGGACAACAGATCTGCATGGAAGACGACGATCGAGGAAGGCTAAAAACAAGGTATTAAACTTAACACTGTACTGACACCCAATCCCATCACTAGGGACCAACCAAATTCACGGAAAAAAATGCATGATTTCACGGCAGAATTTTTAAAATGTGTCAAATTTCACGGAAAATTCACAGAAAGAGTTTTGCAAATTCACGGGCCCCACAGACGTTATTTCGAGGTGCTGCGCTAATGCAAACGAAGAAATTTCAGAACAACGAATATTTACTACACTAAGTCAAGACTCAAGACAGTCAATGTCAACTACTTAGTGCTAAAGTGCGAGACGTAGCAAACAGCAACATCCGTACAAAAGCTGCTGATAAAACTCTGGAATTGTCATAAATTAAACTAAAAGCGCTAAAATTCAGGAAAAATCACGGATTTCACGGAAATTTTTGGCGTTTTTCACGGAAGAAGGCCAATTTCACGGAAAATGTCACGGCCGTGAAATCGTGAATTTAGTTAGTCCCTACCCATCACATTCAGACACTCTCAGTCTCGTAACGCTGGCACTAGGGGCCAGTAGTACAATGTCATCACCATACGCAATAGCACCAACAAAACATTTACCAAGCCAGCATCCAACGCCTTTATCTCCCTTATAGCCTTGGGTGTCGGTCAATGGTCACATATCGTGCTGGCTACTCGTCAGCGCGCATTTCATATCACGAACGTTTACAATAACCAAATGAATGCAGCTGTTTCATCAAGGCTGCATGTCATTGAAGGACAGCGGAGAAATAGTTCTATCGGATCAGCAAAAAAATGCACACCGAGGCCAAAAACATTTACACTTACCACCACTATTGGCTTCTTAAAATACCAAAAATCACAATTTAGTCCGCAAAATCTAGCATTCACAGCGTTTGTATCAAGACTTGTCTGCACCACACCTATATAGTGGTGCGAAAATAAACGGAAGAAAACACCTGACGTTCACACAAATAATGTCTCACCTGTCTTCGTGATAAGCAAATTGTCGAGATGACGATCACCGACTCCAAGTAGGTAAGTAATGACGCAATACCCCGCTGCAACAATTCACCAAACGCAGTAAGAACTACTGTACAATCATTGCATTAACTGAAAATGATCAATCAATGTCCAAAGTTAACATCCTGATACAAAATGCCATACCATGATGTGACAGCAATCTTGACTTGAATTGTTACGGGCATAATGTGGAAAACATGAGCCAGCTATGCCATCAAATTCTGACTGATATTACAATACAATAAACACACTTTGGCACCAACAATAAATGTAACTGAGTCATTCTTTTAACAGCTGAGCACAACATTTGTCAGAGTACAGCAGTCATCAGAAAGATCACTACACAATTAAACCACACGGTCTTCAAGCTTCATAGCCAAAAGTCAATCACACAAAAATCACAAGTTTCTCAAAGCTGACTGGCTAAACTGCTAAACATAGTGAATGTTCTACTAAGAAATACAGCTAATGCTCAAAAATAGCAATGCTGAGCATAGGTATGGTAGAACACTGAATAATTTCTGTATATAACGAGATATTGTCAACGTCATCCAGACTCGCCGTTTAACATACTTCGGGCACGTTGTCAGGATGAACCCATTCAGATACCCGAACGTAATGTTATACGGCCACACCCACGGCACCAGACCAGTTGGAAGGCCAAAGAAGCAGTGGCTGGATAACGTCAGAGAGGATTGTTCTCAGATGAGACTATCACTACCGGACACGGACAAACTAGCCAGAGACAGATGTTCATGGAGGTCTCTACTCAGCCGCAGAAACTACAGAGTTGGAGCTGCTGGCGCGCAGTGATTTGTCTTCGTCGCCAAGGCATTAAGTTAAGTAAGTCATATAACAAGCCTATGTTAACAACTATAAAAAGGATAAATTAAACAAATAAAAACGAGCGTGAAAAAATTCCGTAACAACAATAAAAAATTAAAATATAATTGCTGTTGACAAACCGCAGCTTTTGATGTAGTTGTCCATCAGTTCCGGTGCAATGCCGGACGTTGTGTTATCGTTTGGTGCAAGTTTGCGGAAGAATGAGACGATGGAACCTTCAACTGCAAGAATCTCAGCCACCGCCACCGACTCAACGAACTGCACAAAACCTGTCCAAACAGTAACCGGTTTGCGTTCGTTTATAACTGAACTAGTGTTTGCAATCTCGGAATCCCAAATCCTGAGATCCCAGCTGTTTTCGCCAATCCCACATGATGGGATTAGCGGCATCCCAATCTCGAGATTTCGGGATTACAAAAAGTGGTTAAAATTAGTGATTTGCAGCATTACCCATTTTAGAAATAAGGTACCCAGTTGCAATTAACCGGGTATCTGGGCCAGATTTTGACTTTCATGCAAATGAAGAAAAATGACACTTCAATGACGCGTACAGCCTAAGCCCAAAATGGGATCCCGAGATTACAAGTTTCTTAATCCCAGGTCCTGGAATTGAGAATTCACTAAACTGAACTAGCAAAAACAAATATTGTTTGCACTCGATAACAATAAAATGTAAGGACATGTTAAATAATCGTAAAAAATGACATCGTACCATGCTTAGTGCTTGTGGCTAAAACTTTATACGGAGTCAACTTCAAATCCAGGTTTTCTTTTCGTAAAAGCTAAAATGTACAATAACAAACAATCTTAGTAAAAGTGTGAATTATTCAACTTCTATCAACTGTTACTGCGACAAATATTATTCATAATGTGTGAAGATCGACGGTCCGCTACTCATTACAGGTTAGGTTTTGTGGTAGTCTATCTGCATTTGAAATATCTCAAAATGTTACAAATTCAAAGAAGAATCCTTATGTGCTAGAGACAAATCAATTACCTTCCAAATCCAATAATCAATAAAGTAAAAATGCCATACCCCCTGGGGCATAGGTGGGGTGCTCATCTCCCTTTCTACGGCTGTTGAGCCCGTGGGGTGGATAGACCACTGAGCCCGTGACGCATGGCCAGTGCGATGCCAGACCTACGGTTACCTTCCCAGATGCAGAGCGTCACTGCTTTTTGATCGGTACCAAATTGTACTGCTTAGTGAACAGAAGCACATGTGTGTGAACATCTTGCCCAAGGTATGCAGTGTATCTCAGCAAGTTAAAAACCAAACATCATAAAATATTTTTGTGGCGCGGTGCACGAGGTGGCGCAAAAACTAATCGACTATATTTTACTGGCAATCTGGATCACCATACGGACCAAGGTCTCAGCAATATTAAAACGATTTTTACTTGCTATTATGAGTTCTTTAGACAACATGACTATTCTCAGCAAAAGCATGCAATCTACTGTAATTACGTTTATTATCACTCATATAGCATAAAAGTTGTAAAACAACTTATTAGTCAGTAAAAGTGCATAATATTCGATAATAAAAAAAAGTCTGCAGAATACCCGGTCCATCAGAGTAATAATCTGCAGTATGAGTTGATCCTGTCGGAGGTCGTCTCCATGCTTAAATATTGCTACATATTCTTTGCTGTCTTCCGTCCGGAATGTGAACCGACACGGCATCAGGGCACTCTGCAAACAGCAGAATGGTCACAACTTGTATGTCATAATATCGCTTCAGTGATAAATAAAATCATAAGACAAACTAGAAAGCAGTCATAGCCCGCAGGTACCTCTGCCAAGGCAATGTTATTCGCCAGGTGGCGTCACCATCTTCGCTTTGCCAGCAGTTCCCATATGCCCCCTTTAACGCAATGGTAAAGAAAATTTCGAAGTGATCCAGAATCCAGGATTCCTGCCAAATAACCCCCAAAATTGAATCACTGGTAGTTTGTGCCATGCCCAACATATCCTCAAAATTTCAGAAAAATCCATCCATAACTTTTTGAGTTATCCTGCTGACACACAGACAAACAAACAAACAGACAAACAAAAACCGGCAAAAACATTACCTCCTTGGCGGAGGTAATTATGAGAGATGATATGCTGGAGGCCACAGTCAAATATGACTATGTTGGTCTACTTGTAAATAAGATAAGACAGTTGACTCTAGAAGAGTAAAACGAACACAGGTCAACTCAGCCTGGCCATCCCTCCAGAGCAGGTAAATCAAGTACCAGCCTGCTTCGCTGGGATTAAAAAGCTCAAATATCCAAATGGCCAAATCCATGCGTTACAGTCAAATCTGGCCGAATATCAGGGGTGGTAAAGATTTATGCAAATTTGGCAAAAATATTCAAATGTTTGACTAAGGTTAAAGTGGGCTGCGTTCACCTGTGTCAGGTGACAGGTTACACTGTGGGATCTCATATGGCAGGTGAAGATCCACAGCTCTGAGATCGGTTCCCATGAAGAGACATATAGCCCATAGAGACACCTTTAATCAGTTTCTGAACTGCACTAGATTCCTGACAAAAAAAAGAACAACCACAAATCACCCTCGGACTGACCTTGAACAAAGAGGCACTTTCAGGAATGATTCCTTTGATGTGAACTTCTGGATCAAGAGGCAGTGGAATCGGTTTGAATGAAGAAAAGTTGAATCCAAACACCTCCTCATCACTCAGTACAGCTTGTAGCTTCTCAATCTGTGCAAAGGACAGCAAGTTTTGTCAATTTCTTCACATCTGTACCAGCACGGCTTTGCTTATCATTATCTGCACGACACGCTTACCGGTATATACAGGGTGGGCCAAAAAAACCGGACCTGTTTGAGCGTTGATAACTCAGCGGTGGTTAATGGTAAAAAGACGTGTGATACGTCAAAAGTTTCAGAATGCTGTAAAAAATAAATGACAAATTTGCATATTGAAAAATTTTAATATTTTTGCCTAATTTGTATAAATATTCGTTACCCCAAAAATTCTGCCAAATTTGACTGTAACATATGGATTTAACATGGACATTTGAGCTTTTATAACTTAGCGATGTTTATTGATGGAAAGGCACTTAATATGCCAAAAGTTTCAAAATTGTGTACAGAAAAAGTGCACAACTTGCATGTCTCAGCATTTAAATATTCTTTGCCTGATTTACACAAATCTGTCCTACCCCTAAAATCATGCTAAATTGGCAGTAAGGCATGAATTTAAGTTGATTTTCATTCAGCATACAGTGAAATGTCAACAATCATTAACACATGCGTTGAGTTTAGATGAAATTCGACATAAGCAGTTGCCCAGCTATTGCATTCATATCCGTCATCAGTTCTTTTAGGCAGCTGGTCGATCGCTGGAGTCAATGTGACCAGGATCAGCTGAGCCAAACATTAGATTAGCACACGTTTTCTCTGGTCAGTTACTAAGATTTTGTGACTATGCTATCTGTTGCAATGCCCCCACACTGAATAATTTACAGAATTTAAATCTGTACTTTTTGGCAGTGAGTTTTTGAGTTCAATGAACTCGGGCACATGGGAGTGCAGGCAAATGCCTAATTTCAAGGGTAATGATGATTTAGGCAAATTAGACAAAGAATATTTAAATAATTTGCAATTTAAGTTCGGCCCTTTTTGTCCACAACATTCTAAAACTTTTGACATATAACGCGCCTTTCTATGGGTAATCATCGCTGAGTTATCAATGCTCAAATAGGTCCGGTTTTTTATGGCCCACCCTGTATAAGTGTAACTTTATAAATAGAGTACCCTACAGAAACATGCTGAGATTCAACATTTTATACTTCATTTGATACTCTGTTTGAAGACTCAAACTCATGTTTTACACTACCATATTTTAAAAACCAGACTTGTTATATTTTATGCTACAGTATCTATTTTTTATCATAACCTCAATGATGAGCTTTTCATTCTGCCATAGCACACTATAAAAAAATTCTATTGCACTGTTTAAACAGCTGATTTCCACTGCGCTGGCTTACAGACATAGCATGGGCTAATATTATGTGGCATTATTGGGAGGCTGTACTGCACATTTCACTTGTCTGGACTATGTGTCTGTCTATATACTCTGATCTAGCCGGGTTTAAAAGAAAATTACTGCACTTACTGGCGATATACATAATTTAACTACATTGTCAGCACTGGTCACTGGGCTATATAATCTATCACACAGTAGTGACAGTATTATGGACAGTCTGTATTTGATAACATGCTTACTCACTGACTGCTATGAAATAATGACATGCCAACACCACTAGTTTCTTCACTACCTTTAGCTCTGAAAAGCTAGCTCAAATAAATTGCACCTAAAAATGACACATCCAAAAATCCACGAACATTTTGCTCTAACTAGGTTTGCCAGAAATGGTTGGTTGCTAGACAAACCAGATCAAGTGCATCCCCATTTTGTACAACGACAATGCAGTCCACTCTTGACTCAACAAAACTGCATTTTAATCCCAAATTAAATCATTCCATTAAAAATAACAATGAAAATAAACCTTCTTCTTCCTGTTGGCGCCCTCACGTGAAATGAGTTTCACAAGATGAAGCAGTTTCTCCATAAAACGTTGCTGATCCACCAAAGCAGCATGACGCAACCTCCAGTCACCACAACCCTAGACACAGCAAACATTTCTCCAACAATGGTGGTGTAGCATAGCGGTAACACGTTTCATTCGATCAACGAAGTTACTCTACGCCGGGCTGGATTAGTACTTGGGTGAATGACTGCTTCCAGGCAAGTAAACCATCTCAGTATGTAACCAGCCGCCTAGATCAACTCAGCCTTCCATCCCTCCTGGGTAGGTAAATCGAGTACAGGCCTATCTGGCTGGGGTTAAGGCGGGGCGCATTCACCTGTGTTGGGTGGCAGTAACACTGTGTGATCCCATATGCTCCTTAGCTCTGAGATGGGTTTCCTAGCATTTAATCATTTAACCATTTTACAACAACAACAACTATAACTACTACTACTCCATGAACTGTTGCTGTGCTGACATTGACAGAGCAGCACGGATAGCTGCCAGTCAGCACAACTGTAACCACAGCAAACTATGCTGCAACAACTACAACAACAACAACAACAACGACAACAACAATAACAACTACTACTACCAATAATAATAATACATAAATTACAATCCTAGCCACAGCACACATTCATACACTTAGCCCGCTGCTGCTGCAGAGTGCTTGTGTGCCGGGTGTCACTAGAGAACAGTCTCTCACAGCGCATGCACGATCATCACCTGACACAGTAGATCACAGGTTGTCAGCATGTCCAATAGAGGATCAGACAGATGTAAAACTGAGGATAGCGATGTCAGTCATTATTGCTGAGTAGCTGGGCAAGCCTATAGCCAATGTTCCAGTGTCTGTAGTGATTGAGTGAGCGAGTGACTGAGCAACGATGCTTATATCTGGCACGTTTAAGTGAACAAGTCACAACGTGCCGCAGCATAAACGAATAAAGACACCGTAAGTAACTGCCTATGATGTAATGAATGTCTTTCTGTCGGATCTCAACTGGCAGGTTTTCCATAGCTGCGAACCAGCTGCCACGAAACTTTTGTCGCCGATCTGTGACTGCATCCGCGGCACCACGCACGCGTAAATGACCGATGACCTAAGGTGCCGACGTCCCACCTCAGTAATGAGCTGAAAGTAATCAAACTAGTAAATTGCTGATGCTACTGCTACAAAAATCATTTCTGGTTTAACTAACAAATTTCTCTGCACTCACTCCACATTACACGAGATCATCAAGAAAGTACATTTGGAGATCGTAGCAGAAGGTTTCTCACAGGCCCAATTTCCATCATCCCAAAGCCACACCAACAGTGAGAGAGAAACCAGCAAAAAACAGCGGCGACGAAATTTGAATTTGAAAACAACAGAATTCCAATGTACAAGGTAAACAACACGAACTGCACATACACAAACACTAACAAAGACAGACAGATAATTAACATCTGTTTAACCAGCTTATTTTTTTTCTATTTTTCTGTACTCATGCCATAGGCAGCATCCCAAAGCACACTTTTGTGGATGCCAGAGCCAAAGGGGGATTTTCACAGACTTGACACCCAACCAGTGAGTGGAATCGATGAACAAAAGACAAAACAACGAAGCAAAAACATAACTAAATATTAAAGAGCTGCTACCAGTGATAAAAATAACAATAATGTGGACAATTTCTAATGTGTCATAACATAGACAACAATAATTACAAGGGCACAAACTACCTGTTTCTATAAAAATGATGAGCGAAACAAACATTGTTCTTGGTGGAAATGTAAAATACAAATATAAATACAAATACAAAATGGACAAACGCCAGTGCCAAAGCTGACCTTGCGAAGTGCAATGTGGAAGCGATCGAGGACAGTGACATACATTTGCGTGACAGAATTGTCCTTGCTCTGAGTGTCCTGCTCGTCCACTTCTACCGTTAGATACCTGCCATCAGTCACAACGTGCTGAATGTAAACTCCCATGTGCCAAAACTGTGACTAACTAGCTGTGAAAATCTACCAAATTACCAAATTTACTGACGACAAAAAAGCCCCGCTAATGCAAAGGTGAACGCGCAACAGCGGTGTACCGTCGTACGCTAGTGATCCACCGACTTCATCCGTGATCTCATCCGTACGGCTTTTGGCTGCAGTTTCACACAAGGCCCAGTAAAACAAAATCACTCACCAGATGGCGCCAGACGACCTACGGCTAAATAATTATGTAGGCCCTATAGTGTTTTACTTGTACTCACCAGAGGGCGCCACTATCTCGCTCTGGCAACACCATATCGGCTTGATATTGCAAATTTTCCCTACCCTCTCTCATTTAGCACCCTCGTTCAGGGAGACCCCCTTCGAACTTATGGAAAAGCCTTACGGTTCCTGAAATTAGAGTCTTCCAAGCAGCCGACGGTGAAGATTTGGTGATCGTAGCTTGCACCGTTTTTGACTGAATCACCCGTGTGACAAACAAACAGACAGACGGAGAGACAGAATTTCGATGTTTAAGACGCGCTACAGCAGTAGCTGCTGTTGCGCATAAAAATCCAGGACTTATCCAGGACTTTCCAGGACCCCAAGAAAAAATTTTCAGGACTTTTTCGTAGCCCACAAATGTTTAAATATAACGTAGGAAACTACAAGTAATCTGTAAGTAAAGTGAGCAGAAAAAATAATTTCTATTTCAGCCTATGAAAAACGTGTGACTTTCAAAGCTATTGTTCCAGGACTTTCCAAGTTGTGGTATTTTTAAGAAAAAAATCCAGAACTTTCCAAGACTTTCCAGGAGGCGTGGCAGCCTTGAAATTACAACCTTTATTTACTAATCTACTGTTGCCTTCTTCAAAATGATTTCCACTCGCCACTGGATGTCACCACTGTGAAGAAGACGTCATAGATGTCAGAAGATAGGTAAGACCCTCGTACTGACTGGCAACATTCAGCAGCAAATGAGAACTGTTCCAAGAACGGTAATAGCAGTTAACGAAAAAACGCCAACAAATTAGCAAATAAAGGACATAATATGAATAATGCACATAACATCATTTGCCAGAATCACACAACCACAGACAACTAACTCATTTGACAGCGCTCAAAACAAGACAACCCTGGTCAGAAGCTGATGAAAAAAATCAGTAATTTGCTGAATAATCTTTTTAAGTCACTACAAAAATACGGCATTCCTTGTTCAAAAAAAACACTTCTCAAATCCTTAACCTTCTTTAATGCTTGACTTCACAATTTATGACTCTATATACACCAAATTCACACAAAAAACAACGTGCCTTTTCCAACTAACCTTAGCAACAAAGTAGGTATCTCGACAAACTGTAGCACAGGAATAAAAAAAAACCAGATATATCTTTTTCACATTACGCATGACACTTAGTTCCCTTTTAAAACTGATATAGTATGTAGTTACTAAATTCACATTTTACTTACTTGCTGACATGCAGTTGTGTTATAATTACCTTCTTACTGTCATGTGTTAGCCAAATCAAAAATAAACTGATTTAACACTCACCAGTAAAAGTAGTTGGCTAGCGTGGAGTTGTTACATGCTCGACTAATGAGAAAAGTTGACAGATCCATCTATTATGCAGAACATTTGTAAACAAAACCAAAGCAAGAAATTTGAGCTAATGCTCACGAGACGCGCGAAAGCCTATAGCAGTTCCTGTTCGCAAACTGTCAGTCTATCTCCAGCCATTTCGTCATGACTTTTTGATGCCCTCGTGTGCAGGTTTCCTCAAACCTAAAAAATCGAGACTTGGACTGTCAAAATCTACATTCAACGCTGAAAATTTCATATGCAGCTTGTCCATGTTTATCTCAATTGGTTTCAACGCAATTGACTCTTGAAATGTGTCTCGCAGCCCGAAATCACCAAAAAATCCATTAAAACTAGAGCTGTCAAAGCGTTAAATTTTTAAATGCATGAACGCAATGAGTTAATTTTTTAACGCATTAATTAACACGTTATTAATGTACCCAGGCCCGTCAAAAGAAAGAGTAGAAAAGGTAAGTTACTCCAGGTCTCGCGACGTTTGGGGGCCCCGCCTGTAGAATATAAAAAGTTAAAAACATTTTAAACGTATAATCAACAATAACTGCCATCATAGCTAGCATAGAAATCTATTTTAGCCTGTCGTCAAAATAATTATTTATTTACAGTAATGATAGAACAACAACTACAGTTTAGTTA
>Ga0209671_1001638_pt1 | contig 19171 bp, 17 predicted proteins | sample WorMetHERISLAND2_2_FD_187401 | JGI IMG/M metagenome (GOLD analysis project Ga0209671, IMG submission 187401) | Marine gutless worms symbiont microbial communities from Max Planck institute for Marine Microbiology, Germany - Olavius geniculatus... | ecosystem: Host-associated > Annelida >...
CATCTTCCCTCCCCCCACCACTACGCTGCACTTCTAGCCATAGACCGTGGCATCGCATATACTCCTCGGCGGAATGTTGCCAGCCTAAGCCTATAGATATTTCACGCCTCTGGCTAAGCTGATGATATCCGCTGCGTCGTGGTTGTCGGGTTCAAAGCGTAATCGCTGACGAGTGCAGCAGCAGCATCAGCAGCAGCAGTGTGCCGTGCAGTACAGTAGTAGTCACAGTACTCGGTGATAGCGAGAGAAACGCCGGTCAAGTCTGGCACAATGATGTATGACGAGCATATGTTGCAACTATATAGTTCCTGACCAGTGTAATTGTCGCTCGCAGACAGTTAAACCGTCAGCAATAATCTTTGTAAACTACAGTACGCCAACGCTGACGCTACTCGAATCTGCCAGATGCAACTGTGCCGTAGTAGATACTGTGCTGTAACTAAACAAGACGAAGTCTTTGCAAAAGTTCTTACATTCTGTTGTTTCGTCGTTTCTCACCGAATCCTCAGATAATGTATGCCAATTTATTGTCTCGTCGAACTCGTTGGCAATTTTGGTATCAGTCTAGAACTCCGAACTTAAACTCGGACTAAGTGGCCTCAAATACACCGTGTCCGGAAAAATGTAACCCTCTAGACATCGTACAATAGAAACGTCAAGTCCGAACCAATCTGAATGACATTTCGTATGCTTAATTCCCAGTAAATTGCTGAAGCGATCACCAAACTTCGTTGTTGAAAAATATTATTTCGTAGCGGAGTTATTTAGTAATTGCTGAATAGGCCTATAGATAACAAAATATCCCGTTTAGTTTGCTCTATGGCGCACGACTGCAGACGAAAGTTCTGCAAACAGAACCGGTGCGAGCCGAGTGTGGTTTAAGTTTAATTCCAGCGCTGATGATGTTCTGTGTAGGTAGTTCTGACGAGACGGAATCTGAGGCGGGGTGGATAGAGGGCGTGGCAATCCTCGGTGCGGTGGCGGTGGTCGTGCTGGTCACAGCGTTCAATGACTGGCGCAAGGAGCGACAGTTCCGCGGACTGCAGAGTAAGATCGAGCACGAGCACAGGTTCGCGACTCTACGCGCCGGGCAGGTGGAACAGGTGCCCGTCAGAGACCTGCTCGTCGGCGACATCTGCCAAGTCAAATACGGTCCGACTAACTCTCAGCTGTTTACGTATTCGTTTTATCGGTAGAGTGTGACGAGGCAAAATAAACTCGTGCTTATTTCTTGACGGTGATCGACGGTCAGTTCTGCGTGGAATTAATTGCGTGTGATGAACAGACGCGAAACTCGTTTCAGTTGTAACGCTTGACCAGAATGAGATGGTGAGCGGTTATGATATTTCATGACCTGCTACTAAAGGACTCGGAAATAGGCCACGTACTTTTTGCACGTAATCGTTTCGCGTCAGATTTTCAGCTTAAACAACCAACAAACTCACACACCCACTATTTATAACTTGCCCGGCACTGTCCGGCCATTCTAATAGGCCGCAATACGCGTCTTGCCTGTCTGTCTGTCCGTCAATTTTGTCTGTTCTCTCTCCGCCGAGGATCCTACCTCGAAAACAAAAGCAGCGTAGAAAACTAAACTTAGTGTGAACGTTTCTCAGACCACGAGTAGCCCGTGTGCCAGTTCTCAGTTCACAGAATCAAAGGTTGGCTGAACGGCAACACGATATGTCAGCACTGGGCCGATATGTTTTTTTTCTACAGGGTGCGGCAAAAAATTAGCCCCTGAAGTTTTGCGCTGTTTTTTCAGCAACCGTTTAGCATTTTAATCTAAATTTTCACAGATTTATTTACTGAATTGTTTTACGGCTAAATGCCAAATAAAATTTGATTCCATTGAAAAAATGACGAAGTTATGGATTTTTTAACGTGACCGCCTACCGATTTTTCAGCGTTAAAATGTTTTAGCTGCAACGCCAGTTCAATAACGTTGCTGAAACAAGTCAAACAACACAGTTAACTAATGATCAGATGCAATAATTTTGTTGTCACTGTGAATGTTCGAAGTGTCCACCAACAGCTCCAAGCTCCAACTCAAGCCTTCAGTCGCTTAATTTGAAAAGTCTTTCATCGTCTTGTCGATCGGTCCTTGTGGTAGGTTGCCCCAGATAACCTGAAGTAATTCCTTGAGTTCAGCGATTGTTTTCGGCTTTGTTTTTGGCTTGCGGTAAGCCTCCAACATTGCACATCACACGTGATAGTCCACTGGGTTTGTATTCGGCGAATTTGGAGGCCATTAGTTTTTTGTGATAAAATCTGGACAGTTGGCCTACAGTTAGTTCTGTGCGCTGCGCGCTGTGTGTGGAAGATGAATCCGGTAGGCAGCCGGCGATTGCTTTGAAAGAACAATAATTTAGTGATAATTTATAAACAAAATAAATTACTGTTTGTCAAAGCGTCACTGTGACGACATCGGCAGTAACGTGGTAACCGGTTTTTGAAAATTAAATAGCATTTTTAGCTTAAACATTTTTTAATTCCAAACGGTTGCTGAAAAAACGGCGAAAAACTTTAGGGGGCTACTTTTTTTACCGCATTCTGTAGTTAGTAACGCAGTCATCACTTAACGTCATATTCCCGGATAGTACCATCGCCGATATTTATGTATACTATACAGGGTGATTTCGCGGCAGTATCTTCCCTGTCTGAAGTTACCGCAAACGAAATTTATACGTATTACGGCACTATGTGATAATTTATCTATGTACTTGTACACCTACACAGGTGATCTGTTACCTGCGGACGGGATAATAATTCAGAGCAATGATCTCAAGGTGGACGAGAGCTCACTGACTGGCGAGTCAGATCATGTCAAGAAGAGTGAAACCGCCGACCCAATGCTTCTTTCAGGTGTGCTCGTCAGTTGTCGTTTACGCGACACCCTTTGTATGTGCAATAGCCTACACCCTGTAGTGCGTTGCGTAAAATGCGCGGTGAAGTTGTCGCATTGGTTTCTATCAGTTATCCCGCCCATCGGTATTTTTCTTCAGAGTTTCTACAACCCAAACTGAAATCGCGCCAGAGAAAAATTTGCATTGCAAATTGCGACCTAACACAGTGGAATGATTAGTCTACTATAATGTAGACAGCATATTTAGCAACGCCCTCTTTAACGGCATATCTTCGACTTCATATGATTTCTTTTTTCTCTCCCTCAAAAAAACCACGTTTGCATCGATGCCGAATGCAAGTTACTGTCAATCAGTTAATCAATCAAAAAATAATTACTTACAAAAAACAGTTATAATTAATTACAAGATAATGTTCATTTGAACACGGAGTCTGTCTGATGCATTTCGATAGTTTACAGTATTTGTTCATATAAATATAATCAGTGAGCTGTTTAGACTGGTAGAAAAAATCAAACAGTTAAGTTTCAAATTGTACAGCAGCAATGATCCTTTCATCCTTTTCTATTATTTTAACTAAACAATAAACATTGTCAGTCACGAGACCATTCCATTCGTCACCAGCGCTTTACTATAAATGGTCCATCGTCACCGTGCGTCACTGTTACGGAGATATGGCGCCTCAAATATTGGACGCACGGACGTGGACACAGAAAGAAAGATGGAAGAAGGGAAAAAGAAAAAGGAAGGAGGAGGGGAAGGGAAATGAAAAGTGGAGAGGGAAAAGGAAGGGGAAGAGTAAGGAAAGGGGGAAGAAAAGGTAAAGGGAAGGGGAAAGGAAAAGGAAAAGGGGAAAGCGAGAAGGGTAAGGGAAAGGGGAAAGAAAGGAAGAAAAGATAAGGGAAGGAAAAGAGAAAGGGAAAAGAAAGGGAAAGGGGAAGGGAAGTTGGAAGAGAAGGTAAAGTGAAGGGAAAGTGGAAAGAAAGAGAAAAGGAAAGGAAAAGGAGAAAGAGGAAAGAGAAAACGGCAAGGGAAAGCGAAAGGGGAAGGAAAAGAGGAAGGGGAAGGAAGATGGTGGAAGGAGAAGGGGAAGGGGAAAGAAAAGGAGAAGGGGAAAAAGGAAAAGACAGGAGAAGACTGAAGAAAGATAGCTTAAGAAAAGTTGGACGCACAGACGCACGGACGGACACTCAGGTGATTTTATACTCTGTCCAATGCTATGCATTGCATTGGACAGACAACAAGATAAAACCTAAGATAAAAATTGAATTATTTTACCGAATTAACGGAATTATACGTCTCATATTATATGTATCGCATACTTACTTCACACAAATCTTATCATGGTTGCACTGGCAGTGGCGTCGTGGCTGCAGGGGGAAAATTGTCGCAAACTTTTTTCTTGTCGTAAAATTGTCATCCAAAAATGCAAAATTTGGAGCTGAAAATCCTCATGTTGGAGTGTTGGGGAAAGTTAGGGGCGAAATAAAAAAATTACGCTCTTTTTATCTCCTCAATCGTAAAATTGCAATCTTCTGCCCCGCCCGCTTAGTTTTGTAAACCGACGCCGCCGCTGTTGACTGGACTTGGGTATGGACGACATGATGACGCTGCAGAGGCTGCTTTGTAGGTACGCACGTGATGGAAGGCAGTGGAAAAATGGTCGTAGTCGCTGTTGGAGTCAACTCACAAGCAGGCATTATCTTTGCGCTGCTTGGAGCCACCAAAGAAACCACCAAAGACGCCAACAAACCGAACGCGCCCCCGGGTAACTGCTATAGACTCTGTCTGGTTTTTCTTTCAATGTTCGTTTAGTGAAATGCGCTTTCAATATGCAGAGCACGAAGAACATTCGTAAAGCCTTTGTAATGTAGTGACAGAAAGTAATAAAACACAAGCGTTTTTACGCGCGAAAGCAGCTGTGCTTTCAGCGCGTCTTAGCTATCGCAATTCTGTCCGTCTGTCTGTCTGTCTGTCTGTCACACGGGTGGATCAGGCAAAAACGGTCCAAGCTAGGATCTCCAAATCTTCACCGTCGGCTGCCTGAAGACTCTAGTTTCAGGAACCGTAAAGCTTTTCCATAAATTCGAAGGGGGTCTCCCCGAACGAGGGCGCTAAATGAGAGGGGGGGTGGTCAAAATTTGCGATTTTCGGCCAATAACTCGCTGTATCTCAGTAACGGTGCGAGATAAGGCCTAGGTTACTAATAATCACCAATAGCAAATCGTATACTGGCTGTCGATTGGCGCCGAATTCAATGACCTTGAACGCCAAAATAGGGGGTTTTACACATTTTTTTCGCGATATCAGGCTGCGCAAGTCTATATCATTCACAAGAAGGCGCCACCGTCGCCAACGCCACACGCGCCTATGGCCGATGTGTATTATGGTCCCGATGGGCCGAGTCCAAGTGATATGCGATTTTCGAAACTATAACTACTGAACTGTAAATGCTATAGGCTTTCGCGCGTCTCGTGAGCTTTGCTCAAATTTCTTGTAATGTATAGTTACAATAAACACTAAGGGAATCACACAATTCACTGTTAGTAAAACTCAGTGTGCAGTCTATTAATTTAGATGAACGCATATGTCACAACACCATAAAGTTTTGCTAATTCCGTGTAAAATAGCTGTTTATGAGGTTTTTCACTGCACGCGTAATGATGTGTAGGCGAATACGTCATAAGCTTATTATCAGTATTAAGTAACTACTCTTATCTGACAGCGCCCTACGCAAATTGCAATGATTTAGCAGATAAAAAACTTTTCACTGGATAACCATTAAACAACGCAGTCACAGATGGTTCTGTGTCAAAACCGGGAACGTTAAAACTTAAAACTATGCGCCCTGATTCTTTCTGAGACTTTGGCGCTTTATAAATTATTTACTTACTTACTTACTTAAAACCTTAGTGTCGTCGTTCCCGGTTTTGTTGGTCCACTGTCACGAATGTATAAAACAGTGTCGTTTTGTTTAACGACCAAATTTCAAAATGTTAATTTGTTTTGAAGATACAAATGTAGTGCACTGGACTACATCGTGTTTAAAAAATGTCGACAAGATGCAAGAACCGCAACAGCAGTGTGTTGTTCGTCCGTGTCTGTGTATGTTTGTTGGTCTGTCTGCATGTGTGTCTGCGTGTATGCGTGCAGCCAGTGCGACGGCAAACGACGCTGTCAAGTCGGCGGAGCCGCGTGCGCCGCTTGCTGAAATGGAAGACATCGAAGTCAAGACCAAGAAAGACAAGAACAAAACTACCGAGGTTTTAGAATATTGCAACTGACTCGATATACCTACTCGTCACTGGACTGCGTTTTATTTGTGTTTGTCTGTGGGAATCGCAGTAAGAATAAAGAATCATTTAAAATACTTTTAAGTTTGAATCGTGATTTAAAATCGAACAGACTGTTTCTTAAACTACATCCCACAAAAGTAATCAAAGATATTCTTAGTAGTTTTTTTGATACTGTGTATTGTGCGTCCTCGACCAATACAACCACAGCCCTGAAATTTTTGTCAAAATCCGTACATAAATTTTTGAGTCATCTCGCGGGCAAAAAAGATGTACCAAATGAAGTTCTGGCTGTTTTTTTTCTTTCGATGACCAGTTGCCACAAACACGTCGTATTCCAGTAATTGATCTGGTGGTAAATAAAAAATCGCATGGTCAAACAGTCGATCGTGAAGGCTTGTTTATTAAACACTTTTTTGATAAATATCATTCAAAACAGTTTGTTTTGCCATAATTGTCCAGTTGGCAATGTGCTGCTGTCGCTGTAGCAGTAATAGTAGTAGTAAGCTTAGTTGTTGTTATTGTTGTTGTTGTTAACATTGTGCTGTTGACGGTTTGTCGTTTGTTGTCGGTTGAAGAAAAAGGCGGAAGCCGAGGAGACGGACGTGAACGCGGCTCATAAAGAGAAGTCAGTTCTGCAGGCGAAGCTCACCAAACTTGCCATACAGATCGGATACGTCGGTACGTCAATGTCAACTTTTGACATTCTTGACCTACGTTTGCAAACCTGACCAGACCTAAACCCCGACTTTGATTTTAACCTTAACAGTGATCTTGACGCTTGTTATGAGTGCAGGCACGGCAGTGGCTTTGCTAACTGTTGTCATTCTGGTGCTGCGGTTCACCATTGCCAAGTTCGTCGTTGAAAAAGAATCCTGGCACATGGACTACATTCAGCAGTTCATCAAATACTTTATCATCGGTGTCACTGTTCTTGTCGTCGCCGTTCCAGAAGGACTGCCGCTGGCCGTCACGCTGGCACTCGCTTACTCCGTCCGGGTGCGTATTGGATGCCAGCTCCGCTCGGCGTGATCTGAAATCATTTCCGTTTTGTCGATTTACGACAATGCTCAGAAAACGTTCGCACCATTCTTGCGCTGACCGCTAAGCTGTAAGCTTAAAGGTCGGCCCTTTGTCGTGGTTGTCGTCCGTCCGTCTCTCCGTCACGGATAAATTGTGGCTAAACGGTGCAAGATAGGGGATAGGGCCTACGTTGTTATTGATTACTAATAGGAAGTCGCATATTGGCTTTTAAATTACCTGCAAATCATCGACCTCGGATGACCTTTAAGGTCAGTAACAGCCAGTACGGTCGGCCTTATCCTAGCCACAGCTGGGATCTTGTTGGTGTTCTACAGCTTCTCGTTTTCGAACAGCGAGCCGTAGCAGACAGTCGGACGGACGGACGTTCAAGATCCACGTTGAGGCCTATTTTGTCAGAATCAAATGATTATATAGTGGCCGGTCCGGTATGTGTCGTTTTAATTTGAGCACGTGTGATACTTCTTTAACGCAAATGTTTTAAAATGTCAGTGTGCTTGGGTAAATTGTTTTTTTTGCTAGTTTTAGTCAGGCTACCGTCAGTGACGAGTCCTGTATGTACGCTCATGCAAACTTCTTTTTTGCTGCAGACTGTTATCAGTTGATGCGTTTATTGACAGGGGCATCATTTAGAGGAGACTGACTGAGAGTCTACGGACCCCCCCTCCAAAAAATTATGACTGTATTTTTCCCCTGTAAATCGTATCTTTAAAACATTGTTACTCTTGGCAGACAATACGTTACTTTGACCGAGACCCCCCAATGATTTACTAAAATGACGCCACTGTTTATTGGGCAAATAAATGATTGAATGATTGAAAAAATTGACTTTACGTTGCGTTACGTCGTGTCGTGTGTAGAAAATGATGCATGACAACAACCTGGTTCGGCACTTGGACGCCTGTGAGACGATGGGCAACGCGACGGCAATCTGCTCCGACAAGACCGGAACGCTGACCACCAACAGAATGACCGTTGTACAAAGCTACATTGCCGGTTTGTGTCCATCAATAGGCCCATCTACGCTGATATTCGGCTGAGTGCCAGCTTTTTCGGCTAATATTTGGATCAGAGAAAGTATTGCAGGAAGAACTGCCAGTAGGCCTACGTCTGCCGAACAGAATGCAGCAAACTGTTCAAATAAAGTCACAACACTGTTTTAAAGTTACAAACAAAAGCATTATTTCGTAGTTTTTATCCCAAGTTTTAGCCAAAAAAAATGATGCGTAAGTTGTCGTCGATGTGATTTTATATGGCAGCTCTTCATAGCTCTCAGACAGGCCCGTCGAGAGCCACAGCCGGGCCCTGGGAAACATTCTCGTGGGGCCCCCAAACATTTTCACGGAGCCCCTCTGGGGAGAAAATTTTGATTTTTTTTGAAAATGGTACATTATGTCATACTTTATATTTCTGGCCGACGGCGGGGTTCCCAAACGTCGCGGGGCCCGGAGTAGCTTACCCCCTACCTCACCCTCTCGACGGGCCTGCTCTGAGATGGGTTTTCTACTAAGAATTATATTTCTTAAACCTTTAAACCTTAAATCTGCTTGAGGAACAGACAGAGTTGCCACCGCTGAAAGTGAATGCTATTTGTTGAGCGCGTGTAACACCCGCCGGCTGGCTGTCGCGTGCATTGCAGGTGGATATCACAGGACTTGTCCGGACTTTAGCAACATTCCAACACACACCGGCGACCTGCTCATCCGGTCAATAGCAATCAACAGCGGATACACGTCCAAACTGCTGGTAAGTCACAGGCTAATGGGGTGTTAACACGATCCAGCAAACGTCCAGCAAACGTCCAGCACTTCACGTGTATTTTGAATACATTTGCTGTAAGTTTGCTGGACGTTTGCTGGATCGTGTAAACACTCTATTATTGATACCCAGACAGACAGACACAGACAAGCCGGTAGACGACGTGACTCGTGACGCTGTGAGCACGGACGTTGTCTATAGCACAAGCCGTGCTGCGGACAGACGGACAGACTGACATAGCCACAGACACTGTTTGACAATAAGGGTCGCGCATAGCTTGCAGCATCGCGAGTCAGCAGAGAGGGAGGGAAAGGAGGAGACAGACAGACAGACAGACAGTTAAACGACACGGATGATTAGTATGACCAGATGTGAGAGATAGACAGTTACGTACACACTTCTTCGTTTCGTTAACTCTGCTTTTTATCCGCTTAACGTTGATATAATTGCTTATGAGTATGACCTGTCCTATATTACACGGGTGATCTGGGTCTGTATCACGTGCAGATGCCGCAGTCGAAGAGCGAGCTGCCGAAGCAGATAGGTAACAAGACCGAGTGTGCTTTGCTCGGGTTCGTCGTTGAACTGGGTCAGAGTTATGAGAACATCCGCGAGGCGATGCCCGAGGAGAGGATCATTAAAGTATACACGTTCAACTCGGTGCGCAAGTCCATGAGTACGGTGGTACCTCGCAGTGACGGCCGCGGTTTTCACGTCTTCAGCAAGGGAGCGTCTGAGATCGTTCTGAAAAAGTTTGCGAACATTCAGTCGTTTTTTGTCTGTCATTGCGCGTGGTCGCTTTAGACGTGGTGGCTATGTCGTGTAAAAGATTTTGCTGAACTGCTGGACGGGTCGTACATTTTTGCAAATGTTTCAAAGGTACCTGCGTATAAGCACCGACATTAATTGCAAAACATTTTTGCAAACGTTTTTTGTTTTGCATGCAATTGTTCCCAAAGCAGTAAAAGTTGTCGTCATAAGCTTATAATGAATCGAATATTTGTGATGTTATAAAATGCTGTCGTTCTAATAGGCCGTATTGCGGGTCGTGTTTGTTTATCTTTTCGTTAGGCCTACTTCATTTGTCTGCTGTTTGTCACGTACAGCCTCGTAACTCAAAAACTACAATAATTGGTGTAAAAGTTCTCAAAGGCACGAGTAACCAACCGCTGTGCCAGTTTTCGCTCCAAGAAGTCAAAGATTATTGGTCATGGTCAGGGTTGGGGTTAGATTTGCGCTGCTAGGTGGACGGCCGGGAAAATGACCAAAACGGTCCAAAACTAAAACGGCCCTCGAATGTCGAAAACGGCCAATGTGACAAGTCCAAAACATGACAAAACGGCCCACAGAGAAGTCGAAAACGGCGTCGATCATAAATGAATAAGCAAAACACGACGCACTACAGCTGTCTTGTTACACCTTAGTACAGACTCAGAGTTGGAATTTTACGAATATTTAACAGAAATTTAAACTAATGCTCATGAGACGCGCGACAACATTGTTTAACAATAATTTTGGCACAGTTATTTTCTCTTGAAATAGGCCTATGTGTCGCGGCCTAAAATCACAAATTTTTTTTAAAATTGTGTTTTTTTTTATTTCAAGATCGTTTAAGGTTATCAATGTTGGTACCTTGGAAAGCTCGTCAGTTGCTTTTTATGATAAGCAACGAGTCTGACTTTCTGCACCCGTTCTTACGTTAGATGATTTAGGGGGTACTCCTTTTTAACGTCTTTGTTCGAGGAAATCTTTTCACCCAGCGCACGAAATTTCGTCACAATAAGCCAGAAACTACGCTATCATACGATAAAAGCCCGGCGTCTCTGTCTTACCTGAGCTTGGTTAAGTACCGTGTTGTGACGGACGGATAGAATCACGATAGCTAGTATTCGCTCACCATCACGTGCTCTCGCGCGTAATAATTATGTTAGTTCTGGTTATTGGGAATGTGCAAAAAGCTAATTTTGAAAAATTTTAAAATTTTGTCAAATTCGTGAATTTTTACGAATTTTAGATTGCTAACACACGAATTTTCACTCAATGCACCTTATACAATGCACACGCGGCAGCGAGAAGCAGAAGTTCTAACAACTGTGGGCCGTTCTGGTCTGGGCCGTTTTGGTCAAGGCTCTGGGCCGTTTTGTACTTACGTTGGGCCGTTTTGGACGTCGGTGTGGGCCGTTTTCAACACGTCAAAAAATTATGGGCCGTTTTGGTCTGGGCCGTTTCGGTTTTGGTCCGTTTTGGTATAGACCCGACGGCCGCATGTGATGTCAGTACTGATCCGACATCTCGGCTTGTCTGACCAGGTGCAACTGGATACTGGGCGAGGACGGTGAAGCTCACGAGTTCACGGTGCAAGACCAGGAGATGATGGTACGCACGGTGATTGAGCCGATGGCTTCTGACGGCCTGCGCACCATCTGCCTCGCTTACAAGGACTACGTCACAGGTATAGCCAGCATCGTCATGGCAATGGGTGCAGGGGGGGCAGTCGCCGCTTGATGTTGAACTGTCGTAAGATCGTCGGATGATTTTCTTTTTGTCGAAAAATGCAAAATGTGGGCTGAAAATCTCCATTTGGGGAAATTCAGGGGCAAACTTGAAATGTTGAGCACCCATAATTTCTTCTGCCGGAAATTTGCAGTGTCTGTCGGAGAATTGTAACTACCTGTCCCACCTACTTCCGAACCCAGGACACCGCTGGCAGCAGCAACCGTGATATATATAGCGGTAACAGTAGCATGTTTTTTACTCGATATTGAAGTCCCTTTGTTACCAGTTCGACAGTTTGCCAGTTTATAGACGTGTAGATAAACGTTTCTGGTGTATTTTTTGACGTCGTATTTTACGAGTTGTGATTTCCATTTAACACAAAACACGTTCGCACGCGACGCAGTGCTTTTGCGTACTTTCTGACACAAGTGATGCACACGATGGGCGAAAAGTAGGCCTACGCAAGCAAGATTGCAACGAGCGAAGCGAACGCAAGAAAGTAGGCAACAAACGCATCGGACGCAGCTGCTTAAAGAGGTTAAATGGTTAAATGCTATAACTATTCATAGGAAACCTATCTCAGAGCTACGGAGCGTCGCCCGCCGTATGGGATCACACAGTGTTACCTGCCACCACACACAGGTGAACGCGCTCCGCTTTAACCCCAGTTGAATAGACCGGTACTCGATTTACTGAGGGATGGAAGGCTGAGTTGATATAGGCGGCTGGTTACATACCGAGATGATTTACCTGCTCGCAGGCAGTCACCCATCCGAGTACTAATCCGGCTCTGCGTAGAGTAACTTCGTTGATCAGATGAAACGCGTTACCGCTACGCCACGCCACCAACCACGCTACAGCTGACCCAAGTGACGCCAACGAAGCAACGGCCAAAACGCGTGGATGGAAGCGGTGTCTATCTTTGCGTTGCCTGCGTTGCGTTAATTTTAAAGGTTTAAAGACTTTTGTGGAAATCTAATTCAGAGCTACGGGGCATCACCTGCCATATGGAATCACACTGTGTTACCTGCAACCCGACACAGGTGAACTAGCACCGCTACAACGCCAGCCAGACTGGCCGGTACTCCATCTATTTTTCCAGAAAGAATAAAAGGATGAGTTGGTATTGGTGTTGGTTATATACCGAAATTGTTTACCTGTTTGTAGACAGTCACCCATCCAGGTAGTAACGCTTGATAGCGACCCGATCGAGAGTTGAACCAACGACCTGGCGATCGCCAGTCTCTCGTCCTAGCCATTACACCACTAAACACAGGTGGAAACTGTTGCTGTGTGCAGCTGACGCTAAAGCGAATGAAGTTCTAGTGACAAGTCAACCAATCTGGGACAACGAGAACGACATCATCTCCAACTTGACCTGCATCTGTGTCGTCGGCATCGAAGATCCCGTCAGACCGGAGGTCAGCCTGTCGGTCACTCATAGTTTACTGGGTGGGCCAAAAAAGCTTACAGCAAGCTGCATCCTATACGTTTCAAATTGCAGTATACAGTTTGTTGTGCGACTTACCATTGTTACTTTGTAAGTACTGATAACTTAGACTCGCAATTTAAAATTTCTTTACAACTCGCAGCGATCTCAGCATCTGAACGTCAATTTTTCCGCAACTATTTGCACTGAAGTGCTGTCTGTGTTTATTCACGGTGTCAATTGTGCAATAAAGCTGAAACAAAACCAAACAAAATCGTGTGCGAGTAGCCAACTTTTTATATGTTGGTTGTCTATACCTAAAAAACGACATGTCATTTTTTCATATAAACTTTTTGTGACTTTTTTCATAGTTTTTGTTTGCTGGTTTCTACGAGATGCCAGCTTGGATAGTATAGGTACCGGAGGCAATAGCCAAGTGTCAGCGCGCGGGTATAACAGTGCGAATGGTGACGGGTGACAACGTGAACACAGCGCGGTCGATAGCGACCAAGTGCGGAATTATACGTGCCGGCCAGGACTTTCTGGTCATGGAGGGCCCGGACTTCAACCGTCGGGTTAAACCGGACCCCAGTTCACCGGTGAGTCGCTTTCGGCGTCCTCTGCATTAAAAGGTCAAAGGTCATATTTTATGATTTATGATTTCCAACCAACGCAAAGTTAGATGGAAATTGGATGGATGGATGTATGGATGGAAAACCCGTCGCAGAGTTACGGAGCGTCACCTGCCATATGAGATCACGCGTTCCCTGTCGTAACCTTAGCCATACAGACCGGTGCTCGATTTGCGTACTCTGGAGAAATGAACAGCTGAGTTTACCTTGGTGTTGGTTATACATGTACCTAGATGATTTACCTGTTTGCAGTCACCTATATCCAAGCATTAACCACTTGATAGCAACTCGTCCAGGAGTTGAACCTACAACCTCTCGTTTGCAGGTCCGACACCCAACCGTTACGCAACCAAGCCACTATTGTAGCATGATGCTGTTCTATTATACGGCCGTCTTAATAGACCGCATTACGGATCTTGCCTTCTCATCTGTCCGTCCGTCCGTCTCGTGCGGGCTCGTGACGAAGGCGAAAAAAACTAAGTTGGTGCGAACTTTCTCCACGCCAGGAGTAATCGGTCTGCTCGTAGCTGTATAGTGACGAATATATTTCGCGTAAACACAGTTTATGTAAACTCGGCCTGGTCTAATTTATCGCGGACTCTTAAGTAACATTTCCGCTACGGCTGCTCGTTGCGTTGCGTTGCGAGCGATAGTGATATATAGCTATCGCTATGGCGTTTCTCAACGTGATTCAACGCGCTTAGCGATAGTAAAAACTCAACTTTCTAGTTGATTTAATGGGAACCGTTTTTCACTAATAGGACTACCGCTGCGCTGATAGATATAGAAGCACTATCGGCGTTTTCGTCGCGTTTACCATCGCTCGCAACACAACGCAATGTGCAGCCGTATAGTGGAAATAAACTTTAAGTATACGCCAAGCAATGCAAAAGTAAACTTTTGGTTGAAAATAATGATGATAACTAAGTGTTGTGTGTGCCCAGTAGTAAAGCGGACGGCCGCGTTTCGTGTCGTCACGTGTGCTTGTTTGTGGTCAGGCGAAGCAGGAACTGATCGACAAAATCTGGCCTCGTCTGCGAGTATTGGCGCGCTCGTCGCCGCAAGACAAGTACACGCTGGTCAAGGGCATCATTGACAGTAAACTCAACCCTAACCGTGAAGTGGTCGCAGTCACAGGCGACGGCACCAACGATGGACCGGCACTGAAGAAGGCTGACGTCGGATTCGCCATGGTTGGCAATAATTTGCTTCTCTGAGTCATTTATAAATACCCTTCAACGTTTACAGCTACCGTACGCTTAAGCACGTCTACTTTCTCTGTCGTTTCCCTGATTTTTGACTGCGAAACTGACTGGTGTTTTTTACTACTGATTTGCAGAGTGCACTGTTTGTACACGATGTTTCATAAAACAACCTCTTATTCTTTCTTTCATAATTCACTCAATTGATGATCAATTCACATGAAATTTTTACCAGTTGTAGCCGAAAAAATGCTAATTCAGAATATTTCAACAAAAGATGGCAGTTGATTAAATGTTTTCTCAGCTACAACTGGTAAAAATTTTTATAAAAATTGGTCAACATTTGAGTGAATTATGAAAGAAAGAAAAGGGGGTTGTTTTTTTTATGAAACACCGTGTATAGGCTGTGCATGTTTGTTACACATTGAGCTTATGTTTGAGCTTTGTTAAATCGCACAAGTGTTTATTAATGACGTATTTGTCGTAGCTTATTTAATGTGTGAAAGCCACTGATTTTAGCAGTAGTTTAACTGCAATAACAACCACTAAACCTTTTCATCGTAAACGATATCCTACACCGTTTTTTTTCATAGAATTCAGAAATTGACATGGCATAAATAGGCCTAAGACAGAGCAGTGGCCTATAGCATGAGAGAGAGAAAATTTTATTTGCCATATCAGTCACAACCAATACAATGATGTATTGATGTTTCGCGTATGGTGGATAGGTATGTAATGATAACGTTATTGCAAATTTTTGTGCTGAATTGTCACCAAAATAAATTGAAAATTGGTCAATGGTTTATGCAGATGTGTCAGAAAACATTTCGGGCAACCTTGTACTTCTGCTTGACCGTGAGAATTACTATTAGTTTCGCGGTTCTTGTATACACGTTGCTCGTAACTGCAGGGTATAGCGGGGACGGACGTGGCAAAAGAAGCGTCTGACATTATCCTAACTGACGACAACTTCACGAGTATCGTCAAGGCCGTCATGTGGGGTCGCAATGTTTACGACAGCATCGCCAAGTTCCTGCAGTTTCAGCTGACGGTCAACGTCGTCGCCGTCATCGCTGCCTTCCTCGGAGCTTGCGCTATCAAGGTATCAACCTGTCACTCCAGTTTACGCTGGATCCCTCCTTAGTGAGCAGTAGTCAAAGTAAGGGAGAACGCGGGGCATTCATTCATTTTGTGTAGTTTCTCCATATGTGGTCAAACAACTCGCAGGAAATGTAGTAAAAATGCTGCCAAGATGTCAGATTTTAAGGCTAGAATGCACCAAATTTGGTATCCGCTGGGGACTTTACGGCACTCTTCCAGCCCCTTAGCTGTATTTTAGAAAGCACACGTTTACGTGGAGGTGAAGGAGAAGAAGACAAATTGGAAAGGGAGGAAAAATTTGGCTTGAATATAGAATATGAGAAAAGTGGCTGTTTACAGCAAAAAAACTGGCAAATGTTATTAACGAGTTTTGAAATATGCTCTTACACTGTCACGGTATAAACGAGGCTTACCGTCTTAAGTCCCTTCTAACTTCTGAAATACCAGCTCACCCTAAAGGATGACACAAGGAGTTAATCTGTACCCCTAGTAATCATCAGTAACTGTTAGGTTTGATACTGATGTCTGATATCTTTATGTTGTGTACTAGGATTCTCCGCTGAAGGCAATTCAGATGCTTTGGGTGAACCTGATAATGGACACTTTGGCGTCACTGGCTCTGGCTACCGAGCTGCCGACCGAGGAGCTATTGAAGAGGAAACCGTACGGACGGACCAAGGCGCTCATCTCTCGCACAATGATGAAGAATATCATCGGCCACGCCGTCTACCAGCTGGCCGTCATCTTTGGTCTACTCTTTGCAGGTTTACATTCCACCAGCCTTCTGTGTCTATAATGGGTTCAAGGTCAAGGTCAAGGTCATTAACGTCATTTTTTAAACTACTGTTATGTGGTGGTTTATTATTTTCTGATTCAGCGTTTCTTGCTGATTGCTGAAAAATGCAAAACCTGAAAATGTAATTGGTTTTACTATAGTACCATGTCCGTCAGAGGTGCTCTCATCCGAACATCGCTCATAACGGAAACGTTTTCTGTCCTCATTCGAAGCAGTCCGCCGGCATGTTGGTGCTGGTGGCTCGCGTAATGACCGACAGCTGGTTCCACAACTGTGAACCAGCCGCAGCAAAGACACGCCGGTCAAATCGGTCCGTTGTGGCATGCGGGACGCCGAGATCACCATCAGTAGCAGAACGTAGTCGTTGACGCTGGACCAAATTGCAGGGCTAGAAAAAGAAAGACCTATAAAATCATTGTCCTGGGCGCATCAGATGTTATAAAAATGATACAGTTTGAAGGAAAGTAGTGAGTACAGTATACTCAGAGGTGACGTTCAGTCGAGTTTAGTTGTTGCCACCAAGTCGTCAGAATGCGGTGACTCTTCAAGTCGTAGACGGTGCTTATGGCTGGCAATCGTCGATTTCCGTTACCGGGTAAGAGAGAAAAGCTGCAAGACGAGACAGATTTCCACAACAGTTAACGGCAAACTCTCTTGTCTGACGTGAGCCTAAAAGCATAGATTACCAGGGTTGATAGTGATCAGGAGCCTTCATTCTTCAACTTGCTGAAGTTTGATTATACTCAAAAAAGAGTGTGACAATTATTTGACAGTGACATAAATCGGATACGTATCCTATTTTCCATCATACAGCACTATTATATGTAATAATTTAATTTTGTAAATTTAGTTTTTCGACATTTATCAATAAAAATCATGATTTTTTTTCGATGTAAAATATTTTTTTGATTTCTCCCAAAGTCGTAATATTTGCCATCCCTGTGTGTTATAGGCGAGCTGTTGCTGGATATCGACGACGGGCGGGAGTCGGGTCTGCACTCGAAGCCGACTCAGCATTTCACGGTGATCTTCAACGCGTTCGTCATGATGACGTTGTTCAACGAGATCAACGCGCGCAAGATCCACGGTCAGCGCAATGTCTTCGAGGGACTTAACCGCAACGTCGTCTTCATCACCATCTGGATCTGCACCTTTACCGCTCAGGTTCACCAGACCGCTCTCTCACTTGTGGATAAATGTTTACGTCGGGCTTGCGATCGCGAGGTCGATGGTTCGACTTTCAGTCGGGTCGCTCTCGACAGTCAACGTAAATGGTATAGCTGTTCATAGGAAACCCATCGCGGAGCTAAGGAGCGTCACCTGCCACAATGTTACTTGCCAACTGACACAGGTGAACGTGCCCCGTTATAACCCCTGCCAGACAGGCCGGTACTCGATTTACTTACTCTGGAGAGACGGAAGGCTGAGTTGACCTTTGGTGTTGGTCATATACAGAGATGGTTTATTTATCCGCAGAAAGTCATCCATCAGTTGTGACACGACAGCAACCCGACTGAGAGTCGAACCGACGGCCTCGCGATCGCAAGCCCAACATCCTAACCGTTACACTACGAAACCGCCTACTTACTTACTTACTTGTTTACGTCGGTAAGGTACGATAAATACTTGAACAGATGCTAACATTTTGTGCGGCCGTCCCGTTCGCCTCGTTCTCCGCAACGCCAATCTAACCTTGACCATGAACCCTGTGTACTGAAAATTGTCACACTGCGTTACTTTTGCGCTGGGGAACGTTCGCACCAATTTAGGAGCCTATACGTGACCGACGGACAGACGAACGGACGGGCATAACGCGTAATGCGATCCATGAAGACGTCCGCGTAGTAAAACATCTGCACTGTGACGTTGGTGTATGTTCGCTGTGCATGTTAGGTGATTATCGTTCAGTTCGGTGGCTTCGCATTCGCTACGGCGGGACTCACACTCGACCAGTGGGGCTGGTGTCTGCTCTTCGGAGTCGGCGAACTGCTTTGGGGACAGGTTTGTCTACACACCAACACGTTGATCAGTGATGCAGTACACTTGAGTTAGATGCAAGTCTTTATGATTCGTACTCCAAAGATTCGGATTTGAACTTGAACTTGGGCCCAGTTAATTCGAAGTCGGCGTTAGAAGCGCCTATGTGAATTGTTTCATCCAGTGTGTTTTCGTTTTTCCGCTTCAGCCTCGAAATTCACCAGTTCACGTCTTTGTTCAATTAATAATTTTCGTTCTCGTTCTCGTTTTAGCTACTAAAATGTTTTTGTCTAAAATGTCTACTAAAATGTCAATCGATCATCATTTAAAAGAACATTATTTGTTAGGCACTGCTTATGTGTAGGGGGTACTTGTGTATCCGCGTCACTGCAGCAAAAACTTGGAACAGTTTACGATCAGAAATGACATCTTCACAGTGTCTGCGAACATTTGAGACTAAATTTAAGATTCGTTTGTTTTTTTGCCTCTTTTCCATAGCTGGCAGCTGTGAAGTGACTGCGGTGCTGTATATCACGGCTTGTGCGGTAGCAACAAGCTGTTGTATAAGCGATGTGCCAAGTC
>Ga0209671_1001640_pt1 | contig 19168 bp, 8 predicted proteins | sample WorMetHERISLAND2_2_FD_187401 | JGI IMG/M metagenome (GOLD analysis project Ga0209671, IMG submission 187401) | Marine gutless worms symbiont microbial communities from Max Planck institute for Marine Microbiology, Germany - Olavius geniculatus... | ecosystem: Host-associated > Annelida >...
GCCCTAGACCTGTAACAAAGATTAACAGTTGATAAATGCAAATTGTTTTTATTTTTTTTGTGTCATAATCATGAATTTTATAGTTTTTAGTAAAATAATTATGATAAATCTTTGGCAGTAATTCTTTATGGTAAGTAAATTTGTGAACAATACAAAGTATTTGAAAACAATGAAGTTTGGTAATGGGTAAAATATTATAGTTTACATACAATTCAATATTCCTACAATTATTGTCTTTTTGCTGTAGAATTCTTAGTAATTTATTGTTTAATAACAGGGAAGATTATTAGTCCTGCCATTAGTCTTACATTGTCCACAATTATAATGGCACGTTCTTACAATGTTAGGCTTAGATTGTTTCGGTGTTTTATGTTTCATATTATGGTTTTCTGTAAAGGTTAAACTTACTGTTCCATTATTATGTGTATGTATTTACATTTTGCTTGGAAAGGCCATCTTTGAAATGACCTAAACTGTGTCGTGTGGGACATTAAACTCTACACACTCACTCACTCAGACTCATGCACAAATATGTGTTTTTGGTGATATGGAAATTGTAATAAATCTGTGATTATTATCACTGCCATTATTGCCACCATTATAATATACTCAAGGTTTCTTTTGAGATAGCCGACTTTATTGAATTTATTCCACGTTAGCTTAGGTTCCGAAAAGTTAACTTGCTGGAGTTGTTAATTGGTGCAGAAGGATTTTTTTTGTAGGCCAGATGCACTTACTGTAAGTCTTCCCGTGAAGACTATTTCAATTAGATGTGTTTGACGTGGACTTGAATTTTGATTGTCCCTAGTTGAATTTGAATTGTTTGCTGCCATTTTCACAGACTTGAAGACGTAGCAGCGACTGTGATGTCGATTTTCACCGAATCACAGATTGCCAGTCATGCGGTAAGTGATTTTCTTGTTGTTTTTGATTGATAGACAAGCAATGGATCAGTTTTATAACTAACTGCTACTCGCACAGCTATTACTGCGGTTACTACTCTTATGGCTACAAGTACAACTACTATGAGTACTATTGGTTTCTGTTCAATCTATTGATGTATGTGGACTGTGGAGTTCTTCCCGGTTTGTATATTCTTTATAATTATTTGTGAATTTGTTGTAACAGTACTTTTTAGCTGTCACTCAATCTGTGGTGTCAGGTTCATGTAAAGGAAGCTCTCTGGTATCTGACAAATTATATTACAATATCGTAGAAGCATGACAGTCTTACTGGTTTTGGAACTGCTGTATTTTGCTGAAGGTTGTATTTTTGTTGCAATCAAACTTTTGCGATCCACTATTCCATATACGTAAATCTGTGTTTCAATACATTACCTGAGTTCATGTTTTGTCAGGAAGTTGGATTAACACTATAGTTGACACTTTCTCTTAGATTAAATACCGAGGTCATTGCAAACATGAACTGAAATCTAACTTCAGTGTTATTTTTTCTAGGAACCAACATTTGCAATTATCTACCGGATATGAAAAACAATAGTTGGAAACTGCAGCTGACACTAGAGTTAATTTGAACTTAACATCAAACAGCTGCAGTGCAAATGCATACATGTTTTTTCTTAATCCTTAGGGATTAGAAATGCTTTAATCTGTTTTCAGTTCACTTTTTTTAATAAGAAACATAAGTTAATCACACTCGGTTCTTAACGGATGTTGGATTAAGGGAAATGGATTAGAATTAAGATAATTCGTTTTCGCTACCAAACATGAACTTGCACATTTTTTATTTATTATTTTCTATTGGCTTTGTTATTGTTGGTACAATATGGAATCAGAGTCTCTAAGTCTAGTCAAATATATACGTAGTTAATAATAGTTGAGTACTGGTTTCTGGTGCTGATTGTGGATGTGCTAGGCGGCTGATGTTCTGTTGCTGTCACAAATGTCAAGTCTCGGCATTGCGCCCACAGTGCAACCCGAAGAACTTATCAATGCCATCTATTTTGTCTTGACTGAACTCAGCCAGGTCCGATTTCGCATCTCTTGTTGATTATCTCCACCAAAGTGAACTGGTGAAGGCTGTAGGTCTATGGCCACAGTCAAACTCACTTGCGCAATTTGTGTAGATTTAAATTAGACATTTAACCTCGTATATATAATATGTCGATTTGAGCTTCATAAGTGTATGAAATTAATGTGCAATTCCAAACGAAATGCGGCATTACGTCACGTTATGCTAAAAATTTCAATCTATCAGTTCCCCCAGTGACATCATCAGCCTAGCTTACAGCCATCGTGAATATTAATGGCCTAGCCAATGACGTCGTCAGATAAGGCTAGGCCACTAATATTCATGATGTCGATGGGCTAGGCTGATGACGTCACTGGGGGGCTCCTGAATGGAGCCCCTAATGATGGCAGCTCATTTTTACTTTATGTCTGTAAATCGTTGACGTCAAATGTAAGTTTCTCCATTATGACGTAATGTTGGGCGCCAATATTACTGCCAAAGTTATCATAAAATTATGCACTTTTAGGAAAATAGATAAAATATATCGGGTGGTGCAAAAAAACGTCCCGAACTTTGCGTAAATATAACGGTGCATATACTTTATGGAGATAAATTCCCCTTTGTGCATTTGTAGACCAATGTGTACTCTTACGCAGTTACAAATTTCAGAGACTTCACTAATGACACCGCTGAATGCCGCTTAATGATGTAAGACAAGTTAAAAATCCAATTACCCTATGTAAAGACAACGTTCCATCACACCGCATCAAAGCAACTAAAAAAATTTTTCAGTACAACACGCCAGATTTTATCAACTCACAAGAATGGGCAGCGCATTCAACAGATTTGAATCTCAACAGATTTGAATCCCGCTACATTATTCAGTTTGAGGTATCTTGCAAGAACTTGTCTATGAAGGAAGGCATGAGCCATTTGCGAACCTCATAGATCTTCAGGATGTTATCACTGACACATGGCATGATGTTGCCATCAGACAGCCTGAATCAGAAAGCCATATTGTCGTGGAAAAAGCGTCTAGCAGCACTGGCAAAAGAGAATGGAGGATCTATTTAGCAATTTTTCTGCTGATCAGTTACTGATGATTCGGCCTACTGTGACGTATTGGTATAGCTTGTGTACGAGCGGCAATGCAAATGATGAACCACTTGCAAAAATTGCTTTATGGCATGTGACGCTATTTTGTTTGTATCACAGCTAATACAGAAGTGTTTTAGGCGAAAATTACTACACGTATTTGTTGATGTTTGGTCATTACATAAATGCTTTTGTGCTTATTCATTTTGACCGCTCGGCTGAATAACGCATGCAAATGTTCGGGACGTTTTTTTGCGCCACCCGGTATATGTTAAATTTACTAAATGCATTTACGTTATTTATTTGTAAAATTTATTTGGCAGAGATATGCACTCTCTTGAGCACCTTCTAGTTGATTTTGTTGCCAATGCTGCCACCAGCACCATTATTAATGCAAAAAAATACGGTTTACGCAGAAGATGGCGATGGAATTTTTTGAAGAGAAACTGCAAAAGAGAAGGTTTTGACACTTATTTGAAAAGGATTCGGCGGCCGACGGGGGTTATGTGATTGCCGGCGTTTATTGTCTGTTCGCAGTGCATAGCATTGGACAGAGTATACAAGAAAATTGAGCTAATGCTCACGAGACGTGCGAAAGCCTATAGCAGTTCAGGTTCAGTAGTTTAGCTGAAAATTGGGGTATTCACGCTAAGTTAATATACAAATACCAAATTCTCTATATGGATCGCATAACGATAGTAGCGTGGCGTCACCTTGTGAATGATATAGACTTGTGTCGCAGCTTGAAATAACCAAAAAATCCATAAAACTTCCTGTTTTGGCGGTTAAGGTCATTCAAGGTCATTGAATTCGGCGCCAATCGAGAGCCAGTTTACGACTTCCTATTAGTGATTAATAGTAATCTAGGCCTTATCTCGCATCGTTATTGAGATGCAGTGACTATTGACCAAAAATCGCAAATTTTGCTCACTGCCTCTCATTTAGCGCCCTCGTTCGGGGTGACCCCCTCGAATTTATGGAAAAGCTTCCACTTTACGGTTCCTGAAACTAGAGTCTTCCAGGCAGCCGACGGTGAAGATTTGGTGATCCTAGCTTGCACAGTTTTTGACTGATCCACCCATGTGACAGACGGACAGACAGACAGATGGATAGACAGAATTGCGATGGCTAAGACGCGCTGAAAGCAGTAGTTGCTTTCACACGTAAAAATCACCTGAGTGTCCGTGCGTGTGTGCATGCTTGCATGCTTGTGTCCAACTTTTCTTAAACTATCTTCCTTCCACTTTTCTTTACCCTTACCCTTTTCCTTCCCCTTTTCTTTATTCCCCTTCTCTTTTCCCTTCCCCTTTTCCTTTCCTCATTTTCTTTCCCATTTCCCTTTTCCTTTCCTACCTTTTCCCTTTCTCCTTCCCATTTTTTTTCGTGTTCTACTTCCCCTTCTCTTTTCCCTTTTTCTTTCCCTTTTTTCACTTTTTTGGCAGGATTGCACAAAAGGTTACAGGATGATTTGGCTGAAATTCTCACGGTAAGTTGGACCTCCCAAACCAAGAGATTTTTTATGGCAAATGGTACTGTTACCTGAAAAGTACAGAAAAAATGTACTAAGTTCTTTTGTCTGCTTTTCTAGGTTATTGTATGACGTGTATTGGTATTTTTAGGTGTTTGTAAGATGTCCTTTGTGCTATGGTATTTTGGATGGTCTCATGTCACTCTTATCACAGATTCTGGCACAGGTCAGAGCCAGTCGAATTTGTTTATTTCAGTTACCTTTTGAATTTTGTGTGTTATTATTTTTTGCTGTGGTGATTTCTATCTTTGTTGTTGTTATTAATAGCAGTATTGTGTTAGCAGTGTATTCCAGCATAGAACATGACAATCAGATTAGTGCATTAGCAAGTAAGGGTCGTAAGTGGATATATGCATATATCAGTCGCTATTCCTACGTTTGAGTTTATTTAAAAACAAAAGAAATAAAACGGTTTATTATGTGGCATTATGGGTGCAGCCATCTGTCTATCTTCCTTCCATTCACTTCTATATCTCATAAGCTTCTGGATTAAAAAGGCAGAGGTGTGGACGTTTCCAAAGTAGGTGTGGACGTTTCCCATGGTGGGAGTAACCAATGTGCCAGTTTCTAGCTCAAAATGTCACATTTAGGGTTAGGGTTAAAGTTAGGTTTGCATCATGCAGTACATATAGATAGTAAATATAGCTAAGCCACATGCTGATGGGTGAGGTGGTTTTATATTCTGTTGATGTTGTTTTGTTCCGGCACTCAATAAGGTGACTATATGTGACTGGCCTTGGAGCGGCCAGCTTCCCTTGGGAAATTGGCTGCTACTGTAGTTTCTGCAACAAGGAGGGTGATCGATTCACACTCCCTAAGATGTGTCTAATGTTTCATCTGTTCGGTTTCATCCTGTCACATAGCAGACTCAGATTGATCAAGCTCGTGAGTTATTAGGCTTTGATCGACACTTGGCTGCATCTGGTGTGTCTTGCTGTGCACATATGTGATAGTTGCTTAGTAGCATAATGGTTAGGATGTTCGACTTTTATCGCAATGTTGTCGGTTGGACTCCCATTTATGTCACTGTCATGTAGTTACTACCTGGATGGGTAACAGGTGAACCATCCCGGTATATAACTAACACCAAGGTCACCGTGGTCTTTCATCTCTTCAGGCTAGACAAATCGAGTACTGGCCTGCTTGGCTGGGGTTAAGGTGTGGTGCATTCACCTGTTTCAGGTGGCAGGTAACATTCTATGATCGCGTATGGCAGGTGATATTCCATAGCTTTGGGATAGGTTTCCCATGAAGAGTTATTCACGCCCTTTTAAGTGTGTATTTTAACCTATAATCTGCCTGTGTGCCTGCAGGCGGAGTTGTCGCTGACTACACTGATAGTGGACGGTGGCATATGGAGCGTGTTCTGGCAGCGTTTGGCTCAGGTATTTCGTGTCAACAGCAGCGCCACTATTACCGAGAATAACACCTCCGTTCTGCGAGATGTCGATGACGATGATGATGCTGCTGATGTTGTTGTTCCGTCGCCGTTGGCAACTGTTCAGCCGCCTGATTGGTCGCTGCTTAGCTTCGGCGGATTGTCGACAGCACTGAATATTGCCATTGCTGTTTTCATCAAGGTTCTTTTTCCGTAATGTTATTTCGGCTGTAGATTGTGTGAGATGATGAAATTTTGTTTGTGATTATGTTTATTTTTCTTTGAGTTTTTGGTTTGTTTGTGATGCAGGCAAAACTCTCGCTTGTACAGGTTAGCGTTGGTGTTCGCAGCTTGTGTCACTTCATTGTGAGAAATCTGATAGATCTGTAATAATTAGTTCCGTGGGTTGAAAGTGATCAATTGCTTGATTTGTTTATTTGTTTATTCTTTCATTTATTTGTTTATCGATTCATTCTTGCATTTATCAATTTATTCATATATTTCTTTATTCGTGAATTGATTCATTTGTGTAATTATAAATTTTTTGTACTCATTAATCAGTCGATCAATTCATTGATAAGTGGATTGATTAAATTTGTCTGCTTGTTGCTGGTACTGCAGGAGTCGTCGCAGTTGCTGGAGCTGCTTGCTAAGCCCGATGATTTAATGATGCTCACTCTGGCACACCTCATCTCACCCCCATTTCTACACACACTCTATGACAGGTAATGACGGTCTAATGCAAACACAGCCATTTTATTGATTCTTTTTTTAGGTTAATGTAGTAATAGTGAATAGCGATAGTGAAGGACAGTTTTTACCCGCGAAACCATCACAATTCTGGCCATCCCTCTGTCTGTCCGTCTGTCTGTCCGTCTGTCACACGGGTGGATCAGTCAAAAACAGTGCAAGCTAGGATCACTAATTCTTTACCGTCGGCTGCCCGAAGACTCTATTTTCAGGAACCGTAAAGCTTTTTCGTAAATTTGAAGGGGGTCACCCCGAACGAGGATGCTAAAAGAGAGGGGGTAGGAAAAATTTGCGATTTTTAGCCAATAAGTCGCTGTATCTCAATAACAGTGCGAGATTGGGCCTATGTTACTAATAATCACTAATAGAAAGTCATACATTGGCTCTCGATTGCCACCGAATTCAGTGACCTTGGATGACCTTGAACGCTAAAATAGGGGTTTTTATGGATTTTTTGGTGATTTTGTGCTGCGAGACACATTTTAAGAGCAAATTGCGCTGAAATCAAAGCTGCATATGAAATTTTCAGCATTGAATGTACATTTCAATGCTGCAAGTCTTGATTTTCTAGGTTCAAGGAAACATGCGCACGAGGGCATCAAAGAGACCCCTGTAAAAGTTGTTATTTTACCGTTTTTGTTGGCCAGTCTTTCGTGAACACAGTTGCACATAGGCATGTACATGCTGCCTATCGCAACAAGCACTAGTGACAAGTTTTTCAGTCATATCAACATCGAGGACTTTGAACTTTCAAAATAAGGGATTTTGATTGATTTTTGCGATCTTCTGCTGCAGCGCACATTTAAGAATGAACTGGAGATAGGCTGGCAGTTTGCGAACAGGAACTGCTATAGGTTTTCGCGCGTCTTGTGAGCATCAGTTCAAATTTCTTGTTATGGTGTTGTCATCATGGCACTGCTACTGCATGATTCTACCTGGTTCATCTGACGAATATAGCATGAGTGCTGGGCTGTCGCAGACCTTTGGACCAAGCTGATCAGCCTGAGCCTCAGATCTGCCTAAACTTGTAGCTTAATTCACTGTCGCTATTTATTACTACTCAGCTCGAAAGCTGATACTCAAGGAGGGTAGAAGGCTGAGTCAGTTACGCATCAAAATGGTATATGTGGCTCCAGGCACTCATGCAGCCAAGTACAGTGTAGGACTGTTTATTCGACACAAGGCATTGCCACTACACCATGCCGCCTTCCATACTACCTAAACCCTGCCAGGCAGGTTGACAGTCAATTTGCCTACCCCAGTGAGATGGAAGGCTGAGTTGATCTTTATGGTTGGTTATATACCGAGATGGTTTACCTGTCCGCAGACAGTAGGCCAACTGGATTTAGTTTTGCCTTATGCAAGAATGTATACTAACTTACTCAGCTTTGGGTTTGCTTTTTCGTTCTGCTCTATATTATGTTAAAATAGTATAGTATTAGTTCAGGTGTTGCTTTGTGGGTCCATATATGGCCTGTAAAAATTTTGACGTTTGGTTACTGGATATGTGTATGATTCCGCTAGTAAAATGTTGGTTTTATTTATTACACAGTTTCATCTTGCATTATCTTATAGACCATATTTACCAGTTGTCATGTGAAAGGAGTTTCTTCATATCTTCTTACTAGTCGGGTAATGCAGTGAGAATTACAAATACGTTGTATAAATTTATTGAATTACAACCTTTATCGATTAGTATTTGCTGACGTTTCTGTGAGCGCTGCTGCCTTCCTCTGAACAACTGTCCATCAGATGTCACTACGATGTCAACGACATTGCCACGAAATCTCAGCAAACTGATCAAAAAGTGTTGTATTCTAATGAATTTGTATAATTTTTGGTTACCGTTTTAACTCTTCAGTTTATTCAGAGAAAGACTTTTATTGAGCAGTGTGAGGCAAATTGTTGTGTTTGGTGTATTGCAGCCAGTTTGATGCCGGGGAAATTACAAGTGTTATTATCCGTGTTACTCAGTTGTGCTGTATGCCATTTGCCATCGATGCCAGTGAACTACTGCTTATTAACATACAGAGGTATGCATGTACAAGTAGTAGTAGTAGTAACAGTAGTAGTTGGTGGCGTAGCATAGTGGATAGAACGTCGGTCCTGGCCGGCAGACTTTCCTTATCCTGCACTAGACTGATGGATGGCTGCTTGACCACTTTGTGGGTACGCCGTCCGCTATCAGTCAACCAACAAGGCCAACTCAGCCTGCCATCCCTCTGGGGTCAGTTAAATGAGTAGTAACCTATTATATGGGTTACGGAAGGTGGGGACCTTTATACAGCTGACTGGGCTGCCTGGCCGGCCGGTGCGCCAGCCTGTGTTTGCAGGCTGCACGCGGCGGCTGTGTGATCGACAGCTCTGGTTAGTGACGAAAAGCACATTAGAGGTGTACGTCGTACACGACGATGCGCTATACAAATTGACAACCTTTACCTTTACTTTTACCTTTAGTAGTAGTAGCAATAGTTGTAGTAGTAATAGTAGTAGGGTCTCACACTCAGCTAAGAAGATAGTTTGCAATGGAAAATTGTGCAGTGGATTGCCATATCTTTGGGCACAGTCATCAGGAATGATCTGCAGTTGATGTACGTGTAATAAATGTATGCGTGCATATTTTAATTATATTTATTATCATCATTGTAGTTGTTGTCTTTATCTTTTTGTATTTTGAGTTAACGTCATCAACGTTTTCATCATCTGAAAAATTTGGAATACACACCAATTATGAACGCGGCATTTTACGAGGTATCTTAGCAACAGTATTAAGGTGAGGTGGCGAAACTCATTTACATGAACTTTATTCATGATGTCGTGCATCAAAAATTACTAAAATCTCCCAATGCTTCATCCAGTTACTGAAAAAATACAAGTGGCACATTTTTTGAGACATGGTGTAGATACGTTCAACGACCAGTGTGTGCATGTGTGTTATATGGCAGTTGTTACAGTCAGCTCGGTTTGCTGGACAAGTTGCTGGCAGCTTGCATAACCTGTCTGAAGCCTGAACATCTCGATCTACCAATTGGACTTGTCGGCCGCCTGGTGCTGTCCAGTCCTGCTTTTATTGACCAGTTTGTCAACATCATCCACAGCCATAATGTAGTGTTCCAGTTTGCTTCTTCATAATCACTATTGTCGGTGCAATTTTTTTATCTGTCCCATTGCTATAGCGTAGCATGGGACAGATTATGAAATCACTTCTGTCATTCTGTCACTCTGTTTATTAGCACTCCTACAGCTGCAATTTTGATTTGATTTTGATGAAATTTTACACAGTGATTCGGGGCCCGAATAGTAAGATCGAGTTTGTTTGGGGTCAAAATCAAATGACTCTTTTCCCTATTTTTCTTTCAATTTTTAAGCCTTGAAATGCATTTTCAGTAGGAAAGTTTACTTCAGTGGTTACTGGTTACAGGTTTTGCATGGCGATCAATCACTATTTAGTCAACATTAATCAGTACTTTATTCTATGTTGTATTTAAGTGTTTCTTAAAGAGACAAAATGAAATATAAATGTTTTTGTATCGATGTTCGATAGAATGGAAAGAATTTGTTGTTGTCACTGTTGTTATGGCGACAGCTTTTACTCGCAATGCATGCTGGGTAATTTTATAGCTGCAACTTGAAATGTCAATATAGTTCAATTTCAATTTTTAACTCCACTGGTTTAATTTTCTCGTGATCTGTTTTGTGGCAATCAAATGCATATGAGATGCATTTACAATATAATTATACATTTTCTTCCAGTAATAAGGGCAAAAGAATTTAAACTTCAAATATTTTATAGCCTAACCCAAGCTGCAGATTCAGAGCTGCAATGGGGCAGATACCTCGTTCCATAGAATGTATTACTAGTTGAAAACTATTATTTCACTACGTAGTGTAGTAACACTTTTGAGTATCAGTGAGATCTGTAATGTGTTTTTTTGTTGCAAATGTCCTTCTTTGTGTACAAGTAATAGATTTTTGAAAATAAATGAATATCTGGCAAACATATGGACAAGAGTTTGGTGTATCGTCATGCGATTGTTTGAATAGGCCACATTGTGGTCTTGTTTTCTGTTTGTATTTGTCTATTTGCAATAAGAAAAAAAGTTTTTCTCGGATACTGATTGATCACTGGACACTGGAATAATTTAAGTTAGGATGTAGTTTCAAGCACATCAGTGTTAAAATTTTAAAAAAAGGTTGAACATTTGCATGAAACCCTCTGAGACTGATTTGCGGTCTTCAGACAGCATCACGGTGAATCGTGTTGAATTAGTTGAGTTGTTGTGATTGCTGGTGCGGATGGCATGTTGGGTCATGCAGGCGGTGCAGTTTCTGGCGTCATGCATGGCATGCAGTCGAGGCATCGATGTGTCGGTTGCACGAGAGATTCTTTCAATCTGTAGTCACCTGGCACGCAGCTCTGACGAACATCTACCACTGCTCACACACATTTTTGAAGGACCACAGAGTGAGTGTATTACCGACAACCTTCCATTGCAGATTATTTTGCTCAACTGTCATTATATAATATGCATATCAGTTTAAACTTTCAGTGCTCTTCTGAAACAACTGAATAGGTTGCATTACGGATCTTTCTCGTCCGTCAAAGCTATAAACAACGCTTATTGTCAGACGTCATGTCTGTATATATTTCAGTCTGTGTGTGCACGTACCATGTGTTTGTCTATCACTAGCAGTGGACTTCAAGATAGCTGTCGCTTTGCAGCATACTGATTCAGGTTCATTTCTGGCTCATCTGTCTGCTGTGGGCTCCAAACTCGAGAACAAAAAGCTCAGAGAAACCAGATGTGCCATGAACGTTCACCAGTGCTGGCAATTTCTAGCTTGAAAGGTCAAGGGTCAGGTTTATGATTAACTTTGCACAGTGCAGTGCGCAAGTATAGTAGATTGCATGTAGTGGTGCAGCTACAGAGTGGCAGTAGGGAGCAAGTGCCCCTTTTAGCTTCAGTTGTGAATGTAAATTAGTGCAGTATAACTGATGCTACATGCTGCATTTATTTTCATGGCTTTTTCCTGCCCAAAATGCATTTGCAGTTGGGGCTCTAACCTAGTCCCTGCTAGGGAGCTTTAGGTGCACAACCCAACTCCCTTAGCTGATGTGAAGCGTCGTCCTGAAGAAATTCAGCCATGAACCAATTTTCCCTATGGCCTCCATTTTCGGTATTTTAGTCTTTTCAGTCCACCCTTACCAACTTCAGTTTTTAGCTACACTCATGCTGCCACGTGTTATGTTGGCACCGTACGAACGTCTTTGCTCACTGATTGCTAACTGTATTTTGTGCGAAGTGCAGAAGACTACCAGTTGTTGGAATCTGTGTTGACACACGCGGATGCTTCTGTTCGGTCTCGTGCTTGTAATCTGGTCGGAAACATGCTCAAACAGTCGGCCGGCTTTCACTCGGTTCTAGCTGACCAGTGAGTGTGGCACAGTTTTGGCACACTTTGGTTGGTGGCGTGGTGTAGTGGTAACGCATCTGATCCGATCGGCAAGTTACTGTACGCTGGGCCCGGTTAATACTGCGATGGGTGACTGTATCCGGGCAGGTAAACCATCTTGGTATATAACCAACCGCCTAGATCAACTAAGCCTTCCATCCCTCCAGGGTAGGTAAAGTGAGTACCGGCCTATCTGGCTGGGGTTAAGGCGGGGCGCGTTTACCTCTGTCAGGTGGCCAGGTAACACTGTGTGATCCCATATGACAAGTGACGCTCCGTAGCTCTGTGAGGGGTTCGCTTTTTAAGAGCTACATTCTGACCTTTCCTTTTACCTTTTACAGTTTGTTATTGTTTGTGGTAATGACGACAGTATTGTTTTCAGCGTTATCGCTAAGTTTTCTTGCTGTGTTACCACAGTAACTTGTGAGCTGCTGCACTGAGCTCGATGAAATTTTGCGCGAACATGTACCTAGATAACCGCAAGAATCCTATTGACTTTCAATGTCATCGGTCAAAGTTAAGTCACATGACTGGATTTTTGGATATATTACCTTGCAAGATAAGAACATGCTGTATTAAGCTGCAGTGCAGGTAGGCAGTGCCTAGCCTAGGCTTAGGTCTACTGGCTAGGCCAACAGCTATCGGCTGACAACTGCCATGGACAGCTTTGTTAGGTTTGTGCAACGCTTGACAGTCTAGTTTTAAATATTGTATAAATGTCGCATCAGTGGATTATGGTTAAAATGGGGTGTGGCATGATTTATTCAAATTATGTTGTTAATATTTTTGTCAGTTGATTGTAGTTAAAACTGTTTTGTAAAACAAGGGATTTTTATGTGAAAATAATTGCTAAATGTACTGAGTCAGCATGTGAAAGTGTGAAATTAAGAAATAACAGTTTAGTCAAGAGAACGTGACTGATGTTTCATTTTATTTTCACAGAATATTAGATTGATTGCTTAATAATTTTTTCATATGCTAGTAAAATGCGAGGCAAAATGTTACGCATGAACTGCATCAGACGTAGACAAAAGTTTCATAGAACAGAACGCTGAGTGTAATTCATTCATAGTTATAACTGTTAAACGGGAAATAAATTCTTGGTTTAAGAAATTAGCTAAATGGGGATTTGTAGTTGGAGTGTTTAATTGTTGATGCTGATAGTCGTGTGATTTTTTTATGAATGCTTGTTGTAGACAGCAGCTGTTGTCAGTTGTTATACATTGCCTTAATGATGAAGAACCTGATGTACGAAAGGTAACTTATTTCATTTCTTTCTAGCAAAATGTTTTTGAATTTTATCGTGTAGTGATTATTTGGATTTTAGTTTGTAGACATTATTTCAGATTAGCAATGTATAGAGGCTTCCAAACTACACTTGCACAGCTGGCTCACTTTCAAGTTTCCACATCAGTAGTCATCCCAGATCCATTTGGAAATTAGCTGTTCAGACTGTAACTTCTGCTGGTAGAATTATTATGCCTTTTTACAATATAAAAAGTGTGATACTGATTGTCAAATTGTGTGTTTCCTTTATGCAACAATAATGTCCGACTGCAATTGTACAATAAACACCAAGACCCCACAAGTCAACATGAGCACGATAATCTTGTCTAGATTAGGTTCACATGACTGCAAAGCAGAGATTAAGCATTTATGTTTGATTTTTTGTTTTTGTTTCTTATGCGTTAAGTAAGTGGTAACTGAGATTATGCTGGCAACCGATTCGTGGGCACGTCGGCCGGGGTCTGTCCGCTGCTGTGTTGTTTACTTGTGTATGCTCGTATATGTAATAGTGCGTGTGTAATCTTTTGTTCATTGTCAGTGTGCTAGCTACGCCATCGGCAATGCTGCTTATTTCGGAGGCACGGAGTTATGCACACAGCTTAGACCATCAATTCCATTGCTGGTACGACTGTTGCATGATCCACTTGCTAAGATCAGGGCAAATGCTGCAGGTTTGCTTGAACGTGTTTCATTTTTATTCACTATTTAGCATGGCTGATGCTGTCAAATTGTCAAACTGTCAAACTGAGCAGGTGATCGAATAGGTGATCTCATGTTATGCTTTTTTGTACAGCTGTGGAAATGAATGATTAATCACGCCGTTAAACAATAAAAAACCTCAAAGGTTAATAAAAATTTTTGCTGTTAACATTCTGATTTAAGTGACGTCAGTGAGTAAATATTATAACAAACGTCTCATAATTTGACTAAGATCTGAACTTATCTGAAATGCATTTTTTGCACTTACAAGATGAAATACAGAATATCGTCTCATTTGCCGATGGCTGCATTTTAGTAAACATGTCTCAGTTAATTGAACTGAGTATGTCTGGTTATGTTTTCTGTTGTTGCAGTTGCGATCGGAAACTTTACAATTAGTTCTACAGAGCTCTGCAAAGAATTGATCAGCGAAAAAGCAATTACAAGGTGCATTTAATACGTTGCCGATTTGATACTTGATGATTGAATAAACTGCCTGATTGCATGGTGTAATGATAACAACAAGGTATCTCAGTGCCTGGCCTGGTTAGTATCTGGATGGGTAAATGTCTGTCGGCAGGTAAACCATCTCAGTACATAACTAGCCTCCAAGTTGACTCAGCCTTCTACCTTCCGTAGCCTGTAGAATGGTAAAGTGAGCATCAAATTTTTAGCAAATGTAGTAACAAACAGTGATGCTAAATTTATTGCTGTATTTAGGCGGATGTGTGACTCGTGTGCCAGATAAAGACATGGCCCTACGTGTTAATGCACTGTGTCTCAAAAAAATATAGGTACTACTATACTAACTGAATGAGCGAATACACATTTGTTGTACATGGTAGCTTATTTTGTTGCTTTATACCCAGCAGCATAAAGCATTTTAACATCTATTTTCACTGTAAACAACGCGGTAGATATGTGTATGTTAAACTGCGGACTAGAGTAGGATGGATAAATGAGTGTTAAACAAACTTAAACACTCCAGACAGTAGTTTAACCGGTACGTATTCCACGCTGGCCGACAGTCGTTTGTGTAGCTTTCACTGTCATTTGTTTGGGCACACTTTACTGCACCGGTGCGTTATTTACATGTTGACCCACTGTATGTACTGTACCACGTACTGTAGAGTATGGTAGGCATCGGCAGTACAGTTGCCAGTGTGGAACTAGAAGGCGCTCGTAAGAGTGAATATCTTCGCCAAGTAATTTAAACATTACAACAGCTACTACTAACTACTACGACACCTACAACTACAGCTAAAGATAATGGGGTCACAACCTTGACCTTTCAGGGTCATGTGACGTCGTTGGTCATGTGACTATTTGACTCGCGGTGGTCGACTTGCTATGGGTGGTCCATTGCTACCATGCATCTATCTGGCACCATTATAGAGATATGGCACCTCAAAGTACATGTACACAGACACACACACGGACAGAACGGCCAATCTCTTAATGTCCTCCGATGTTCACTACGTTCGCCTTGGCGAGATAATAAAAAGAAGTTGGTTTATCAAGTTCATTTTGTTATTTTCTCTGTAGCCTGTTGGACATTGCGTGCGATGACGTTCAGTCGGTTGTACAAGAGGGTGCTCTGAGAGCTTTGAGAACCATGGCTGCTCAACCGGCCCTCAAGCATGTGAGTATATCGCTTTTACCTGTGCTCATACCAGTACCAATACTAATAGCTGGTATCATTTAGCACTCAACGATGTGAGTATTAATCTACACACATTTCTCTCTATGATCTTATTTGTATGGCGCTATGCAAGCCTGTACTATGCTGATGTATTGTTAAGAAACTGTTGACTTGGTCACATGCTGGTGTATATTGATTGCAATCCTAGGATCAATTTTTCAACCCCGGGTTATTCAGTAGTAGCTCTACTAGACTTATTTCATGCATAGGATGCAGGATAAACAATAAGTAAGTCGTCGGGGACTTGGAAGTGACTGCGACTGTCAAAATTGCAACTTGCTGATACGCAACAATGACTGTTGCATACATGAAATGTTTCAGTAGACGGCTACAACTGCTATTTTTTATGACCCACAACAGTCAAAAAAATTATTTAAGGAATTTTTTGTAACCGACATTCCAGGATTTGGATGTCACCATTTCCGGGATTTGTGATTGGCAAAAACAGCCAGGATCCCGGGATTGCATCACTACTGGTGAATGTTATCAGGAGCTGCGTCAGCTGAATGCTGTTGATCGACTGCTGAGCATGTCACAGTCACAGCAAAGTGCTGATGCTGACATCCATTCCTCCGTGTCAGCGACAACTCGGCCGACGTCAGCAGCAAGTGTCAACAAGAGTTTCACCGTCAGTGCTCGACGACTGCAGACCGCTAGCAACAGCGGTGTCAGTTGTCAGCGGACCAACCTTATTCGCGTTCTCTCACTAGCCAACTGAAGCTGTGCCTTGGAATTAACTCATTGGTTGAAGCAGTAACTGATAAACTGTAGGAAAGGCATGTACAAAGCGAAAAAATGAACTGGACTGAATTGGACTGAAATTTCTGTCCAGTTCAGTTGCATCTAAGGAGTGTACTAAGCGATGAAACTGGTCTGAACTGAACTGAACTGTTCTGAATTTACTTTCGGCATTTGGCAAAGTTAACCGAACTGGCAATTTGTTCGCATAGTGCAGTCTGTGCAGTGCAGCTGCAATGAATTCAATTGCACTGACATATTTCAGTTCAGATTAGTTTAGTTTGTTCGTGCATGCACGCCTTTAGAATTCATTAAATTACAAAATACAGTGAACTAAGCTAATTGGGTCCTACCAACTGTTTCTTATTTATGAGTTTCTTTGCTAACGACGTCAGCAGCAGTTGCTGAAAAATTTTAGCTGCTGAAACGTCAACAAATTACTAAATAAAGGTGGTAATTTGATGAATTTTTACAGTTGACGTGCTTTTGTGTCGTTTTGACTGTGGCAAACCGTCTATCTGCCTATGCAATCATCTCCGTGAATTGTAGTCAGTGTGACCTTATTTTGTTTGTGTATTTTTTTAATGTGACCGATCACTGTGACTTAAGTCAGCGGTTGTGTTTAAGCTCATTGAGGTTGCTAAAGCCCAAATTCCATTACGCCGACTTTCACCAAAACTTCCTTGCGGGGAAAGTCGTGGACACAAATCATGAAAGTCACGGAAGCAAACGGTGACAAATCATGAAACCATGAAGTTTCGGTGAAAGTCGCCTACACAAATCGCGAAAGTCGCGGACACAAACCATCTCAACATGTTGAGATGTTTGCGACAAAGTCCATGACGTTTGTGTTGCTCTAGCTTACTACAATGCACGGGGAAAGTCGGCGACAAAGTCGCACGACAAAGTTTTGGGACAAGTTTGCGACAAAGTTGCGGACTTGTCTCGGACATAAGTCATGAAAGTCGGCGACGTGATTTGTGTCATGGACTTTCATGATTGGTGTCAGCGACAAGTCCGCGACTTTGTCACGAACTTGTCTCGGACTTTGTCGCAAAGTTGGCGTAATGGAATTTGGGCTTGATTCTCACTCCCGAGAATCAGTTTTGGTTCTGCTGATACACGTAAGGCATTGATGGTTGCTGGTAAGGCATCTAGTCGTAAGTAGTGATCGAAAATTTTGGTACTTAAAAACCTGGACAGGTATTGAAAATTGCGCCCAGGTATTCGTTGGAGGTTACATTACTTTTTTGTTTTTGAGTACCAGTAAGTAAGTAAGTAAGTAAGTAAATGATTTATAAAGCGCCAAAGTCTCGGAAAGAATCAGGGCGCATAGTAATATTTCAAATGGTGATGTGGTGAAGTATTTAAGGTGTGTGAGACATATAATAATCAGTTTATTGCAAATTTGCTGCCAAGTATGCTAGTGAAAGAATTTTGAAAATCACTCACTATTTAAGTACAGTAATCAGAAAGACTGTGTGGATTACTTTCTGGTCACTTCTTATAGTGTAAAACTGAAAATTAACATGTCTGTTTCATTCAGTCTGTTGTAAATTACTTGTGCTTTCACGATTACCAGATATTGTTTACAATGTTCAGTGTGCAAATTAATGCCAGATTTGACAAAATGTTTTTATCTCTATACAACAGAGAGTTTAATGTCCGAGATTGGCTCGTGCACGCTGATCTTCATGTCGGTGAGGCATGGCTCTATCTGTGACAGCATGTCGATGCCGCTCGGCGTCAGGTTGGTCAGGGACGGCTGCGGCGACGGTTCCTCTGGCACCGTCTCCCAGTGGCCGTAGATTGCCTCGTCCAGACGGCGCAGGATGTGCTCGAATGAGTCGGTGCCCATGTAGTCGATCACACTGCATTGTGGGATCTTTAGTGATACTTTTGTTACAAATTTTCTCTTGATTCTGACGTCGAAAAGATTTTGAAAATTGTTTGATATTTGATGAAATTAAGGTGCATAAAATATGGTGCTATTTTTTGGCGCACCCTATGCTTTATTTTCATGAAACCACCGGACACCAACATTTATTCTGGTTTGTGGAGACAGGGGCGTCTGTGTTCGTTGAGAACTACGCTTAAAACATATTACATTATTCAAGGGGGACAACTTTTATGGCTTCAGGAGAGGGCGGCCAACGTTTCACCAAAAGTGTTTTTGTAAATTTATTTTTCTGTCGGTCGGAGCTTTGCCCCAACCCCGCTGGGAGCTGACAATACTCCTCCAGACTGTGGATCGAGAAGCCTTTTTCCCATTCCCCACACCATTCGATGCCTGTGGTGCCTCGACCACTTCTCCTTCTGGAAAATTTTCTGCGTGCGCCCATGAGTACGGATGCCGTCGTCTGTCATTCAGGGGAGGGAGATGCGACACTGCATTGGAGGGGTTTGGTGTTGGGGGCAGACATCCGTAATGTGTCCGAGTGGGATAGACGCCTCTGTGTGTCACACACCTCTTTATGGTGTGTTGTGGCATTTAGGTGCACTCTTGTAACGCTGGATTTATGGCAATGGTACATTATTTTTACCGAACAACGGCTAGGCCTAATTA
>Ga0209671_1001644_pt1 | contig 19152 bp, 14 predicted proteins | sample WorMetHERISLAND2_2_FD_187401 | JGI IMG/M metagenome (GOLD analysis project Ga0209671, IMG submission 187401) | Marine gutless worms symbiont microbial communities from Max Planck institute for Marine Microbiology, Germany - Olavius geniculatus... | ecosystem: Host-associated > Annelida >...
ATTGGCATCAGGGTCCAGGGTGCTGATTTTAAAAAAGTCACAAAGATAAAAGCGTTGAAAAAATCGAATGGTGTTTGAACATTTCTGATAATAGGTGTAACTGGTGTGCCATCCTATAGTTTAAAAGGCCAAAGATCAAGGCCACTTCCCAGACATCAAAATTGCTGTTGGATATTCTGTAGAGTTAAATCTCGTGTCTGTGTGTATTTTTTTCAGAGAAGTTCAACAAAGACTGTGTGGTAAGAAAGTTTTTTCCTCATAATATTAACAGCATTTTCAAGCATTTTTGCAGCATTGATAGTTGACATGAGTGCACACAGCAGAGAAGAGTTTACATTAGTGATAGTTATGATGTTCACTCATTTAATATTAATATTTTGGTGCTAATGTATATAAGTTTTTGTCAAGTCATTTGATTCGTCAGTCAGTGAGAGTGACTGGCTTACTGCAGATACTTTACGTCAGGTGTTGAATCTGTGTGATGGCTTTAGTTTTCTGTTCTTTTCTGATGGCTCCACATTGTTAGATTCTGAATTGGACAGTCTCATTTTATATTTAGCACCTAGCCGTACTTTGTAGTCTATTTGTCGCTCAGTTTGTGTTGCTTTTTGTGTTTTATTGTCGTTTCTTCTCTTTTTCTTTTTTTTCTGTACTTTGTGTACGATGAAATAATAAATATATATATAACGCATTACTTGGATGCTTTACTTGTAGTAAGTACACAGTAACAAAAAATTACATTTTCTTTGTACAGTATTGCTCTCAGTAAAAAGCGTATTTTTAAACTGTAACAGCACAGTATTTTCAACATCCGGCTGCTGATACTAAATGATTTGTATTCTTGCTTAATTTGCTAAACTATCAGTCGTCAGTACATACTGTAAGCTGTCACCATGTTGTTTACAAATGCTCAGTGTTTCTGCTCAGAGGAAGTTTGAAAAGTTGAAGTAGGTTTAGAGTGACTCAGTGAAAACAAAGCTTTAAGAGCTAAAGCTGTGTCTTCCATGTAAACTCAACCAACTTCAGTCTTGTTTGTTTGGCTTAACTTTGTCCTAAGTATGTACTTAGATCATAATTTTTGACTTAAGAGTTTTACTGAGTCTTTCACTGAGTGGAAACTTTGGACTTACACCGAAGTTTTGGTCTTAGAAATTAGATCGAACTTTCATCTCAGTGAAATTACTTCACTTTTGGGCTAACTTCGGTCTTAGCCAATCTAAGTCGATAAGTAAAGTTACTTAGTGTGCAGTGTGCAGTGGCATTGATGGTTAAAAAGTAGATGGGACAGGAAGTTGCAGTTTTTCTGACATACGGCTGCAAATTTCAGATGCCGTTCTAGCAGACGTAGCAAATTTCTGATGGCTGCTTAAAATTTTAATTTTACCCTGAAATTTTTGTCCATGTGGGAGTTTTTCAGCTCATTTTTTTTCATTTCTGGACGAAAATTTTCAGACACGAAAATTTTTGAAAATCATATGATAACTGTGTTGTATTGTGTTGACAGTCGGTGATGTCGATACACAGTTTTTATCTGCCCAGTCTACCGGGTTCACGAGTTCTCACATCCATGCTCAGTTTACCGGACCAGCCGCATGGACACGGAGGCAGTAGACTGAATGAGACAGACCCACAGGCCACTGACTCCACGTCTGCTAATGACGTAGCGTTGTTTGGTATTAATATCAAGGCTGGCGGACATCAGGATCGTATGAGCAACCTTATCGAGAAACGGTAAATAAATTTCTGCTATTTCAATTCCTATCTGTTTGTTGTGCCACTTGCTCACTGTAGTTATCCCTGTAGTTTAATCATAGATGATGCATTCATCCATTTTGACAGCAATTGTGTTGACTCCATGTCTTAATTTCATCATTCTAGGGATCCTACATCTGTGGCAAGTAAGGAAAGGGAAAGAGAAGGGAAGTCGGGGAGAGAGAACGGAGGGGAGAGGAGGGAAGAGAAAAGAACAGGTTGGCCACTCACTTGCAAAACACAGAAAAGTCACGGAATTCCAAAGTAGTCAGGGAAAAACCAGGGGAAACTGAAATCAACCGAGCCTACCTTCATATTTGTATGCTGTTTGGATTAGGACACATATTTACAAAAACCGTTGGCAGCTGGGATTTTGCCCCGGACCCCACTGGGTGTCCACTGCACTCTACCGGACCCTTTAGTCAGTTCGAGTCTTTCGGTTGTTATAGCCACAAAGTGATGAATCCTGAAAGCATGGGGGCTACCTGGCCTGTTTTTGGTAACGTAAAGCACCATCTGTTAACCGCAGTGTTAAACAGTGTATCGATAGCCTGCTTACTGGAAAAGTCAGGGAATTTCATGTGCTCTGGAAAGTAGTCACTCTGCCTACAGTGCCATCATGCATGTGTATGCTTGCTTCTGTATATGCAGTTACAGCTTAGAAATAGTGGCTCATTAGTTACATATTATTGTCTTGCATTTGTGTGCTTTTGTAGGCCAGAGATGGTGCCAACAGTTCTTGACGAAGACGACAAAATGTACATTGATGACGAAGCGGTCCTGAAGCTGATAGCAAAATTTGATGAAGAGCATAAGTTTCGTCAAGTGATGACAACAACTAGTGGTGTTACTGAGCCTCAGATGATGACGACATCTAGCACTGTGATTAGTGAGTAGCTGCACTGTACCTTGTGATTAGTGCTTGCAAGCCCAGAATCCAGGATTAAGAAACGTGTAATCGTGGGATCTTGGCAATGTTTTGTCTTGTCCAGCTGTAGTGTGGCTTAGTGTTGTAACAATTAGGACGTTAGACTTGTGATCAAAAGATCAGGAGTTTTTTTGGATTGTGAGTTCAACTCCCGCTCAGGTCGCTATCAAGTGGTTACTACTTGGATGGGTGACGGTCTGCGGACAGGTAAATCATCTTGGTATATAACCAACACCAAGGTTAACTCAGCCTTCCATCTTTCCGTTCAAAAATGTCAACTTGCCCTATAGTCATCATCACAGCTCTGCAATTTTATTGTTGGTGCTCATCTCCCTTTCCAAGGCCCTGAGCCAGCAGTGAGCTGCAAATACAGCTTAGTTACGTGAGTAATTTAGGCCAGACTTCTCGCATATACTGTTGTAACATTTCTGGTGGCTAGGCCAGTACCAAATGCTTGATGACAGATGCACGTGTGTGCTATCAACTTGCTCTGGGGTTTGTTACTTGCCGGTGGACGAGCCGGCAGTCGAACCAGCGACCTCCCGATTACGTGACTTGTATGAAATTAAGCACTTGATGTTTGCTACACATTGTGCTGCTGTATCTGTGTCTAGCTCTGAATGCAGACAGCAGCAATGTGAACAGCATCGTTTGTCAGCAGTCACCAGAGCATGCTGCAGCAGCAACTGAGTCAATGGACTGCACCGAGTCGATGGATATGCTCACCGATGTCGTCAGTATCATTAACACTGACCTAGCCAATGCACAGGTAATTAGCAGTAATAAGGTTAAACGTTGTCTGTAGCTGTTTACAGATGTAACCCATCTCAGAGCTATCGATCATCGTCTGTCACATGGCTTCACAGTGAGTGACTCGATGCAGGTGAATACACCCTGCCTTCACACGAGACGGACAGATCGGTACTCCATTTACATGTGCCGGAGGAATGGAAGGCTGAGTTGACCTTGGTGGGTAGTGATAGCAACCTGACCGGGAGCTATATGCACGTTTCTTGCCTGTTGTTGTTGCTGCTGTTCTTGTTGATAGGGCGCCCTTATGTTTCTAACGGGAGATCTTATGCTTTTGCTTTGTTTTTTTTTAATATTTTATTTTTCACATCTCCGAAACTGGACAGCAAACCAAGACCAAACTTGGGGAGAAGGACGACCCTTATCTGGAAGGAATTGTGCCAAATTTCAGCGAGATCTGTTGAGGGATTTTGGAGGGAGGGACATTTTATGTATGCAAAATACTGTATATATCCAGCTCCACACTGAGCAACACATTATGGATCTATAATCCATATGATATATATCCATTCACTAGGTGGCGTCACCATGCAGTTGGTGGATAAATACACTGTGCTGTGTAAATTAATACAATTGCATTTGTGCTACGTGACATGCTATGAAGGAAGTTTCAACCCCAACATTTTCCCATCGTTTGGACCTATGGTACCAGGCGACCTCACGTTGGACTCTGCCCCAAATTTCCAGTTGTTGTGGATGCTGTAGTCTGGAGGTTCTCAGCTGGACCTGCAGCTAGTGGAAGCTGATAGTGCAACACCAGAGCTGAGGTCGTCAATTGATCAGCCGTTCTCACTGACCAGTAACAACAGTCTGGAGTCGTTATCATACACTGGAGCAGGCTCGGCCACTGGCAGTTTACACTGGTCACTCCAAGCTGCTGGACATTGGTCATTGTCCAGCAACAACACCACTGAGTCATTACGTGAGTTCTTGTTCTGTAGAAGAGTATTAAGGATTGATTGTATGAACGTCAACCAAAAGTTTAGTCTACTTTTTGTGCTAACTTAATTCTCTCTCATCTCGCTTGCTCCATGGGCTCAATGGCCATCGGTGTCTGTGACATATTTCATGACATGAGTCCATTTCTGCCTGTTCATCACCAAACTGTACAGGGTGTAGATATCTTTGTTGCACCAGTCCAGTATGTTGTCTCTCCATCTTTTTTTCAGTTTTCCTCAGTTGTTGACTCAACATTAAAACCATTGTATGAAACTAAACGTCGATCAAATCGACTTGAATCTACTTAAAACTTGAGTGGCAGATTTCTTCATCAGATACGTTTGTTTATGTGATAATTTGCATGTAAAATGACAAATTATAACAAAAGAACATACCCGCTCAAAGAAATGACTTACACGTGACCAACTTATACTAGACCACATCTGCTAGCAGTTTTTGCTGTAAATTTGATGATTTTTTAGTCAAAAATGTCGTCTTCCTTGTCTTTATTGTCTTTAATAACTTTAAGAACCAACATTTGTGATTATTTACCAGATAAGAAAAAGATAATTGCAAATGGCAGTTCACAGCAGAATTAATTCAAACATTAATGATTAATGCCCGACAGTTGCAATGCGAATGAATGTATGCATTTTTGCTTAATCTTTAGGGGAGTAGAAATTTTCTGATCGGTTTTCAGTTCACTTTCTTATCACTGGATTAGAAAAGATGTTAATCGGACTCAATTCTTAGCAAGGGTGGATTAAGAGAATTGATATTCCATAAACTTGTTTTTCAAGTAAACATGAACTCATGTATTGTCATACGCAGGAGTTGGCTCAGCGAGCAGTGATGAGTGGTCGGTGCCATGGTCGGTAGTGGGTCAGCATCAGCAGGCAGTACTATCAGGCTACGATCAGTTCCAATCACTGCCAAACACTGATATCCTATCAGCAGCAGCAGCAGTAGGCCTCACTGAGCCAGTGGGACTACAGTCTGCTCAACTGCACTCTCTCTCAGTGCTTGGTAAGATAAGCTAAGATACAGACATACGCAGCGGCATAAAGGGTTGAAGAAGTAGCCGAGGCATGCAGCAGAAATTTGCAATTTTCCAACAGACACGACAAATTTTTGACAGAGGAGACTACGAGTGCTCAAAGTTTTATTTTTGCTCCTAAATTTTTCCAAACTGAGAGTTTTTTGCCTCAAATTTTGCTTTTCTTGACAAAGTTTTCTGACAGCCCAAAATTTAGGGGGGGCAATTATCCCATGACCCCACTAGATACAATATATGGTGGAAAATCCAGGTATCAGTTATAATCAGTACACAATATATGGCAGACTGCTGCATTAAACTATCTGTGTTAATTATCCTGTACCTTAACGTTAGTCTAAATCAGTCCTTTTACACTGATTGCTGGCTTTGAGCAGCAATAGTTGTTCGAATGATTGTCACTCCAACAGAACTTAACAACAATGTTTGGATCGCACATTTTTTATTGTAACTCTGGAGAAAAGATGCAAATACAGGTTTATTGTATCTCAGATACTGCTGTCATAGTTTACCTACATACAAGATACATTTTTTCATATCATAGATAGTTAGATACATATCTAGATACTAGAACCCTGGTGGCATAACAGTTCGACTTACAATTGCAAGGTCATGGGTTTCACTCCTGGTCGGGTCACTATCAAGTGGCTAATACCTGGATGGGTGACCTACTGCGGTATATAACGAACACCAAGGTCATCTCAGCTTTCGATCCCTCCAGAGAAGGTAAATCATCGAGTACCAGCTTGTCTGGTTGGGGTTAAGACTGGGTGCATTAGCCCCCTGTCGGATGGATGGCAGATAATTGTGTGATCACATATGGCAGTGCAATGGGTTTTCCGCAAATAGGTATATACATGACCTTTTGTTGCATTTCAGATACTACGCAGCACTGCTCACTGGAGCTGGCTCAACTCCATTCTCTACAACCAGTGGGCACAGCCAGCGATCAGTTCATTGCCACTGGCTATAACACTGCTGCTGCTGGCAATGACAGCATGACATTCGTTGATACATTGGAAGCACCAGGGATGGCTTGGTACAACAGAGCGACGACGCCATCATCAGTGCACTATTGGACACACGACAACAACTTGATGTCGCCTTCTGCCCGTCCCCCGGACATCACTGCTGCACCGATCCCGGCGTGTGTCAGCAGCGCCAGCTATGATGGTACGATGATTTGTTATTATAATATTTTCATATTGAACGTCATGTTTCTTTTATGTAAAACATGTTGACCTTTACTGCTGAAGCTTGCCAAAGCTTCAGGGAGATTTCTATGGTCTCTGGCTTACGGGAATGCGCTATGAGCCCACTTGGTGGTCTGAGTGCTGGATGCTGCCTTCAGGTGGTGTCCTCTCCAAAGGTAATGTAAGGTCATGTTTCTGTATGTTTGATGAATATTTTTGCCTAAAAAGAAAGAAATGAACTGCCGTTTTAGCATTCTTTGTAAAAGGTCACCCCAAACTTCTTGAAATTTAGCTAGTATGCTTGACTGGTTGTGGGAAGTCGACAAGCCACATCTACTGTTACTTTTACAGCTTTTTATGTCACAGCTTTTGCCAGTTATCTTTCTGTCAGATGTTCTCTTGTAATCTTGATTCTCTGTTGCTACTTGCTACTTTGTACTTTAATATCCTCTTTAGACATTTTATTTCCGAAATGATTTGGGGATGATGACTGAATGTTTGGTTTGTTTTGCAGACTTTGAGGAGGACGAAGCAGAACAGAGAGGAAGTAAAGGAACCCGCTCAAAACGAGGTACACGCTAAACCATCATGCATCAGTCATCTGTTGATATTAAAGTTTGAAATGACCTCGAAGATTCAGAATTAAGAAAAACTTGGACCCCGATTTCATCTAGTAATTCTGTTGCCAAATTGCTGCCACAGAGTGCCAACACAATCTTATTTATTTGTTCATTGTCACGATATCTCTGTAAAATTTCACCAGTGTCTATCCACAACTTGCAGATGACATTGCAAAGCGTCAGTTCCATGCTCTGTCTGCTAATTGTAAAGAGTCCTGAAAGATGATCCAGGATTTGTGAAAGAATCTGCTAAATTATCCCCAAAATGCGAACAATTGTTCCCTGTGCCCTGCCCCACCTCTTTCAAAATTTTTTGAACATTTATTCGCAACTTTTGGAGGATGTGTGTAAATTGTGAATTTACCGTTACAATTACAATTGGGTAATTACCCAATTGTAATTGCAATGAGATGTGAGCTTTAATTATATTTTTATTGTTTTTTTTTGCAGAGAAATAATGTTGTAAATCTGTCAGTACTTGATAAAATGATGAAGTTGTGAAACTTAGGTGTGTTTTGTCTGTGGCAGGGTCAACAAGTAGTACAAGGTCAGGCAAAGCAGTTGACAGAAGTGGGAGGAGGACTTGATGGAGCAAACTGTGTGAATGACAGTTTGACAGAAGTGGAACGAGGAACTAAGTATTGAGTTCAAATGAAATTTAACACAGCTTTGAAATGTAACACTTTGAGTATAAACTTTTGACTCAAAACGATGTATGCTGCTAAAAATTGTTGGATAAAATTTTTGCGACAGGCAGCATTTTGTCTTTTGTTCTGCTTTTTGACAATTCCTAAAAATTCTTCACCATAGTAGCAAATAGCATGCAAAAAAATGTGAGCGGGATTTTTTATGATGGTCATGTACAAAAAGTGCACTAATAATTGTACCTTTAGTAGCCATGAAATAGCCATTGTACCTTCACCTGTGTTTACTGGTGACAGTTGCACTCATTTTTACGGCAGCCATCTGTTATTCAACTGACCTTATTTTATACCAAAAAGCAAAGATGGTGGCTGCTAAAAGGAGGTACTTATTGCTCGCTCCCTGAAACAGACAGAAACCCAAGTTCATAATTCCCGGGTCTCTCGGATTCGAGGGGGGGCAATACATAATCCTACAGGGTGGTATGAAATAAAGTGGAGCATTTTGATTTTTGTTCTTTAACATGTTTTAAGCTGCAAAGTCAGTTTTGCCAGCACTGCACCAATCAAAGGTGAGAATTACGAGTTGCGTGTGAAATTTATTTTTAGGTGATTTGTGGATGCCAGTATTTGTCTCAGGCGTTTGGACTCTGTATCAAGAGCAGAATAGCAAAATATTGTACCTTCAGTTGTTTATGGCAAAATGTCTCATCTACAAAATTGTTCAAAATTCTGCTTAAATATTTATTTCATTACAAAATGAATTGTGGCAAGCAAAATCTCTAAATGTGTTATCTATTCACAAAGTTTACCAGAACATTAAAAGCATCGTGGTAAAAGTCAGAATTAATGCATCGCATGGATTCATTTGTCTCTAAATGTCATCAACAACAGATAGGACGTTTCGCCATTTTACCCTCGATATGTTCCATTTTCTTTTGCATTACCCGGGCGGGGTGTGTATATATATGTTAATGCGTTTATCACATTGTTAATTATTTGTTATTGATATCATTGTGTTGTTATGTATACTGTTGTAATTTAGAGTGTGCTTTGTTTCAGTTAATTGTTCGGTGTATGTGTGTACATGTCCTTAAATCATTGACTCATTCATTCATTCATTCTGTACAGCAGTTTTTCCACACTACCTCTTGAAAAAAAACGTCTCCCGTTATGTACTGTACAGAGCCAGCCAATGCCTTTATGGCAGAGGGGCAGAGGGAATTGCCCACCCTAAATTTCGGGTTGTCGGAAAATTGTATTTTTGTCCGAAAATTTGTGTCCAATCCATAATGCAAAATTGTGGGCTGAAAACCCCCATTTAGGTGGGGGGGGAATTCAAGGGCAGAATTGAAATTTTGAGTACCCATAATCCCTGCTGTCGGAAATTTGTAACTGTGGGAGTTCTGTCAGAAGTTTGCAGTGTTTGTTGGAAGTTTGCAGCTACCTCACCCGTCTACTTTTTTTTCAACCCCCAATGCTACTGAAGCCAGCCAATGCCAGACTGCATGCCGAGTTGACAGCAGTCCTACTGCCTGCTGGTGTGTGTCTATCTTGTTAATTTCTGTTTTCCAATAGACAGCATTCTGAAATTAATGCCTGTCTGGAGGATAACAGGGAAGATTATTAGAACTAACATTATTGTTATTACATATGCATGCACATGGAGTTCTTACAATTTTAGGTTTAGCTCACATTTTGTGTTTTGTGTTTCTGTAAAGGTTAAACCTTTTGTTTCGTTATTGTGTGTGTGCATTTTGCCTGGAAAGGCCGTCCTCGAAATGACCTATACTGTGTCGGGTGGGACATTAAACCCTACTCACTCACTCACTCACTCTTCATCTGCATAGATCACGGGGGTGTTTAACAGTGCATGGTACACCATAATGGGTGCAGAGCATAAGCATGTAAGTGCAGACTAAGTCCAGGTTCCAAGCTCCTGCTGGGGGCTAGGGGTAAAGCCCCCTGAAGCCAGAATGGTAACTTAAATAAAAGTGATAGTCACTACTTGACACGACTTTATATGAAAATTTAAAATTGAATTTTTAGTAATCGTTAGAATGTTTTAGATAGCCATTAATCGTGATTAATTGTTAACTTAGCTCTATATTTAATAATCTGTATCTTTGTAACAGTTGATCTTGTTGCGGCATACTGCTTACTTACCTTACATAGACAGCCAACTCGTGCAGAATATTTGTGTACACACATGTACAATACAATGTACATCATTTGTACATAAGTAACAGTATAGTTATTGTGTGGCTGACTGTTTCGATGTATTTTTTGCAAGACTCGGAACTTGTTTGTTTGTTAACTGTTTTTATCTCTGTATTATTTTAATGTACAGTACACGTTGTACATAAAACTTGTTATATGTATATGGGACAGCAGCTGCTTTGTCGACTGTGGCTGTTTGTTTGATGTGATCTGTGTACAGTGTATATGAAGATCAGCGCTGTTTTGATACCTGACTGTTGAGTTAGTTCATAATAGTACACTGCACTAGCTCCTACGTTATTCCGTGTTCGTATGATGAAGCTGCTTCAACGAGCTGGCCGTCTTGTTGATGGTGCAATAGGGCAAACATTCACATTGTCCATTTGCTTAACTGCCCAAAAAATCTTGCATTTTGTGGACAAAAACAGCAAATTTTCATAATTGTAACACATTAAGTTATTCACCTGCAAAATCTACGGCTTTTATCTACAGTGTGCAGGATTTTTTAGCTAAGCAAGTGGACTAGCAAAGCTTTAGTTGAGCCACCCATCTTGTCGATTGATTGAGCTAACTTTATCATAGCTGTGTTTTGGATGGCCTAACAACCATGAACAAGTTTAGTGCGCCACGGATAAATATATTATAAATATGCTAATGATAATAATACTTTTAATAGTTTTAATACTTTTAGCTAATAGTTTTAATTTCTGTTTGACGGCACGGCAGACGGAAAATTTGTTTTGTTGTATTGATGCAATATACTAGTGAATTTGTTTTTTGTGCTTCGGTTTAGAGTATCTAATTATCCGTGGCGCATATAACTTGTTTGTGGTTGTTAGGCCATCCAAAACGCAGTTCATGTAACAGGGGTATGGTATGACACTCATGGTGTAAAAATGTCTCTTATTATATAAAATAAAATATGTGGTGGTGTAAGTTCTGTGGAAGTGAAGCAAGTAAAACTCAACATAGATGTAGCGATATCGTATTTGCAAGTCACTTGCAATATATAACACTAATATATACACTATACAGTAGCTTATGTGTAGGCATGTATCTACAAGCAGTATGAGAAGAATTCACGTGATACAATGCACGCAGACAGGGTAAATGCACAGCAGTAGCAGACAAACAGTTGCATTAGATGCAAATTTACAGCAGCCAGTCCAAGTCAACCAGAACTACAGTTTATCTACATGCATAGTCTGTGTGAACATACGGCAGGCATGGCACATTTTAACAGCTAGAGAAACGACTATCACCTCAACCAGTTCTATTACTAATCCGTAGTAAGTATGAATGACTCGGACCACTGGCATAGAAATAGGGAGGTGGCACATTCACCCCCAGGAGTATACACACTTAGTGTCCGACTATAAGCTCATTTTCCAATGTATTCCGATTATTATCCACGTAGAAGTGTTAAAAATCCACATCAATTTCTCACAAAAAATCCCAAAAATTTCTGGAGAAGGGGCACAGACTTTAACCTTCAAGTGCCCCCTCCCCTATATCCAGTTCATGGCTGCGCCACTGACTCAGACTGTCAGAGAAATGACTGTATCAGTTCGACCAGCTCTATGGCTAGCCTGTAGTCGGTGTGGTCGTCTGGCAGGCGACTGATGATGTGCTCTATCAACGTTGCAGTAGCACTCAATGAAGGGTTAACACATCGCAGCCGACTCACATCCTGAACATACCATTCGCTACATTTTCACCAGACATCAGTGGTATCGCGGCAGGGGGCCCTAAATTATGGATTGTTGGAAAATGATATTCTTGTCGAAAAATCGAAAATTTTCGTCCAAAAATACAAAACGAAAACCTGATTTTGGAAAAATTTTGGCGAAAATTAAAATTTTGAGCACACGATCTCTATTGGAAATTAGCAATGTCAGAATTAGCAATGTCAGAAAACCACAACTTGCTGGTCCGCGCACTTTCTTAACCCACGACACCACTGCCAGATACAACAAGCAGTCTAGCATACTATACTATATTACAATTTGGTCACTTAATCAGGGAGCTATCTGTAACTAAGCATTCTGCAAAAAAAGCTAATTCAACAAGTGTCAGAAACAATGATGCATGAAAATACGACATAACAGACTTGTGTGTATTGTAACAAAGTTTTGTGTGTAGCTTTCTCTTGCATACTGTGTATTCTATAGGTTTTATTTCTAGGTTTTATTGTGTACTGTTTTTATTCTTTGTGTGTGTGTGTGTGTATGGGCCATGTTGCCTGATTTAAATAAAATGGAATGGAATTACTCTTCCACGAAAAGTGCTTTATACTCACTAAAAAAAACTACTGATTTTGACTGCCTAGCCGACTGGGTGCATAGCCACTCGATGCCTGGGGCATCTTGTTCTCAGCACACGTGTGGCCCTCTGGTCTGTAGACATTGGTCTATTCTGTGTGTTCTACGTTCTACACATTCTCTCCACATTCCACCACCTTAACCACCAATGGCGATCTTGCATCGACATTTAAATTTGTCTTCTGCTACTGTTCAGAAAGTACAAATTCTTACAACTTTGTGTAGTGTCTTGCAGAGCTTCAGTGGCAATCGTGCATGAATCTTATCGTGTATATTACAAGTAAAAACGAGCAAAAAACTAGTGATAATTTCAGACAGAAAGGTGAGAGAAAGGAGAAAAAAGAGAAGAGGAAGGAAGATAAGGAAACGGAAAACCCCACAAAAACCTCTCACCGCCCTTGGGCTGATCAGCAACACATCCTTCAAAATAGAAAGAGACAGACCATGGAGTGTAGCCATGCAGAGACGGCAGGCGAACATTTGGCAAGACGTTCCACACTGCCAGGAGGATCACAGTTGTAGATGAAATGAGCCAGACGACAGCCGACGATGACCAACAACTCACTGGCCACCACAGCGTGAGCATTCACCGACAACAGCATCTGTACACACAGTATCACTATACACTCACAAGCGTAGCTAGAAACTGGAAGTTGGGAGAGACAGTTTAAGGCTAAAAGCACCGAAAATCAAAGCTGAAGGCCAAGAGCAGGGGTAGGATTCTTGGAGAGGGACAGTAAACGCTTTTTTGGTCATGAAAAAGCCCTGATAATGTTAGTTTACCTGCACAAATTTGCATTTGAGACTAAAGTTGGCTAATGGTAGAGCCCTACTGCTTCGACTCTGCTCATAAAACAATGAGTAATGTTTGTTGACCTCGGAGCTGATTATAAAAGTGCTTGTTAAAGTGCTTATCTCCTCCAAGACAATTAATACAAAACAGCAATTTAAAAGGCATGTGTGAATTTGTTACTTTATAATAAAAATAATGATTAACTAAAATTCTTTCTATCCTAACATCCTAACGTTAATAGCTGCTATAACAGACACACATTGAGTGAATGCTTAATCTCTGCAGTCTACTATAGACCCCTAAGCCGGCTAGTCGTGAATTTGACGACCGGCTTAGCATTTTCGCGGCTAAGGTTCCGGCTTAGCCGCGATTTTCGCGGCGGCGGCGGCGGCTTAGCAAAATCACAGTGGGGCGGCGGCTAAGTTGGCGGCTTAGGTGTCTAGTCTACTACATTCATTTAGTAAAGCTAATAAAACAGTACAAAGTAATCTCTGTTGACTGACCTCTTGCGCAATCTTGTCGAGTCCGCTGCAGTAGAGTTCCAGGACGTAATGTCTCATGAGAAAGTCAATGCTGACATCGAGCAGCGGAGCGAGTTTGAGCACCAGCTGCGGCCACTTTATGTGCACACCGCTAGCACCAGTACCAGTACTAGCAGTAGGACTAGCACTAGTACTAGCACTAGTGCTAGTGAGATGAGACCGAGCTGGGCTGTCTGATGCTGTTGCTGCTATGACAGACTGTGTAATGATACTGCACAGAAACTACACACAGACACACAAAATAATAACAATAGCATTAACACTAGTAGTAGCACTACTACTAGCGCTAGCAGTAACACTAGTGAGTGAGCGATCCGATCAGTCTGATGTTGCAGAAAAACTGCACACACTCATAATGCACTGATGAGAGGCGGTTGAAAAACCCAGGAACAATAAAAAAAGTGTTAACTAAGCTATTCCATTCTGTGCAATGTAAAAAAATGATATTGCTCTTCGTGTTGTTGACAAAAGGTTTGCTTCTTAAATGCCCAGGCAAAAAAAACAAATGACCGGCAATCCATGATACTCCATCGGTGACCAAAAACTGCTGAGCATGGCCAGCCAGCAAGTAGGGGATCGAAAAATCAGTTGCCTGGCAGGTGTTTAGGCGATCGACTTAATTGATCGCCTTAAACAACAAGCACTAGTTAAGTTACTATGGAAGTAAAACCTACGTTGTGACTCGTGGCTAACTAGCAACTTACAGCAATAAAGTGGATCATCAGTATCAGTGGCAAGTAAAGTGATCAGTGCTTTCAGTTTCGGTATAATGGCCAACGTTCAATCAATACCGCTAATAGTGACTCAGAAAACCTTTCCGCAAGAAAAAGTACACGTCATCAAAAATGTTACAGCAACACAAAAAGGGAAAAAACCTTTGAGCGAGCTTCAATGATATTATCGTCTATAATGTCTGACAGCAATGCCACTGAGTGAAGAGGCCGGAACAACGCATTCTTGCCCTACAAATGCAAACATGTTTAGTCGTCATCACTACCATCTGCCTATAACATTAAGTATTAAAAATACGCATCTTTCTAGAACTAAATCATTTTTCAGACAGCGCACATCAAAACGAAATACATGAATCCAAAACCATACACAAGTTTATCCACAACTTCTGGAAAAATACAATAAAACGTACGAACAGAACAGCAATGGTGCAGAGTACTTTCGTATTATTCACACTAGTATTTACAGTCTCTTGCTTTCACTCTTAATAAATTATTTTTATGAGATTACTTCAAATGAGTGATATATATGTGGTTGCCTATTGTCGATCCGTGTTTACGCTGACTTACATAGCACTGTTACCCAGAGGTGATCTGAAAAATCCAAACGTAATACTGATCGTTAGTTTAAAAGGCTTTATTTCCTTTTTCTTTCTAGTTTCTCTGTCAACCAGTATATATTACTTGCTACAATATAGTCAATATACACCGTGTCTCAAAAAAACAGTCAAAATTGTTTTTTGCTATAACTTCGTCAAATTCCCACCAATTTTAATAGTTTTTGGCACAAAGATGGCCAAAACGATAAAATTATATAAGGTGTACTTATTTTTCACCTCACCTAATTTGTGTCAGCACACTACCGTGTGAAACGCAGATGCCCAAATTGTTACACTTCACAGTGGTTATTTGTATCTGATTGCTTACTTTTGCATCATCAGTTTGACAGAGGGTGCCACGTGGTTTAATAATTTTGTGGTATTAAATATTTTAAGGTAAAAACAGCAAAACAGCAGACAACAAAACAGCTGACTGATGAGCTTAAAACACGTCTAATCGGTAAGTGAATGTCGTTTGATTAGTCGTTTGTTGATCAGCGAGTGGCGTTGCATCTAAGCTATTGTCTTTGTATGCGGGGCCAGCTTTCGACATAAATTCTGATGATTTGCAAGTAAGCTGTTATACAAACTTATGATTCTGCTAAATAATTTACACTGATATTTATTTTGTGCTTAATTAAGTCGTTACAGTGTTTACTTTGTAAATAACTCAGCATTACGCAACAATTTGGAACATCTATGTTTCACATGGTAGTGCATTCACATAAATTAGGTGAGGTGGAAAATGAGTGCACCTTCCATAATTTCATTGTTTTGACCATCTTCCTGCCAAACATTATCAAAAAAGTAAAAATTTGACAAAATTATGACAAAAACAATTTTGACTGTTTTTTTTCTGAGACACGGTGTAGATGAATATATTGACTCAGTACCTTTGTGTCATGCAGTGAGAATGGCCGGATAGACTTGAGTGAAAAAACGAGGATGGCGTGTAGCAGTGTGCAAAACACAAAGTGGTGCTCAACAAGCCAAGTGTTCACCGACTTCTGTTCCACGGCAAGCTCTACCAGACTTGTGGGACCTTGAACTGCACTCCATATGTCTTCTACCAACGGTGATACTAGTGCCACCTGGTCACTGCCCAGTTCCACACGAGCCTGCAACATATTTAACGCACACCATGATCATGTTCCAGTTAATGTACATTGTACACCCTGATCACAATGTATTTAATGCGTACCCTGTTCTACCAGATTTGTAAGACATTCAACAGCACTCAAGATGTCTTCAACCAATGGTGATACCACAGGGACCTGGCCCAGTTCCACACAAGCCTACAACATGTTTTATGCACACCCTGATGATGTTGTATTTAATCAAAACCGATCATCTGTCAGTCCAACATGCTCTAGTTTATATACAGCGTGTGCCAAAAAAATGACCAAACTTGTTTTTGTCAGAACTTCGTCGAACCTCCACCAAATTTGATAATTTTTGGCACACAGATAGCCAAAACGACAGAAATATGTAAGATACACTCTTTGTGCATCTGACGTAATTTATGTCAATGCACTACCGTGTAAAACGCAGATGTTCTAAGTTGTTGCATAATGCTCAGTTGTTGTCTCCGTAAAACTTCTAATGACTTAATTATGCACACAATAAACTAAAATGTGATATATTCAGCAGATTTATAAGTTTTTGTAACAACTTGCTTCCAAATTATCAGAATTTATGCCCAAAGTGTATGCAATGGCTTAGACGTGATGCAGGGGCATCATTTAGGGGGTGGGGAGCTGGAAGGCTCTACGGACCCCCAAGGATTTACGATTTTAGTTTTTTCCCTGTAAATCGTACCTTTGAAACAGTGTTACTGCTGCAAAAACAATACGTTACGCAAACACAGACCCCCAAAGATCACTGAGATCCCCAACAATTTACTGAAATGACGCCACTGGCGTGACACCACGGCTGACAGCGGCATTAACGATCAACTGATCAAAATGCACAGCACTCATTCATGGATAAAATGTGTTTTAAGCTCATCAATCAGTTATTTTGTTGTCTGCTGTTTTCAGTGTAAATTGTTAATACCACAAAATTATTAAACCCCACGGTGCCTCTTGTGGAACTGATATTGCACAAGTGAGCAATCTGATACTGATAATCACCACATGATGTAACAATTTGGAGCATCTCCATTTTACACGGTAGTGCATTGACATAAATTACATGAAATGGACAATGAGTGTACCTTACATACATGTTTCTATCGTCTTGGCTATCTGTGTGCCAAAAATTATCAAATTTGATGGAGATTTGACAAAGTTCTGACAAAAACAAGTTGGTACTTCATGTCATCGTGTTGTTAATGACACCATCAGGACTGCACCAAAAAGTAAGACTCAAACTTTTTTCTTTGACAGACTGCAGTCAGATATTTAGTAAGCATGTTATTACAAATTTTCCACATAATGTGCCAGTGACAGAATCTTGAAAATTAGTCAACAATACACAGTGTGCACTACATAAGGAGCTCGATATTCTGAAAAAGCACAACAAACAAAAACAATAACAACAAGTTCTTCCTGTATAATGATATTACAGCCAAAACATGATAAAGTATTTATGAAAAAAAACTGTTCAGTTTATACAGTGTAAGGGTGACATCGTGGTTGTAGATACAAAACAGCACAAATCACAATTTAATAATTCAAACTTTACCATTACACAGTCAGCAAAGTTCTTCTGACATTGACATTAACCACGTTTTTTACATAAATATTTGCAGTTTTATTGCCGTTGGAAGTAATCTGGAGCTGAATAAAATCTGGCAGTAGAATAACCACTACAACTATTACCACAACTATTGCTACTCCTATTTCTACTTTGATTATAAGGAACCCTTACTTTACTATTACCATACTCTACCCATACCAGAACTTACCTTACCACTATTGCTACCATAACCCTACGCCTACACTACCATGTCCTACCCCTACCTCTACTACTACTACTACTACTGTGATGGAAGTCACATTTTTGACAAACCATAATAATAATTTAAACTGACCCAACACTAGCATCCATGATGTCTGCTGGCGTCGTCATAAACACTCTCAACTTTCACTAAATTTAACGACTCAAAATATGTCTGTTTCATCTCAACACCAACTTTACTTTTCGCCAGTATTCTATTTATTTTATTGTGCATGAAGTAAATTTTAAATTGGTTTTATCTTAGAATACAGGCTACTTCGCTTAGTTCTATGGGTTTACTATCAAAAACGTTCACAGCGGATGGAGGTCCTATCTCGGTTTAAGCAGCAGAAGATTCTGTCATTAACTTTTAGAATGTCATACCAATCTAGCGTCTAATTAGTTAATTATAGCAATGTTAGAAAATGTGGAAATGTTTTTGTTGGTAGATAATAACGATTTTTCATATATTTAATGCATGATTTTTGTGAGGTGTGCAAGTGCGCTTTCGAATAACTGCGCACGCACACTGCCCATACCAAAATAAACCACCTCGAAAACACCCCATCCGATGCAAAGATCTTCAATATACCTCTTACGTAAGCTGAGATCTAACCCATTATGTCCCAAATTTTTTTGCCATGGCAACGAGAGTCGCTCGGGGAAAAATTCGGTTGGCAGCATTCGATGGCCCATTCCCGAGAACCCCCTATTGATGCAAAAATCTTGCAGATATCTCTTACACAGACCGAGTTATAGTCAATTTTGTCCCAAATTTCTTTGCCATGGCAACGGGGGTCGGCAGGGGAAAATTTAAATGACACCATCGGATAGCCTGGGGTTGAAAATAGGGGGGGTAGGTGCAAACAGCGCGCAATTATCTTTTGAGGCCGAGTTACGGCCAATTTTGTCCCACATTTCATTGCCATGGCAATGGGGGTCAATCAGGGGTAAATATAAATGACACCATTAACTTGGCCGACCCCGAAAACCATACCCTAAAACCAAAATTTACGACTCTATCTTACACATAGCCGGAGTTATGATGGTTTAAAGCATTGTCTAATTT
>Ga0209671_1001645_pt1 | contig 19147 bp, 11 predicted proteins | sample WorMetHERISLAND2_2_FD_187401 | JGI IMG/M metagenome (GOLD analysis project Ga0209671, IMG submission 187401) | Marine gutless worms symbiont microbial communities from Max Planck institute for Marine Microbiology, Germany - Olavius geniculatus... | ecosystem: Host-associated > Annelida >...
GGGGAGGGGTGGGCGGACACTTTAGCAGCCGCAGCGGCAATGTCTCGAAGTCCTAGAAGTGATCAATGCTAAGTTGTTGACACGCCCGGTCGGTCGGCATATAATCTGGTTACGGCCAATCTCGCATCTGTCACTTCAAACTCTTTGTGTCCATCCGTCGCTCTATTGCTGCTGCTCAGACTCTGCCGACAGACAGACAGACAGACAGACAGAAGACTCCATAACCCGAGCTTCTATTTATTATGGTGGCTAAGTAGTGTCGCGGTTAGAACGTTGGAGTTGCGATCGCGAGGTCGTTGGTTCGACTTTCGGTCGTTTTGCTATCAGGTGGTAGCACTTACACGGGTGACTATTTGCGGATAAGTAAATCAGCTCGGTATAACGCCAAAGTCAACTCAGCCTACTATCCCCCCGGAGAAGGTAAATTGAGCACATGCCTGTCCGGCTGGAGTTAAGCGGGGCGCGTTCACCTGTGTTGGGTGGCAGATAAGGCGGTATGATGACTGCAATCCAATATGGCAGGTGACGCTCCGTAGTTCTGAGATGGCTCTACAGAGTTAAACCATTTCACCATTAACCATTCCGACAAACAGATTATTGCAGGACGTCACTCACTTGTCTTTCTGTGAATGCGTGCTATCACGCGTGTTTTGTCATGCTAACAGCTTGTTTCTTCACCCAAGAACTGACCAGTGACCAACTAGCCTATATATGCATACTCTTGCCGTTTTAACCGAAGGCTGCAGTAACTGCCTGCCAACTCAACAACTCTAGAATCTGAGAAACAGTGGCTTTATTTTTACGAAGTTGTTATATGCGTTGTATTTCGTCTTTTTGTTGTCAGGGGCGTTCACGTCATGAATTATAAACCCTGGAGCAAAATTTCATAATAAAAGAAAAAAAGCTTTTTAGCCCTTCAGAGGAGTTTGTATCATTTCGGACATAAATTATCAGGAAAAAAAGTCATATTTTTATACATGTTCATACATAAGCTAATTTAATCTCTAAATTGCTCACAAACGCGTTTTGGGCTTCGGGAAAGAGACTGCGTAGGGGAAAGGGAGAGAAAAAGGGGAAATAACGGGGAAGGAAAATGGATCATGACGATTTTTTTCAGGGCTTGTGGAGGGATATATTAGACCCCCCTGCAGCCCTGCTTGTTGTAGGCCTATTAAATAGATTTGTTTGTATGTTGGATGAATTTATCACCATTTCTGTAGCCTACAACGTGTGTTTGTTGATAAATGATAGCACAGAACGAAGCTCGTCTAGTTCGGATGCCGGTGGTGCATCATGGGTAACCGTCAAGCGACCGACAAACGGAAGTCAACAACGACACCGGCCGATGACGTCACGGCGGCGCAAGATGGCGACCGGAAGCAGTCTGAACCGGTAGTAGTAGCAGCGGCGGGGGGTGGTAAAAAGCGGCGCCGAGGCCGAGGTCGCAAGGTGACGGATGTGACCAGTGGACCGTGTCATCCCGAGCTCATCACTACGACTACGATAGAGACGGGCGAGGAGGACAACAAACCTGGTGGATCGGACAGTCGCAGGCTGCTGCATCTGACCATCTACCGGTCCTACAGTGCGGCCAACGGCAGCAACGGAAGCGCCGTCTCGCACAGTATGTAGGCTATAGGCCTATGCACTATGTCCCAAAAGGAAGCCACTTTTAATTTTTGAATATCTCCGGCCAAATGGCCAAACTACGACTTCTGCATTTCACAAAGTAATGTAGCAAGTTAGCTACAGTATAAGGCTGAGGTGTTTACGTCAAATTTTTTTTGATGTTGCATGAGAAACAAGAAGCCCAGCTGTCGCAAGGGTGGAGCCGATCGTACAGGTTGTCACTGACCTTGTAGGTCATCAAAGGTCGATGATTTTTATGTCATATGAAAGGGCGTATGCCACTTCCTATTAGTGATCACTAGCAATCTAGGCCCTATCTAGTACCGTTTAGTCACAGTACATCCATGACAGACGGACGACAGACGGACAAACGACAACCACGACAAAAGGCCGTTTAAGCTTACAGCTTAGCGGTCGGCCCCAAAAAATATTAAAATTGGCCAATGTCTCACGGAGTTATTCAACAACTAAAGCTGGCTTTCTTTTTTTCAACACAGGATAGTGCTCTTTTGCCGCTGTTTGAGAGCAACTAAAGGAAACGAACACAAAAGTAATTTGGCAACGGGGCGGAATCGCTGTTCGTCTTTATTCGCCAGGTGGCTGCATGCAATTTACAATTTCACACCATATGTCTCATCATATCATATTAAAAATTTATAGTGCCCCCATTACCTGATAAAAGACCATGGCTGCTTAACAGAGTTCGTATTTCGTACACAGTGCACAGCAACATCTGGCAGGGGGTTCGACTCGCAAATTTTTTCTTCTTCTGGAGGCACAGGAACCCCCATCTAATACAATGTGTCGTTGGACCCCAGAAGTGTGCCTTCCGAATGGCATTTAAATCCGCCAAATGGCTCAAGCAGAGTGCATCGAATGTGCCAGACAAACAGATCACAGACAGACAGACCACGCTTAGGAGAAATGAGTAGCTAAGTAGCTTTAGGCGAAATTGCTTGCACTAGAGCGATTTCGCCTAACAAATACATACACGGTATTTTATGAAAAGGACCCTCTTTTTGTTTCTTTGATAATTCACTCAAATAATGATCAATATAAATAAAATTTTTATCAGTTGTAGCTGAAGAAATACTAATTCAAAATATTTCAACAAAATATGGCAGTTGATTAAATATTCTTTGCTAGTCGTGACGTAACGCTGACGTCATAATGTGTCAAGGATACAAGCTTGCTAATCTCAACTGGTGCTGTTAGTTCCTACCCTGCTCCGATGCCGAAAATTATGGTTCGCTGATGACAAATTTTTGAAGTTTTACAGTTGCAGCCACAAAAAACGTGCAAAGCGATCCCATTTACGTGTCTGTGGGGATAGTTGGGTTTTCACATGTTCGAGCAAGACAGTGCATTAGCACATCGAGCTTGCAAAATGGTTGCGTTTTTGGATCGCGAGACGCCTGATTTTATGTCCCCATGTTGCTCAGTGCTGACACGATAAACATTTTTTAGTAGCGAACCAGATAAAGTTCACCATCGAAGCAGGGTAGCAACTGACAGCACCAGTTGAGACAAGCAAGCTTGTACTCATGACACATTATGACGTCAGCGACAGCGTTACGTCGCGACTAGCAAAGAATATTAAATCAACTGCCATATTTTGTTAAAATATTTTGAATGAGTATTTTTTCAGCTACAAATGGCAAAAATTTTGTGTAAATTGATCATCATTTGAGTAAATTATGAAAAAGGGGTCCTTTTATGAAACACCGTGTAGACATGCAGAAACTCGTAAACACACGCAATAAATGCAGACAAAAATTACAATGGCATATGCACAATCTTTAAAAAATATGTCGTGCAAGTTAATATTAAAGCAAAATAAAAGCAAAAATCTACGTATACGGTACATGCAGAAATCTCAACACTGTTATTATGGAGAAAATATTTCTAAACGTCAATATTCTCATAAAGTTCAAACTTGCAGGATCACAGTCTAAACAAAGCGCTGAAACACAATCAGTGATGTTCGTTCTTGGCTCGCGGCTCAAAGCCAAAACGTTTCCAGGCCCTGAGCTTAAGCTGTGATAACCTAGAACTTTTGTTGCATGATGTGTGATCTTTTGACAGTTTCCGCCAAAAAACAATAAGCCACGTTATAATCGTTCACAAGCCCGGAAATAAAATCAGGTAGACAGCATTTTAGTTATTTTTTTCTAATCACCGCTATATGCTCCTTTGATTTGAAGGCAGTCTTGAAGTGCAAGATGTTGGTCTTCGCTTTAAAGCTAAATCTCGCCGTCTAGGCGTAGGCCTAATACTAATAGTAATTCTTGCGCCTGTCTGTTTTGTACCAAATGAACATGCCAATGTCACTGCGATCAAGTAAAAATAGCTGAATAGATTTATAATACTCTACATTTCGCAAGGAAATCGTTGCATGCTGTCAATAAGCCTACAAGATTTGAGTCAGTTACGAGTGCTCGGTTCTGAAGTCCTCCAGATTGTCAATGACAATCACTCGTCCTCCAAATCCTTCACCGATGTAGAGACGTCTGCGCGACTGATCATACCACAGACTGGTAGGACCTTTCAGACCGTCGTCAACAGTAACATACATCTCGTGAACAATGGACAGTGACTTATCTATCACCAACAGTCGCTTGTTGTCCATATCGGAGACAAGAACGCGTCCTTTTCTGTCTACTGCCAAACCTCTTGGTGCATTCAACTGTGTCAGCTCAGATCCAGCTTGTCCACCGTAGCCACGAACCACAGCTCCGTCAACTCCCACTAAACAGACGCGGTGTAGTGAGCCGGTATGACTGACCAGAAACTGACTGGTCTTAGGCAGCTGCACAGCATGCCAGGGATCTCCGATATCAGCCGGCAGCTGAATGTCCTGCAGCAGAGTTCCGTGAGTCGTGAAGATCTGCAGCTTACGTTCAACCTTGCTGACAACGATCATGTTATTTTCACCGTTCACCGACAAACCTATTGGATAGCGTGCCACGCACCACTTCATCACAGCGTTGCAAACTGTGAGCTCTACCCGGTGTATGCGGTCGTTGTCGGAATCCGACGCATAGAGACAGTTATTGTTGGGACACGCCACCAAACCGAAAGGAAAGTCACCGAGCCCGGGAACCGTGATGTGGCGCTGTAATACGAAGGTCTTGCCGTCGTAGACTTCAATCTTCTGCTGACTGATAAAGCGCACCACGAACACGGCATCACCCAGTGACGTCACGCCGCCGACTCCGTTGCCTTTAGCCATAAGACTGGGTAAACTTCGTATAGAATCTACACATACACACAGCGGTTCAAGTATAAAACTGGGGGCGCAGAAACCATAGAAATACTTTGAACTCCTACAAACAATGAAGGGCCCTATGACCCCATGTGAAAACCATAAGTCAGCAAAACAAAAAAATGCAATGATTTACGATGATTAGCCCATACGAACAACTTCAGCCACTGTTTACATAATAGGCCTACTGCGGGGCGCTGAATTTGCAAGAAATAAAATTTGCGAGGAAAGGGGTAGAAATTGCAAGGGAAAAAGTTCAAAGAAAGGCCCCAAAATTTGCATCCGTGTGAATTTGCAAGGAATGGAATTTGCAAGGAATTTGTATGCCTATAGCCTATAGACGGACTATGTTGTGTCTATCGTAGTTATGTTGGCAGCAGTATTTGGCCTGCTATACCTGTATATATCATGTGAGAGTGATTGTATCTTGTTTTGAACATTTTAGTTAAAGTGTATTTGATTTCAATGGATTATACCGAACTTCATAAGTGTAGAGGTAAACTTTACGCCTGCCAAAACCAACTGTACATTCAGACTACAAGCTGATTTAAACGTTTTAAATTAGCTGATGATGTCAAATGTCTGCACATATATTTTCAAGTTAGGCTACTTACATTAACATTGAGGGGAAATTTACCTTGCTATACGCATTGAGTTAATCATTTCTAAACATTCATCAACATACATTAACAGCGTGGAAAAAACAGACAGACAGTTTCTTTGCAAATTCCATTCCTTGCAAAGTGAGGCGACCCATGATACTCATTCATAAATGAGCCATTCTCGGCGAAACACTTAAGTCTCAGATTAAGTGAAGATAGTGCACTGTATAGAGGCAATCGACTCTCAACGTAGCGCCTTTTGCAGGAAACGTACCCTGTGAAGACCTGCATATTTAAGGAGGAAACTCAGTGGGACGTATAAAAACAGTGGCGTAACCTGAAATGTGAATTGGGGGCTCAACCCCTTCCTTTTCTCTTCCGCTTTCATTTTTTCCCCTTCTTTCCCATTACCCCTTCCCATCTCTGTTTTTTCTCTCCTTTTCCTCACAAGCAGGGCTCCTAAAATCCAGCTAAGGTATCTGACCTGGTTCTGGGTGTCAGTGTGACTCGGTACAGCAGGCCCTCTGACAAGTTCATTGGTCTGAAATGTTGACCTGTCTTGTTCTGACCATTTTATGGTACGAAAAAGTTTGAACAGTCCGTGGAACAGTCGGTGGGACAATCTGTGACCTGACCTGACCTTGTCGTCCTATGTCTGTTTGTTATCTGGCCTGGTTCTGTGCGCCACTTCCTAGTTAGTACAGCTGGCTGACCGGACCTTGGCCTAAGTCTGTTACGTGACCTTGTTCTGAATGCCAGACCGACATAGTACAACTGCAATCCCCTGTCAACCTCACTAAGTATGGTTTTGGCCTGGAATGCTCGACCTGATCTGCTCTGACCATTAATGATAAGAAAAGTTTCAACAGTCGATCGGGTCTGTGGGGCAGTCTGTGTCAGCTCGACAAAGTACAGTCCCTTGGTCTCACCATTAGTTTAGTTTTCTACCCTTTGTAATTAGACATAATGTTAGAGCAACATGTAAGTAGTCGAGATCAGGGAGCTGTACTTTGCGAGCTCACATTAAACCAGGTCAAACCAGGTCAAAACAGATCAGGTCGAGCATTCCGGCCCCAAAACTGTACTTAATGAAGTTAATGGAGAAGCCCAGTACTGTTGTACTATGTCGAACTGGCATTCAGAACCAGGTCAAATAACAGACTTAAGTCGTGTTCAGATCATTTGCGGCTGTCACGTCAGTAATGCAACAATTTTAATTGTTTTCCTGCGAATAAACTGACCAAATTCAGCGCAGTTTAAACATGTGCTTGTCTTCTGGAGAACTGGGGGCTGGGCCCTGTAGTTCTAGCCAGGCTCGTTCAGAGGGTGGAGTAGGGGGTAAGCTACCCCGGACATTGCGACGTTTGGAGGCTCCGCCGTCGGCCAGAAATATAAAGTACCCTACGCCAGAATGTGCCATTTTTAAAAAAAAATTCAAAAATTTTTTCCCATAGAGGCCCCGTGAAAATATTTGGGGCTCCCGCGAGAATGTTTTCCCGGGCCCCGCTGTGGCTCTCAACGGGCCTGCCATCTGCCCCGCCCTGCCCCTTGTTTATGCCAGTGATAAAAATGACATTCTTTTCAATCTTTTGGTAGGCTATATGCAACTTTTGTTTACTGCAAAATGTTTTCAAATGATCATATTTAACTCTGATTAATTAACATCAATGTTCAAATAATGTTCAAATAGGCCGTAGTACAAATAGGCTTATCAGTATATGGTGTTTTGCAGTTCTATACGGCACTACGCTAGACTGACATAAATTGAAAAGGTAGACTACCGTAGACCCTATAATTTTCATTCGGCTCACCCGGTACAAACTTGAGCTACAGTTACAGTGCTTACCGGTGCGTGGAACATTCTCCTCTTCCTGTTCAGTTAACAACTTTCTGATGTGAATCATTTTGTCCACTCTAAAGTCCTTCTGCATTTCTGACAACCCGCCGCGTGGAACAGTGAACTTGGTTCTGCACAGCGGACAGTTCATCCGACCTCCAGGCCGTTTGTCCTTGCCACAATTCAGCAGACACTTCAGGCAGAAGGTGTGCAGACACGGCAGAACTCGAGGGTCCGTGAATTCATCCATACAGATGGAACACTCCGTCATATCGGCCAGTTCCTTGTCAGCTGACGACTGGCGAGCCATTGCTATATATACGTATGTGAATACCGACGAAGGAAATTCAACGAATTGGGGATTTCATTTGAACGAAAACGAAAGTGACGCGTGTATTGTCAAAACGCCGATCGATTAAACTAGTTTAATCGTAATCGCAGCACGTAAAAGTGCCGACACAAATTTATAATGTAGGCCACGTTGTCTCAGAAACTCTGAACAACAGAAAAATTTCGCGAACAGTCTGTGAACGAGGACTAGTTAACGCAAACAGTATTTTCGCCTAAACGTACACTCCGCTGTACCTGTGTGCTGTACGTATAGCCTAGACACTGGCACTGGCCCAGTTTATGTAAAGACCGTTACATAAAGCGCTTCATGCATGAGTAAGCTAAGCTTACTAAGCTTAGACGTACAATCATGTAGACGACAAGACGTAGACTAGACGTAGAGGCTTAGAGCGGATATACGAGCGCAGGCCTTCGTCTTTTTTCCCTCCTCTTTGTAGACTCTTTATAAACGATTATAATAATATATACACTCTACACACTGTACTTCTAAATTTCAGATCGACTTTCCATTCCCTCTAATTGTGCACGAAAATCATTCGTAATATCTGATTATGTGTATGCACCAAGTTCTGTTCAAAGCTCACGTGAAGGTTGTGAAATATCGTATCACGGTAAATAAGTAACATCGCTGGTCTACAGGTCTATCTTTTATCACGAGGAAAGACGTACAACTGTGCGCTCTTTCGCTCTTTATTTAACTCTTGAGAGTCTTGTTCGTCACTCCATTAACTCTGCTTATCCAATTAGGCCCATACATGACCCATATCGCTCTGTTTGTCATTTCTCTCACACGCTGCAGATAGAATATTCTCCAATATTAGGAGGCAATTAATAGCGTCGTGGCTAGGGGAAGGGGGTAATTTTTCACCCTAAATTTTTGGCTGTAGGATAGCTATCGGAAAAATCTTTTGGTCGGAAAATCTTCGTTCAAAATGCAATTTTTTTGAGGGGGGGACCTGAATCAGGAAAAATTTCGGGGCAAAACTGAAATATTGAATGATCATCCATAATCTCCTCCGTCGAAAATTTGCAGTGTCTGTCGGAAAATTGCAACTTCCAGTTCCTGCTAGCCTACTTTTTTAACACAACGTCTCTGGAAGCTATTGTTACGGGTAGGCCCAAATTACTTTGCATGTTTGTGACTTATGGAGTGTTTACACGATCCGGCAAACGTCCAGCAAATGCATTTAAAATACACGTGCTAATGCTGGACGTTTGCTGGAAGTTTGCTGGACGTTTGCTGCCATATGTTATAATGTAGCTGGACGTTTGCTGGATCGTGTAAACACCCCATTATGGTCATTTCACACCTACGACGCCGACGCGACTCAGCCCAACTCAACTGCTCTGGCAAACAACGCGTGGTCTGTGCACAGCAGCGTGACGTCACAATGCAAATGACGCGCGTCATTGCATGCATTGTTGCTCACAGTCACGACGGTTGAGTCGAGTTGAGTTCCGTCGTAGGTGTGAATTGGTCATTACGCTTAGGGACCGCTTTGTGATAATTAACCAGGTGCCTATACACTTTGGGTCGGCTATTACGAAGGTAACCCCAACCTTAACCCTAAGCCTAACCTTGCTACATCTCTGGAATAGTGGATCTTCGGAATAGCGGGCCCGTACCGTCAGATACTGTTGCGTACGGTATGTGTAGCGGCGACGGTTGGATCGTCGTCCGGACGTGGACCTGACATAGGCGACGTGAAAATCTACCGCCGTAGCAAGGATGGCGTGGCGCCCATCGCAGGACGCACTGACTCCACTGGGACGCTGGGTTCTACAACTGCCGGTCGCACTAGTCGAAGTCCTCCCCATGCGGTCAGTGGGGTTACCCCGGTCAGCCTGGCGGCGAGTAATGCCAAGGACTACCCGGAGCTGGTGAGACGACAACTGCGCTGGGACAGCAGTGCCAGTGACGTGAGGTCGTCCGCTCGGGCGTCCGCAACCAGCAGTCCAGCACCTATTAGCTTCACTGGTACGCAGTAATCACCAGTCACCAATATTGTACATACATGTAGTATAAGTGCAACACCTTTTGTTAATATAACAACAGCTCGTGTGACGACGTCTTGGTAATCAAAACATTCAGTTGCTGCATGAAAGCATGTTTAATTTCCTTGTTCATATACCAGCTTATTCCGCATCCTCATTTTCCAGTTTTTCCTCTCCTTTTTCTTCTTTTTAAATCCCTTCTTCAGTTCTTCTTGCTTTATTTCATTGTCTGTCCAATGCAATGCATATTATTGGACAGAGTATAAAATCACCTGAGGGTCCGTGCGTCCTCCGTCCGTCCGTCCAACTTTTCTTAAGCCATCTTCCTTCCACCTTCCCTTTCCCTTCCCCTTTTCCTTCCCCTTCCCCTTTTCTTCCCCTTTCTCTTTCCTTTTCTCCTTCTTATTTTTCTTCCCTTTTCTTTTTTTCCTTCTACATCCCCTTTTTCTTCATCTTCCGCTTTCCCTTCCCCTTTCCCTTTTGCTTCCCCTTCCCTTTATTTTTCTTTTCCCCTTTTCTCTTTTCTCCTTTCTTTTTTCCTTCTTCTATCCATTTTCTCCCCTATTTTTCCTTTTTTCATCCCCCTTTTCTTTACCCTTCTCACTGCCCCCTTTTTTCTTTTCCTTTCCCTTTCCATTTCTCTTCCTTTTCCATTTACGTTTCATTCTTTTTCTTTTTTTCCTTTTCCTTTCCGTTTTCCTTTTCACTTTCCCCTTCCTTTCCTTTTCCTTCCTTCTTTCTGTTTCTTTTTTTTCTTCCATTTTTCTTTCTGTGTCCACGTCCGTGCGTCCAATATTTGAGGCGCCATATCTCCATTACTATGCAAGATAGATGATGCATGGTGACGATGGAACACTTATAGTAAAGCGCTGGTGACGAATCAAATGGTCTCGTGACTGACAACGTTTATTGCTTAACTAAAATAATAGAGAAGGATAAAATGATCATTGCAGCTGTACAATTTAAAATTAAACTGTTTGATTTTTTTCTACCAGACTAAACAGCTCACTGATTATATTTATACGGATATATGCTGTAAACTATCGAAATGAATTGGACAGACTCCGTGTTCGTATTAACATTACCTTGTTTCTCCAGTGACTCTTTCTTTATCACCCGAAACCAGTAGGGTTTTGAGAAACGCTCTAAGACCCCTTAGCAGGTCCGGACGAAGCCTAGCTGGCAAAGTAATTTGACTGCATGCCCTTTGAGATAAGAAGGCTAGGGACATTTTTTGGTGTAAACACGAGAAAAAAAATTGACTCGGTTTATTCAAAAGTGAACGAGTGATCACTGTAAACACGAATAATTACAGTGAAAATGTAACAAGTAATTTTATGTATTGTAGTTCCGATACACATTGTGGGTAGGTATATAGTAGGCGTATTATCTTTGTGTTTATTGTGATACTGTATGTTTGCATTGCGTATACAGCTGCAACGAACAAAGAAGATTTTCCCGACACGGCCACCGTCAAGACGCGTCTGAAGCAGTTCGAGGAGCACTTCGTCGCCATGTTTATCACCAGCTTTACGTCACTTCCGGTCCGACTGCGCGTCGCCATCGTCTCCCTAGCGGTCCGCAAGGCGGAACCGGAAGCAACAGCCGACGCCACCACCGGAAGTGGTGCGGTGTCGCTGTACCACTACTTCCGGTGTCCCGCCGCCGCGGCCGCAGCCATCGAGGCGCGGCGCGATTATGTCATTACCGTACCGGAAACAGTATTCCGCGACGCCGTGGCCGCTCGGTGCTGCGGCGGGGTCGTGGACGCCGACGACGACGGCGGCGGCGGCAAGATGGCGTCTAAGATGGTGACCGGAAACACTGTGGCACGTGACGCGGCGCTGGCTGCTGCCAAGATGGCGGCTGACGAGTTGTCGCGCGTGTTTGAGTATCAGCTGTCGCTGCTGGCGGAAGATGCCGCGGTGAAGATGGTAGCCGGTCACGCGGTGGATTGCGTCATTGAGTACGTTGTCGCCGGCAGACGCACTGTCGCTAGACTGCTTGACCGTAACACTATCGTCCAAGGTAAGTTATATACGTAGATATATTGCTATATTACACTATACACACAAATGTCAAAGTACCACAGCACATTATTTCAACAATTATGGCTGCCCTTAACTTAGGCCTTAAGCGCAGACCGCTATTTTTGCTACTTAAAAAATTTTTAGCAGCTACACTTCAGACATTTCTTGGCTGTTTGCTACCGAACTTTCCCACAATTATATGAGAAAGCAAAAGTAATTTGAGAAATGTGGACAAACGTTTGGGACTTTTCCCACCAGGCCTAATATTTGGGGTATGAACCGTCATAATTTCCGCCCCTTTTACTGCCACCACTGACTTTGGCGATATAGGGCCTACGGTGTTCAGAAAAGGTATAGGTGTCTACAGTTTTTAATCGGAACCCATCTCAGAACTACGGAGCGTCGCCTGCCATATGGGATCACCCTATGTTATCTGCCACTCGACACCCATCCAGACAGGCTGGTACAGTAGGGCCTACTCGATTCACTCGATTTACGAAGAAATCGTAGGCTAAGTTTACGCGCGTTCATGTGTGATGAATGTGCAGGAGTTTTGAGCGGACAGGCGCGAAACTCGAGCGGCAAGCAGTGCATTTCAGTTATCGTCGGACAGCGTGAACTCAAGTGGAAAGTACGCGACATTCTCGCGAAGCCGGGACTGCGTCGCGAGACTTGGCTGTTCCCTCAGCCTCCCGCCGCCGACCCGGCTGTTACGCCAACCTCTCCACCTCGACCTTGGACCTTTAAGACGGCCGCATCGGTACATGAGACGGACACTGTTGATGCAAGGGTTGAACGAATGACTTTATTTTTCGTCGTACAGATTGCAGCAAAACATAGGCACCAATAATTGCAATATTAATGGGACATCAAAGAAACGGTAAGATTTTTTGACAGATGGATTTTGAAAAGAAGGATATTTCCAAACAACTGTAAAGAGAGGGCCTATAAGGTTACGTCGCTCAGTTCTTGCTATACCGTCAGTGATGTGAACCGCACCGAAATCTGAAGACCGATAATCCTGTTATTAACATCAGACATAACTGTATTATAAGATTAGTAAATAATGCATGTTTTGCACTGACATGAAACCTAGTTGTAAAAGATGGGCAGATTTTCGCATCGAATGGCAACTTTGACTATTAAGTTTCGAATTTAACGTGCTGTAAACGATACAAAGTACAGTACAACAAGGATCGAAACAAAGACCATAGTCTCTAAACAAATCCGTGGTTTTTATTGACTCAATCGACAAAGTCTAAGGAGCCCAGTTTTTGAGCATTTAAAGTCCGCTGTGCTGCCTTATATGAGCGTCGTAAACCGTCCCAGACGAAGCTTTTTAGTACGAGGTTTTCTGCCAGCATCGGTCGGTAAGGTGCGGCGTGTTGCTAAGCCTACCGTCTGTTGTGGAAACCAGCAGAAAAAAATTGATTTTTTTTCTGAATCAAGAGCCAAACCAAGACCTATTTCGTAAGCAAGCGTGTTGTACGTTTCCAGGTGGAAGACTGCGACCCAGTGTTATACGGCTACCGTGGACTGGCGGTTCAGTGGGACTTCATCAACGACGGATACATGGTCGATGACGGCCACGGTTTGAATCCGTTCAGCGAGGATATGATTCATAACTACGACGACTTTCACCGCATGTACTGCCCTTACCGGAGACTCGTCGGCGCTGACGTCATGCAGCTGCATCTCAACAACATCCGGTATTATAGCTGATTTACTTCCTTGCTCGACAAACAGAGGACTGCAGTCTGTAGACACCGATAGGCCTGATGCTAAAGTGGTCAACTTTTTATTTCTGCATAATTTGTTTTTCTACTTCCAAGTGAATATAATGTTGACAGTCTCAAACGTTTTTCGTCAAACAGCTTTTGCTATAAGCCTCAAGTGTCTGGATTTTCAGCATTTCTGCATTGTTGCATATTGGCATGGGCGTTATTTGCTGTGTATTGTGTCTTTCATAGACCGTAGGCCCATGCTCATAATTCAGTGACGTCGTAGCAAGGGGAATATTTAGGGGAAAATTGAACTCTTGAGCAAGCATAATTATCTCTGTTGTAAATTTCCATAACTGGCTATCGGAAAATTGCAACTTTAGGCACCCCCACTTTTTGCTCTACGACGCCGCTGATAGTGTTCTGTCAACATCTTAGGGTCACGTATTTGCCTAGATACTCACTTCAACCCACACTTTTCTAAAAGATTATATAATCTACTAATACGATATTTGTAGACACGGCTTAAAGTCTGGCGGAAGTTTATACTCTGTGAATGCATTCTAGCTCGATTTGCTACCCAAATGCAAACGTTTTACAATACAAAACTGCTGCTGCTGATGATGATGATAATTATTGTAATTAATTGATATTAGGTCATCGCCGGAGAGTAACGTCGGATCGTTCTCGGACCTAGTCAATAAGTTACACGGCCCGGCCTACAGCCGCGACGAGATACAGCCGGTCTACAGGCCTCTAGTCACCAGCAGCCAATCAGCGCCGCTAGCACCTTGTGACGTCATCAGTGACGTCATCGATAACGTCATCATCTCGGAGCAGCTTCCCGAAGTCAACACGTCACCGCCACAGCCACAACCACCGCAGATCGTCGGTCTGTAGTAAAGCGTCAATGTTCTAATTCTTGTTTTCGATATAAAATGCCGTAATGCCGACACGTTTTTTACAGTACGTAACATTTGAAAAAGCTTAGCTTATGCAATGTGTAGGATAAAAACGTTAGTAGCTATAAGCTGAACGGGTTACTGCTTCCTAGACTATTCGTGACAGGTAACAAAGAGGTACAACATTTAATATGATAAGAACAAGTAGGCTAAGCTTCGTCCAACACTTTGTTGCAAACTGTTGCAAAACAAAAAAAAATAATAAAATTATGAAATAGGCCTATACTGTTGCAGTTTCATGTCTAATTTTGTTTGTACATTTTTCTTTCTGTAGTAAATAAATAGGGGCCTAGTGATGAATGTTTTTGCCCTGTTTTAATGAGATCCTCGTATTTTGACATCATTTGAGCTTGTATTTTGTGAGTCATTTTATCAATTAATCTGTCGTGTTATGATGTAAGCCTAGTTAATTTCGCGTCAGCCGGTGGTTATAATCTAGTTGTTATTTATTTTATTGCACAGTGGATGAGACAATCACCGTTATTCCGAGTACGGATGCTGCTGCTGCTGCTGACGCTAAAAAAGAAGACACCCAAATAAAGCCGTCGGACGCCGGTGAAAGTCTGGAGACGACCCCTAGCGAACAGACTCGCGCTATGACGCCGAGCCCGTCTAAACGAATGATGGAGATTGTTGCTGAGGCGGGAGGAAGCGCGCGACATCTACTCGCTCATATACGCTCTCATCGCAAACGAGGTAGGACTACTAACGCTACGATTCGTCGTTAGAAATCATAATCGGTAGCCTAACATTTTGGTGGGAAATCACACCGCGCTTGATAAATAAACTAAAGTTGATTCAGATTATGTTCAGGTTTGTGATAGACTATTCGCCATTAAAAGGCTAGAGGCCGTCTATAGTTTTTAATGGTAAACCATCTGAGAGCTACGAAACGTCACCTGCCATATGGGATCACATAGTGACGATACCATGCCATATAAACCATCCGACACAGATGAGCGCGCTTCGCCTTAACCTCAGCCAGATCCAGGCCGGTACTCATTTTACTACTTCAAAGGGATGTAAGGCTGAGTTGGCCTTAAGAACAAAGATCGACAAACATGCATTATTGTAGTGTTTTGTATGAATATTTCGTACGCAGCTCGCACGCCGGATGAGAAGTCGCCGTCTGAAGCTGCCAGCAAGAAAGCCGACATCAAGACGAATGACGTCACTGACGGCTCGGGATCAGAGACCAAACATGAAATACTGACGCAGTCCAAGTCTTCCACGCTTGAAGGTTGGCAAAATTACGGTATCGGTAGCCTAGCCTGGTTTCGTTGACGTTGAGTCGATTTCGGACTGTTAGTTAGGTATTAAGATCAACCAGCCTTCAAGTTAGCGTCTCGTCGCCGTTTCACAGCTCTGCGAGTGCGACTAAAGCGAAGTTTCCATCCAACGCTACACACGCAACGTACGCAGCAAACGCAGCTGACGCAACGGCCAAAACCAAAACAACAGCATAGAAAAGCGGTCAGCTACGTTCGTTGCAGCGTTCCGTCAGTTACATTGCGTTGGATGGTGTGTGAATGAATGGGTGTGTAGGCCTATGTAGTGCTCATCTTCGCTTCTTACGTTTTTAGCCGGTGTCTCAGTCATACCCGCGAGCTCTACTCTGAAATGTTTACCTCTTTTATTTATTTTATACATGGTGTTTGCATTGCATACCCATCCAGTACGCTGCAATACTGAATCAATCAATAAATTGATTGATTAATTGAGTGATCCATTGATTGATTGAACACGCTGCAGGCGCTGCCAGCATATCTCCCAGAGCTCGCTGTCGCATGGCCGCTGACCGGATGCCATTCGCCGATGACGTCACCACTATAGACTCGACGCCAATATGGCGGTCGTCGGTCCAAGATGTCGACGGCGGTGTGACGTCATCACCGACTGGTCACGTGGACAGTACACCGGCAGCAGGCAAGCTGTGGTCGCTTCCTAACTCACGACGGCAGAGAGTTGTCAACGCGCTCAAAGGTACTGTAGTTTATAGTTTAATTCATAAATTTAAGTCATTTGATTTAATTCATACATGTGCAGTATACGTTAGAAAAAAATATTATTTTACAAAGATGTCAAAAGCGCGTTTTGTGCGGAAAATAGTTTTAACCCATTGGTGCCCAAATTATTTTTATCATCTACCGTTAAATTAGGCGTCCCATGTATGGGAGAGTAGGCATAAATGGGTTAATAACGTTTGTAAGCGCTCATGAAAACGTGACCTCTTTTGACCCCACGTAGACTTCAGTCTTCGTATTCATAAATGACAAATTAACATTTGGAGTAAGTATATAATTGGTAGAGTACGTTCGGATAGGTTCTCTGGGTGCTGGGCAATGTAATGTTTTCGTGCCCATTAAAGCCTACGTTTTGTAATCTGATTCCGTGCAGCTCTACACGTTCCGGAGCTGGGGTCAAACATTCGTCAGGCAGCGGCAGGGGCAGAGTCGTCGCCGCTGATTGGTCGAGACGCTGAGCTGCAGCAGCTGACGCGATGGTTGCTAGGCAACGGCGGCGGCGGCGTCCCTGGCAACGCAGCAAGTGCTCGACGCCTGGTGACGCTGTGCGGTTGCCACGGTGTGGGTAAGTCGACCGTGGCGGCGGCAGTGGCTAGAGGGTTGATGGGAAGACAGACTGGAGACGTACCTCAGGACCTTTCCAGTGGTTCTGTCGGATTCACCTCGATGCTAGTGGAATGCCGTGGATGCGACGGCACATTCGGGAGCCTGACGTCACGCATTCTTGCCGTCTTCGGACTACGTCATCGACAACCGCACGACACAGGTTTCTTTGACGTCATCGCACGCGGTTCTTACATTGCTCCTTAAAAGGAGCAATGCAAGAATGCACAAATGGGTTAAAGGAGCAATGCACAAATCATCCTTATGGATGATTTGTGCAAGTCTATTTTATGGCTTTGCTTAAAAATTGTAAAAAGTTATAAAATAATAATGGCATAAAAAAAATATAATATAACACTAGAAACAAAAGTTAACATTTGAAAACAGAAATGAATGCATGTTTGTTACTTTGTTGTACGTTTTCAGAGGTTGCAGTATATTCGCAAATGCACTAGAAATTTTTTTCTCTAATTAACGACAAATATGCACGAAAAACTGAACGAAACACGAACATAAAGGTGAAAACGAATGAAAACTACTGAATGTGTTCTAAGCTATCTGAACCGGAAATAGTGAGTTTGGTTTTTGGTAAAATAACTTAAGTATATAATGGAGATTTGCGGTTGCAGAACAATGTTGGTAGCAGATAATTATAAATATTTTCAGCACAGTATAATCGGAATCTAGGAATAGAGTAGAGGCTATTAGGGCTCAAGTTGAGGTGATGTTTATTCATGAGCTGCAGGTGATGTGGGCTGGTTCTGCCATTGGCTGTCGTGCCGCGACCAATCGCTGCTTCTCATTCTCGACAACCTTGACGTTGATCAGCGCCGCGACATTCAGCTGTCGGCCATGTTGGATCAGCTGGTATCCCGCTGTCCGCGGCTGTCTGTGCTCGTGACTAGTCGCAGGTCTTTCTACCGGGGGCGCTTCGGTGCCAGTCACGTGACCTACAGAATACCCGATCTCCGCCAATCAGCTGATCAGCTCTTTCTGCATGTCAGTAAAAACATTACATTATTAATTTCTGACAGTGTTAGCCAATATCATGTATGACTCGGGGAGTATGCCGGATGATTTGTGCAAGTCTATTTTATGGCTTTGCTTAAAAATTTAGGTACCGAAGAATGTGAGTCTCATATAGAACCATCAGTTTGACGAGTCAGGTGGCAAAGGTAATTCTGTAATTCTGTGTACTTTAACTGTCCCTATAGATCTAGACTAAGCATTGTGTGTATCTACGGTGTATGTATGTATGTGTTCAGCTGAGTCCAGACCTAGGTGACGATGACATCCGTCACCTTGGAGCACTGTGTCATCACGTGCCCTATGCTATACGTCTTGTCACTGCCGCACTTTCACTCGATCTCGTCGACGTCGAAGGTACGACTTTCATTCCATGACGCAAATACGCGAAACTCTTTAAAAGCTAAAAAAGTTACGTGTGCCTATAGCTCTGCTCGAGAACCGATCTGTGAGCTACGAAACGCCACCTGCCATATTTGGTCGCACACCTGCCATCCGACGCACGATGGTTAACCCACGTTAACCCATGCAGCCTGCAGGCAGGTTGGTACTCAATTTAGCTCCCTCCGAGGGATTGAAGGCTGAGTTAATCGGTTGGTATTAAAATGTTAGAATTTTACGAGCGTTTGTGATTATTTAGTTCTGTTTTTTTCATTTTTACGACTTTCCTCGTTATCAGGTTTTTATTCGCGTTGATTTCAGAGCCGGCGGAAAGGCCCCCCGTACTCCGCGGCCGGGGGGAGGGGGGCTCACGTATGCTTGGATGCTCAGGAGCCTCATGCTATCATGCTATGTATGATAAAAATTTTGTGGTTTTCTTAAATATGTGCAAAATACAAAATAAATAAACATGTGGAAATTTACCCAAAATCGTCAAGTCTATCACTTTTCTTTAATGTACTGTATTGCGGCCTAATAAACTTCATTTTTACGCGCGAAAGCAGAATGCTTCGCGCGTCTTTGCCATCGTCTGGGCGTCTGTCCGTCTGTCCGTCCGTCTGTCTGTCTGTCTGTCTGTCACACTCGTGAGCTGTATCAAAACGGTGCAAGCTAGGATCACGAAATCTTCACTGTGGGCTGCCCCAAGGTCTCTAGTTTATCG
>Ga0209671_1001646_pt1 | contig 19142 bp, 11 predicted proteins | sample WorMetHERISLAND2_2_FD_187401 | JGI IMG/M metagenome (GOLD analysis project Ga0209671, IMG submission 187401) | Marine gutless worms symbiont microbial communities from Max Planck institute for Marine Microbiology, Germany - Olavius geniculatus... | ecosystem: Host-associated > Annelida >...
CTTATCTGCTATCGTTTTACTGTCGACGCAGCCGTCAACCTGTACACATTTACTATCTGAACGAAATTTAGTGTTCCAACTTTTCCAAAAATCTTGACCATTTTTACGTATGTTAAAGAGAAAGTACAAAGATGTTAAAACGACGTCTTTAGAGCTTTTACAGGCAGGGAGTCTTTGTGTCAGCATCTTATAGGCTAAATAAATATTAAAATTTATTTAATTTTTAACGAACGCTTTTATTTTTAAAACGGCTAAACAATATATGCTATTACTCGTATGATAGATACGAAACAGCTGTAATGTGTTTTAATTTTGGGAAGTACGAATGGGACAGACAAAGCATTCGGCAGAATACGAATAAAATATTTGGCACGCGGCTGAATACAAAAGGATCTCGGAGCCGTAGAAATTTTCTTCTTTCTAATAATACGAAGTAGAACTAATCTAATATCGTATTGCGAATACACCGTAAGAAAATACTTTAGATAGGCCTAAATTACATGTGCATCTAGTAGGCCTAAGTAATTAAATTGTGATAAAAATGTTGGTGCTAGAGTGTTTTTATCAACTGGATTTAATTTTAAAAATTATTGCTTGCCTACATGGTTATCGATTGGACTGGAGTTCTGGTATAAATGCTAATTTTTTGATTGCCTGGTCGGGAAGAGCGCGTGTACTAGCAGGCGGTAAGAAATCAATGGGCTGAAGTTAGCGTCAGTTGCAGCTGCATTCCATCGGTAGCGCGCGACTATCGAATTGTTTTCGCTAGACAATGATGAGCGAAGCACTTGAGACATTCTCATTGGCAGCAAGTGACGCGGTACAGCTTAGCGGACGTCAATAGAGGCTAAGAGGTATGCCGGTGCGTGGCTGATCAGCCTTCGGCCTCTATCATGGTCGCCGTATCTTTCGGAAATCTTTTTATAAACTACTGAAAGCGCATCGGCGAACAACGAACGGACACTGTTGGTCGGTAGAAACTCGTCGCTGAAAGACGACTGCGGACAAATACAATCACGCCTGCAGCGGCTACTGATGCTGCTGCTGCTGCTGCTACTGCATTGAGTTGATGCTACGGTGCGACTACTCGCCTAAGAGCTACTTCCTTTCATCGGCCACCAGCCCACGCGTGATTCCATCACACACGGACTAACGCAGAGGATTGTATGACATCTTGGGCGATATTACGTCAGCCTGTGTACGGACACCTTGGGTGGTTGCTTGAGTGGCGGGTCTTTCGTAGTAAATGTAGACATTAATCGAAACGGAATATCAGCTGACGAAAATACGCAAAATTTTGAGATCAGCGTTTAAACTGTTGCAGTCAAGACCGTTTTCACAAGATTAAACTTTTTTTGTAGAATTAGAGTTAACTGCTCATAACTCGGAAGTAAAGTAACAGTAGCAACATGAATGTTACTCTCCGACTACTGATGCAATCGGTGCCCTCCACAACTGTCTAACTACTCGCACCCAAAAACAATAGAAACCACGCAAGCTGTCCGACTATACTCACAACACCGCACAACAACAGTTACTGCATGCTTTCAGCGCTGCCTCCTGCAGCTTTTACATCGATCCACTTCCAGTCGCTGTATCGATACCCCGTCTTCCTGCCTTGTCAGTTGCAGCGAACGCAGGAAAATTGAAAAGGAGAGACGAACAAAGAACAACGAGTCGCCGACAATTTGACGGCCGATAAGACCAGCTGACAATTTATGCGTTCATATCGCTGTTGTACATCTTGCACGGCTCTCGTTGTCGCTCCGTGAGTGACTCTTGCTACGTTACGACGCTCTATAAATGTCGTACTATTACGTAGTCTGTATACGTGCACGCAGAACGCTGGTCGACAAATTGTAGCATGGCGTGATTACGTTCACGCAGCGCTAACATGTAGTTTGAGCAAAGCTCACGTGAGGCGCAACGACATCGGTGATACCACCCGGAGAATAAGTGTACAACGTGCAATGAAATAATAATGCTTTTTGAAAAAGTACCCAAATTTGAGGCCTCCGTACGCAGGACTCCTTGAACCTAACAGGTCAAAACTTAGACGGTTAACACTTACATACTGTACTAAAAATTTTATTTGCAGGTTGTTCTGGTCTATCTATAGTAATTTTGGTGCAATTCGCCGTTAAATTATGTATCACAGCCTAAAATTGCAAAAAAACACTAAAACCCGCTTTTTAGATTCGAACAAAGTCGTTCAAAAATAAAGTCGTTCAAGATTGCCTATGTCGATGCATATTAAAAACTCGTCAGCAGTGCTTGTTACAGCAAGCATCAAGTCTATGTCTATCTGCAACCGTTTGCAGGCTAAATTAGTGGATATTAACAAAAATGGCTCATTTTAAAGGAGTACTCATATTCGATGCTCCCGTACGGAGGACTTCTGAAACTTAGATGGCCGGAAGTTAAAACTGCTAAAATTTTCGTTCATTGCTGAAAATTTCATGTGCAGATTGTCTTGATCTATCTTTAACCATTTCGGCGCATTATTTTTCCTGGCATTATTTTTTATTGCACGTTGTACACAATTACTTGTCACGCTAGATGAGCAAACAGCGGTGAGATAAAGACTTTTAACGCGTACCTCTCTTTCATGCCCTCTTTCGAGGGGAACCCCCTCACCCAGCGGAATAAAAGTTTATCACAAAAAACTAGAGTTCTTGGGGCAGCCTGTAGTGAAGATTTTGTAATCCTAGCTTGCACCGTTTTGATGGGGCTGCAGAGTGTGACAGACACACGAACAATAACTGTCGCGTGTAAAAACAAAATGATGAATAAATGAAACTTCCTTAACTCCTTGGCTGGACTTTTATGACACGAAATCTTACACATACTGTGTCCAGAGAGGGGAAAAGAAGCGGCGAGCCACTGACAATGGGTGTACGTGATGTCATGTGGGTGTGAAGAGATGGCTCAAGGCTGATCATGGACAGCCGTACAGACAGATCGATTCATTTATAGCCGGACTACAGTCAGTCAGTCAGTCGGTCTGTGTATCGTCACGTCTGTGCGGTTCTTGTTTGTCGCGCGATATGTCGATGACACCAGTTTGCGTCGACGACCTGACCCAACCCAACCCGGTTACAAATCAATCGCCCCGCGTCGGGTCGGGTCAGGTTCTCTCGTCCTCCTGATCCTGGTCGATCCATCTTGGAACGATTCGCAGCCACCTCAGCGGGCGAGTGGTGGGTGTCAGGCGGACGGACCGACGTCGGCGTGTCTGGACGACCACAACTCTGCTGCTGCGACTGGACGTATAGCCACAGCTCTCTCTCTCTCTCTGCGTCGTCGTCGTCGTCGTCGTCGTTGTCGTTGTTGTTCGGTGGACGGAGCTTGTTGATTTCGTCGTCGAATGATGGAGAGACGTGCACGGACGTCCGCAACGGAGCGATAAATCGCATCTGCGTCTGGATGAACGCCGCCGCGAAACGCTCTACCGATCAGCAGCCGATGCAGCAGCACCGCAGCGGCAGCAGCAGCGACGGCGGCACAGAAGCCTTTTCTTGAACGTCGCAGATGCGCTCATGCACGCTTCCCAGAGTAAAACAATAACAGTCGTCGCAGTGGCAGGCCGCTCCCAGTCTCCTTGCTGTTGCCGTTTGTGTCGCTCCGCTGCAGGCAATATGATTTACAACGGATGTCCTGCATGCAGCCTTAATCGTCGTGGAATTTTTCAGCATCGCTGATAAAATGCATCCGCCAATACAAGGTGATACAAGCGCCAGTAAATTATCGTTTCGAGTAGAATGCAGTCTAAACATTCGATGCATGGATGTTGTTTTTAGTCCGCCCGGAAGCGATAGCTTTCGAACGGACTCGTATTTTACCCCAAATTTCTAGTTTTAATTTAAAAAAAATTTTTTTTGTCAGCAAACGTCGATTTAGCAGACATGGTCACACTCGTATATGGCACTTTCACACAATAGTGCCGCACTGCCGCTGATTGTCTGCATGGTTTTTATTAAACAGTCAGTAAAAAGCGATGCTGTATTTTGTCGAAATATTAACTATAAAACAATGTTACTACCTGTCGCTAAATTGGAAGCATGAAGTACTCATATTATCGACAACTATGCAGTTTCATAGATAAACCAAACAGCTAGATTGACTTTCGATAAACGACATGTCTTGTGCCGTTTCGCCACTTATAGGGTGTTTACACAATCCAGCAAACGTCCAGCAAACGTCAAGCAAACTTTTAGCAAACGTCCAGCATTAGCACGTGTATTTTGAATACATTTGCTGGAAGTTTGCTGGACGTTTGCTGGATCGTGTAAACACCCTATTACTGGCAGATGGCGGAAGATATCTGCTGACAGAAAATAAGACTGATGGAGAAAGACTAAAAACTGACAATTTTTGACTGCATGTTGAGTCCGCAAAATGACAGACGTGCAGACATGCAGTCAACCATTGCTCTGTTCAAAAACTGTTATACAGTATCGTATCTGTGTAGTTGATATTTGTTTTGTTAATTTCGTTTTAAAAGAAGTGATAATATTGTCTAAATCTTTATAGGTTAAAACAGACGATGTGCTAATATTCCTAAGCAAGAAACGAACTTTTTTCTCAAATTAGATATACGCACAATGCGACTTTTTAACGAATAATAAAAAACTAATGCAACTTGTGCTGGTAAATCATAAATCATTTTTTCGAAGGTCAAGAGCAATTGCGTTTGGCTAAAGATTCGACCCCAAATCTCTTCTTTCGTTGGAGATCATCTGGCATAATGTCGTTGGACGCCACAAGTGATCCTGCCAAATAGCATCTGAGTCCGTCGAACGGTTTAAGCAGGGTGCGTGCACGAATGTGACAGACAGACGACAGACACACAGACAGACCACGCTACGAAGAATGTGTAGGAATAGGCGGAATTGCTTGCGTTTATGGAGCGTAGCCTAGTAACGGTAATGATGACGCTGTTGTTCTGTGTTGCAGTGTGTCGTGTGCATGTCGGCCAAGGCGACAATGCAGACGCACCCGTGCGGTCATCGCGTCGTCTGTCGTCTGTGCTTTGTCAAGACAATCCAGACCGCGGTCTCCCAGCGCGTTTTACCTCTGCGCTGCGTTGTCTGTCGCACAAAAATTCTCAAGCTGAAGCAGACTTCACCTGCACCCGCGCCGCCGCCGTCCGTCACTGCAGCCTGGTCACGTGGGCTGAGTCAGGTGCGAGCAACTCGTCACGCCGGTGTCCCCGGTGTCGGTTCCTGCACTGCTGCTGGCATCACTGCGGCGTTGTCACCGCGGCACTCGGCCGGCGGCGCATCCAAGTTGATGCAGCCGCTGCCGATCTACCCGGCCGCTTTGAGTGGTGCTGCCGGTGGTGGTGTTACTAGTAGTGGTGGAGGTCGCAGTGCGATGTCCACAGGGTCGACTGGTTCGTGTCATCATCATCACTTTCCGCTCCATCATCCGGGCGTCATGCAGCGGCGTGCCATGACCGCCTGGACGACGTCCGCCGCGCCGCCACCCACGTCGACGACGACGACGACGTCACTGACAGTGTCTGGAGCGTCATTGGCTACAAGACCGCCGGCTGCTGGCGCAGTGTTCAACGTTGTCACGGGCTGCAGTGCCGCTAGGTCCACGACATCACGTCGATCCACATCATCGTCTGCCGCAAGCTACGCGACCGACAGTCCTCGAATAACAGCGGCAATCGGTCGCCTGCCCGCCGCCGGCCACGATACAAAGCGGATACAACGATTGAAATGATATCATATAGAACCACTAGCAGATATAGCGCTCGCAAGTACTTTCGCCAACGTTATCATTAACCCTACTCCTATCTCTAACGCAGACCCTAAATCGACACAGATACACTTTGACTATAGGTTGTATCTGCCGTGGAATCAGACATCGCCTTCAGCGAGAAGTTTCTTAAAACAGTTTAGCCACAGGTTTTAAAATAGGCTTCTCATGTGCCCAGACTATACCACCGACAGTTCCCATCATGCGATTAGACAAAGATGGGGTACATGGCTGTCCATGCATCCGTCCATGTGTCCCCTTGTAAGTCCAAGCCTAAACAAAAAAGACCTTGAATGATTTTAATTTTATGCATCATATTCTCCGTAAAACGAGACTTGCGTCTCACTTTGAGATCAATATGGCGAAAGTCAGCGACACTAGGGCTTAGTCACGAAATGCGCTGTAAATGCAGCACAGTTGGCCATTTTCTTTCTATATTATACTTAGCAGAAATTTGCGCCAATGAAAAGCTATATGCTAAAAGCTAAAAAGTCACAAGATCAACGTATCACTGTCTTCCAGTTAATCCAGTCCAGCGTATTAATTCGGGAACGGAAAATAATTATGAAAAGCGCAAATGTAATTTACTCGTTTCCAAATGTATGCGTAGCTGACGTTATTACGTGTTGAAATTTGCGGTCAAATGTTCGAAGTTGTAGAGCCCAAATTAACCGCTGTTCGATTTCAGAGAAGTGAAAAATAACAATTAAAAAGTTAAAAAAACACAACAAATCAACGAATGTGCGTAAGTCTGAAATTGCAGAAACACGGGATTACTTAATGTTGTGCCAGTTTGCGTGTGCATCTAGTTAGGACCAAAATAAGAGACTCGTTTCGTATAATTCACGTTCGTAGTAACCCGTAGAAACTATGCTGTGCGCCGTCTTTACATTTGCTGTGATCTGGTCTGGTTGTATTGGTTCATCTCGTAGTGGCTGTGACATATCACCTCTATGGGTGCAATCCTTAGGGCTATTAGGCTACAGGTTTTTTTACGCAAACTTGCCAAATTTTATGTTAGAACAAGACCAATTCTTTAAAACAACTACTTAACATCGAGTTTTCTACCTGGCGCCATACCGTTATCGTTGTTTTTAGACTAACTTAATTAATACTTGTAAAATTATGTATTGTAATAGCTGTGTTGTGTTTAACAAAAAATGAAAAGATGATTGCTGTAGCGATGGATACACTTGCATCGTAGTGTTTGCTTGTAAGATGCTATAAAATAAAACTTTAATTAACTTTAGGCTGACGTAACTTTTGGAAAGAAATTAGTTTGCAGACAAACTGAAAATTAACGGGAGTAAAATACTAAAATAAACCACTACAATTATTGTTAATGACGTCTCACTGTGTCCATGTAGAAAGCAGTATACTTCAGTAGGCCTATCAAAACTTTACCGCACACAATTATTTTCGTATGAAACTGGGGAACTGCATTATATTACACCTTGTCGCCAATCATACTAGCAAGCTGGTTGGAAGTAATGTTGATTTCTGTGCACGTATTTCATTGCGGATGACAAAAAATAAAAAGTCAACTTGTTGTAACAGACGAACTCTTTTGGTTTGATGCATTGTTACAGTCTGTGCTTAGAATAATAACTAAACGCTGTTGACACATGCTGGTCATACAACCTAATTGTTACGTGGCGTTAACTGTCGCGGTAGTTCAAGTAATGCTTTCACACAGGCCGAAGACTTAGTGACATTTTTATATGCTTGTTTGTGTTCAGTTGTGTGCTTTCTGTTAACCTAACTTTTAGCTGTAGTTGCATTAAAATTTAAAAGTTATTTCACGGATCTTGCAAAATAAATTTTAAAAGAATAGAATTACGTTGAACATGAACAACAGACAGGTTGCTGCAAAATTTTATTACGCGCGTAATCGTGGCCTTAGATTAGATGCAGCCATAGGCTAACGCGACAATGTTTGGTGATCGTTCAACTTTTGTGCGTATGTGCACTGAACGAAATGCAAGTATAAAGTGCGCGGTGTGTTTCGTTTTCAAATTCAAAGGCATGATGTGTTACCTATTGTATCACTGAATTTAGCGCTCAAGTTATTTTCATATTTTCTTTCGTAAACGTCAGACTTTAGCATTTTCTACGTGACCTAGTTAACAGTACTAATTAGGCTAATGTCAAAAAAATTGAAGAAAAATATTGCGCTGGGTAAGCTGCTTTGCCGTGCTTCACCTTGAAACAGCTGCTGCATAGCAAATTAATGCATTTTGAGCTGTTATTTGCGAATACAAATTTTGACTGCAGCTTAAACGGTTAGCCTACGTCTGCATGCTACATGCGTAATTTTACCAATAATTCTGAACGAAAGTGTTAAAACATTTTGCGTTAGGCAAGTAGGCCCTGGTCGTACTTGAATTTGAATTTTGAAGTTATATTTTACGAGTTTAAAATGTTAATTCTATATGAAACTGACGTTCGGCAAACCACTTATTGAGCAGTTTGTTGTCTATTTTGGTCTGAATGAAGAACAAAATGCTACCGTCTGAAGTGTTTATAATGAGACAGTCAGTTATAGGCAAAAGGAGAGCACAGTGCCTTACCGTATATCGAGCGGGATTAGTACTGAGATAGGTGACCGCTTACTGGAAGTCTACGTATAGGCCCTAAGCCGTCTAAACCAACTCAGCCTGGCAATCGGTCTGTAGATTGGCGTGATCAGTACCGGCGATGGTTGCAACCACTGCTAGAAAGAGACGGCGGCCCTTGTGTAGCAATAATAGCAATAGGCCCTGTTACCAGTCAGTAGTCACAGACAGTTTGGCTTTCGGCCGACTTGATTTACATGCTAACTAATAATGACTTAACTCTCTCCGGCTCACGGCGACTCAAACGGGATAAGCGCCGACGCAAATCACGTTAATCTATGCGAAATTGTTTTCTTCTTCGGACTGAGTTATAATTCTACCGCTTTGTTTTATAGTATAGAATTTAGCCGAGCAGTTAGATTGTGAAAACATTTACAGCGTAACGCTGCACTCGCAAGATTTTGCATCTGAAACTATGCAACGTCCGGATCACGCGGTAGTGTTTCGCAATAGCATAACTTCATAGTTTAACAACATAGCTGTCGCTATAACTTGCAGAGAACACGTAGGCCTAATTATGCCTATATCATGCAGTTAAAAACGTAAAACAGTTGACAAACGAAGCCCGAGAAATAACTGGAATCATTTGATTTTATTTTTGTCAGTTCTGCTTGTATGCCATATGCAAGTATTTTTCTTTTTGTCCTCTCCCGCGTACGTAGACTTAACGGTACGGAAGGCCTTAATATGTTTTCGCTGTGTTTTTTCTACTTTTTAATTGTTATTTTTCACTTCTCTGAAATCGAACAGCGGACCAAAATCAGAGAGAAAGACGACCCTTACGTGGAAGGGATTGAGGTAAAATTTCAGCGAGATCTGTTGAGAGGTTTTTGAGAGAGGGACGTTTATAATGTCGACAATGGCTATGGGACTACTGGTATGGGCCGCGCGGCTATTGGTGTTTATTTTCATTCGCTAGACGGCGTCGCCAGTCGGACTTACTGCGCCGGGCGGCCACACGTTGAGCGCGGCCCCAAATTTCTAGTTCTTATTTAATGTACACAGTATCTACTCTCAAATGCTCCTTGTAATGACAGCGCTAAGATCCTATCAGTTTGGCCCAATGTGTATCTCCAAAAAGTTACAGTAATCGAAGCGTTAAAGCGTTAAATCAGCGTTAAAGCTGAAGATTAACCAACACTGGCAAAGTCTATGGCAACTACACTGATAAAAAGAAATGCCAGCAAAACACTAAAAATTTGGGGCAAAGCCCAACGTGAGTCCGCCCGGCGCCCTAAGTCCGATTGGGAGACAATTTAGGGGGCTCACATTCCCCTCGTAGCAAAGTCACGTGGCCCGAACTCCAACGCATTAGCATACGCAGAACGCTCACTTTCGACTTAGGGTAGGTAGACATTAGCAAACCAGGAACCGTTGTCGTTAGTGAACCAAAGTTTACCCATTTTTTGCTCAACGCGGGAGGGACGGTAGTTTATAACGCCGTTTACCGCTTGTCGATGTCTCCATCCGTTCCATAGATATTCGCGCTCAAAGTTGAAAGTTGACTTAAATCGCTCCGAATTTTTCGCTATCCCAAATTTTAATGGGCAATTACCCCTTAAAAGTCGTACACACGTTATTAGCCCCACTTAGCAATACGTCACGTGGCTAAGTTTTATTAGGCTACTCACTTTGGCTTTAAAGTTATAGTGGCTAATTCGCTAAAATTAAAACCAATTTTGGACCCTTTTTAAAAAATTTGTAAAGAAGACCCCCGTCCCCGGTGAAGATAAGCTAGCAAGACTTGATCATTCTCTAGTGTAAAAATTTGAAAACTCAACACCCTTTAAGAGCCGAAGTGTGGTTTTCCGAAAAAGTCAATTTGGATGGGTATGATTTCACATCGTGATCTCCGTAATTACAGGACCAAAGATCACCGGACTTTTTTCGTCTAACGCCGCATGAATCACGGTAAATCACCGGACAATTTAGGGGGCTCACCGGATGGCGGTCTGATTTTGAATATCCGTTTCAGAGATATCTGCCGCCGAAGTTTAAAGTCGTCCAAAATCTGGCCAAATTTCGCGTGTTTTGGCAACTAAATTTTTTTCGGGTGAGACCCTCGAAATTTTAGACCGGCATTAAAAAATTCGGCCCAGTACTGATCAGCGTGCAAAATTTCTCTCCAATCGGCCGACGCATTTTGGAGATCTCGCGTTGAAATAAAAAAAAATAAAACATCTGCAGTAAAACATAAGCCCGCTCAGAAAGCATCCAGTCGGACTAACAGGAGTTTTTTTTTGTTCTGTTTTGCGGTGTAGGTGATTATACAGATCGATAGCCTCCTAGAAGACTGTTTGTTACACATCACGCTAAACTGTCGTGTCGACGACAAACTACCGGATGGCGCTAAAACGTCCCAAACTTAGCGTTAATATAAAGGCGCGTATACTTTATGGAGAGAAATTTTTTTTTTGCGCATTTGTAAATCAGTATGTACTGTTACGTACTTGCATGCCGTTTTATGGCGTAGAGCGAATTAAAAATCAAACCATGTTTTTTTAAAGACAGCGCTCCCTTATACCGCGCGAAAACAACTCAGAATTTTTTTTGACACAACGCGCCCGATTTTATCAGCTTACAAGTATGGACTTCGCATTTGCCAGATTTGAATACGCTAGATTACTCAGTTTGGGGTATCTTGCAAGAACTTGTTTATGAAGAAAGGCGCGAACTGTTTGTGAACCTCAGAGATCTTCAGAATGTTATTAGAGACAAATGGCATGATGTCGACGATCATCAGACAGTCAGAAAAAGTATACTACAGTAGAAAATGGCGCTTAGCAGCAGTGGCAAAGCAGAATAAAGAACCTGTTCAGCACATTCTCTGCTGATGATTACTGTGACGTTCTGGTGCATGTAGCGGTAGCCTGCTGTCTGCGTAGTGCGTGCGAGCGGCAACTTAAATGATGAAACGCTTGCAAGTCTGCACTATGGCTGGGTGCAGAAAGCTAACTGCTCGATCACATTAAAAGCCGTAAACTTCGCTAATTCAGGCATATGTTATGAGACTTCCGCATGACAACGTTGAAAGCAGTGTGTTGATGACAGGTCTCGTTGACGGAGTCAGAGAACGTGGAAGACCAAGAGTGTGCTGGTTGGACAACATCGTGTCGTGGACTGGCCTGTCGGGAACCAGCTTGTGGCACGCTACACGTCGTACACGAGACAGACGGCGCTGCTTGTCAGCTACTCATATAATGCAGCCAACCGTCGCTTCGCGACGACGGCCTTGTGACATAACATGACAGTGCAAAAATCGTTCTATAACGTGTAGCTTTATTTTGTTTGTATCGCGGCTAATACGGAAGTGTTTCGGGGAAAAAAACAATCCTACAGATATTCGAAGACATTTGCTCATTACATACGTACTTTTCTGTTTACTTATCTCGACTACTCTTCTGTATAGCGCACGCGAATGTTCGTGACATTTTTGCACCACCCGGTATAATAGTTCGATATAAACTTATTGACTGTTGTTGCAGTGGGCTACACGGCTGTATCACTTAGTCTAGGCTACGTGAGCGCGGTTACGCGCATTTCGTTCAATCACGTCGTAATATTATCTCAAAAACCAGCGACGCAAAACCAAGCCAGGAAATATGGTCGGTAGCAGCTGATGATGCGCGAGATAATGACAAGAAGAACTACGTGGGCGGGCACCCGGGTCGGTGCCCGCAGGCCGCCCACGACGGCGACTGGCTCAGTGCGAGCTGTATGACTGCAAGTCGGTTGCTGATATCGAGCGTGCAGTCTGTACAGAGAACATGCAGTAAAATGAGACGCGGTCGACGGTCGTCGATTTGAAGAAGCTACTGGCCACCGATCGATCGCTCTGCTGCTTGCTCGTGGTCGTGGTGGTCGATGCGTTGCGGTCGACGCTGTCCAATTACTTGATCGTCGACAAACAAGAGCAGCCAGCGCTTTATACGACGTACATCGCGCATCGTCTTAGATATGCGACGTTCGAACCGTTTCGATGAACTAACTAGAAGTAGTTTGCGAGTCGCTAGCGCCGCCCTTCGACAGTTCGTAGCTTCGTAAATGTCGACGTCGAAGGGGCAGACAATGCATGCCTGACTCGTGGTGAACGTGACGTCTTATGTGAAGTGTGCACATAGTGCAATGATCTTGGATTGTGCTTGTGGTCATTGCGTTGTCAGTTTACAGGCTTACATAATAATGTAAGCGTTTCCTGGTCGTTTGCAGCCTCGCAAGTCCTGCAAGTTGCGGGGCCCTGCATCCGACGCTGTGTGGCTAAAGATTACTAATGTACATGTAATTGTGTGCATCAGCTAGGCATCAGCGTGAGGTGGCCTGCCTGCAGTATTTATAAGCTGTCATCGTCAAGATGTGGTCTGCAGCTGCAGCTGGTGACGGACAGTCTGCCACGGTGGTACAGCGCTGCAGTGGTGCCAGTAGGAGCGCCGTCGACTCGACGTTGACTGTTTCAGATGCTGTCTGCTGCACGCCGGTCCAGCTAGTCGTTGTTGAGCCACCGCCTGACGACAAAGACGTCCACGCAGTGTCCAACGGCAGCAACAACAGCGAGTACCCGTGGGCCTTGACTTACCGACGTCTGCGTCGCGCTTCTGCCATGATGTAAGCCTCTGCTGCATACGTATTAGTTACAGCACTGCTGGAGTAGGTAAGCTAGTACGCAGTACGAGCTTATACTACTCCAGACAGTGCTCTAACGTACTCAAAACCACATTCAGATAAACTACACCGCCGTTTGTTCTATGACGCACGACTGCGGCCGAACGTTGCGAAAACAGTACCAGTGCGACTGTGCTAGCTGAGTGTGGTTTGAAGTTCGTGACACCGATTGTCGCTGCATACATGATGCTGTTAATTTCAGATCTCAGTCAAGAAGCCAAGCTGTCGCCAGGATAGCTGACCATGCTGCTTGTCAGTGACCTTCAAGGTCATCCAAGGTCAATGATTCGCATGTAATTTGAAAGGGCATATGCCACTTTTTATTAGTGATTAACAGTAACCTTGGCCATATCTCTTACCGTTTCTGAGATACAGCCACTTATAGTTTGAAACTTTCATTGAAAATTGCGGCCAAATAGATGGACAGACGGACGAAAACCGTACCAATAGCTCGACCGTTACTTAAGTACGGTCGGCTACTAACAATAGGCTATACGTAAGCCATGTTGTTTTCGGTGATACAGTCGTTATCAAGAAACCAAGCTTATCTCAAAATGTCTTATAAACTGACTGTCAGTGTAGCTGCTTGTAGCGTTTCCGTTTCACGTTAGCCGCGTCATTGCTGCAACATTTTTACACTCTACGCTTCACAAAGTATTTAGATCAAGCCGTACAAACGTCGAAGTATTATTACGTGCCCTTAACTTTCTTGGACGTTACTGCATTATGCATTTCACCCTGTTTATCTGTCTGTCGTATACGCTTTGGTGTCGATTTTTCGCTTTTCAGATCTTGCCAGAGTGAATAGGAATATCATGTGTTTAGTGTTAACAGCTGCATTATGCTAACAGTTATAATCGTTTTTTTTCGCCAGATTTTTTACCGGCTTGTGTGCTAAATACAAACAGTCTGGTACAGATCGCCTTCCTCCTCATCCATCAGTCGTTTCAGTCACTGAAAGTTTTGTTTTATTCTTCGCAGATAAAATTTATAATAAGCATCAGTCGGTTTCTTCATTTACACGTCTGTCTAGCTGCTTGCGTTGCCATGGCAACGTTTAGTGTCTAGCAACAGATGAAACCTACGAATGCCGCATCCCGCGTATTATGCTTGTACGCAACAGTAGATCTATTGCTGCTGCAGCGGCGAGTCTTCGCGGCAGGTTTCTTTCAGTGAGCAGTGTCAACAACAGCAGCAGCGCATCAGCAGCACCTGGGCGGGCAGATATTAATCCGTTGTCAATGCAAATACTTTACACTGTCAGAGCTGAAAACCTTTCCACGACTAAAAGAATACTACTCTACCTGACGCAAATCAGTGGCAGCAGATCTGCAGGCAAACGATGGAGCCTGATAAATGATGTGGAAGACTGGACGACTGTCAATTGCAGAGTGCATCACGATGACAAGAAACAGAAAAGCGTGAAGATAATTCGTAATTCGTGTCGTCATCTCTGGTCTGCAGTCCTCAGAAATGAGCAAAAACCAAAGCATGCATGACATTGTAATATCGTCGATGCAGAGTCGACTCTCAGCTTTTATGCACGGCAGCATGTAATGAAGCTTCGCGCGTCTTAGCTATCGTCGAGGTGTCTGTCTGTCCTCCGTCTGTCAGTCTGTCTGTCACACCCTGCATCCCTATCAAAACGGTGCAAGCTAGAATCACGAAATCTCCACTATGGGCTGACGCAAAAACTCTAGTTTTTGTGACAAAATTAATTATGAGAAATTGCATTGTATTTGTACGAGTATATTAGGCCAGTAATGAATGGAATACCAGTGCGTTTGTCGTAGCTCATTACACGTTGCTGTAATATCTGTGATGTATGTATGCTCTACCGTGCTGTGTTCTATCTCTCGTTCGGTGTATGGGCTGTAGAAAGAGCTTTGAAGTATGCATGAAATCTGTAGAAATTTCAGTCACAGTATTGTACGTAGAAGCCAAAGCTTACAGGTGCATTTTAAGTCTATAGGCTACCGTGTGCTCTCTGAACCATTTACGCAGACTTAGTGACAGTAAGCATTTTGAGTGTTGAAGTCATGAAATTGAAGTTGGAAGTGGTGAATACTTCTGATGAGCAGCGCAGGTGAGGTGAGTAGTGAAAGCCGCAGCTCGTATAGTCGTCGTACACAAGGCGCTAGCTGTGCTGTCTATTCAGACGCATCTTCACATGTATCAATAGCCGCTGCGCTGATGAAATTCCAGTCAATGCTAAACTTCGTGGGTGATTTCAATTACTTAGCACCAGTCCATTTACAGTAGCATTTTTGAGCGTAATGAGATGGTATAAGCTGCATGCAGCAGTTTTGTCGTCAATGCGGTTTTTATTGATCGAAATCTTGGCTTTATTTTTTATGAATATCCTAGTCTTTCTGACCAGATGCTCTCTCTTTACATCCTGCTAATCTCATTTTCTGAACTTCGCTGCATTCGTTCTTATGTAAATTTTACGTCTAAGTATACTAGAAGGCGCTCGTTAGAGTGCATATCTCCGCCAATTCGCGTACACAGACAGACAGACAGACACATACACACACAACGACGGACAGAACGACCAATCTCATAATTTCTTCCAATTCACTTCATTCCATTGGCGGAGATAACAAGTCATGTTCACTTAGAAGTCTGAACTCGTTAAATTACAATCTTTCAAATTTAATTACAGATCAATGTTTTTCTTATCTTTGTATCAGACTACTTGCTTCCTTCGTCAGCTTCATTTTCCAGAGTTGCTTTTTTCACCTTGTTCTTTTGACGTCACATAATCTTCTTGACTTCTTCTTATTTTTCGTTGTTATTTTTAAAATTCGTTTTTGTTAAAAAATGTCACAAGATATTTATCACGTTTACTAATCCTTCCCGACAGCTGACTGCTAACGTATGCCAATCTTTTGCACTTTTATCAGTTTCATCTTTAGTTTTTTAAATTTTTGTTGTGGCAGTGTGCAGTAGACCGAATTGGCTATCTGACAGTTTTTTTTGTCGTATCAGCATCAGTATCAGTACTGCCATCGATACATTTTAAGTGCACGCTGATCTGTACACAACCCCATGATATGGATAATGGGTGTGCATGAAAGGGAATGACAAAAGCGTTGTCGTGTACAGAATGTAGGTCTAAGTAAGTAGAAATGAACTCTCGAGGCCACGCGAGAGAGAAATGTTACGTTTGAGTCGCTTTAGGTGTCGTGTATAGCGATCGATATGTCCTAGCAGCGCGATTGCAATATTGCAGTGAGTAACAACGTTTACCGTGCGCTGTTACGGCGCGCGAAAAGGTCCAGGCAATATGCTGCTCTTATTATGAATGGGTGCCCGCAGGTATGAGCAAGTGCTATGAGAGATTCTTTTCGATGAGAATGGAAGAATAGGATTTGTAACAAGCTTTATCCAAAAAAGGAAAAGCTGTGTACAGACGAATGGAAAATAAATACGTAAGTTTTGCTTTGAGTATTATCCTACCGGTACGAGTAGAGCGATTGATGACAGAGAAGCTTTGCCGTTCGAGGTTGAACGCAAGCGCCTGTGTCATGTCTCATTCAGTTGAAACGTATCGCGCGTTAGTTTAAGTAATAGGTAAAGGTAAATTCCCGTATGTCGCTAAAGCGCTTGTTACATGAGACTGACTCAAGACCAGAAGCGCTTTTACAATATCGGAAGTGGCAGCTGATTGGCAAGAGCTAATGATGCCGCAGCGCACTATGCGGCCATCTATTGCCTGCGTCATTGGACTCGCGGTTTGCAGCAAGCAAACATATTTCCGCCCTAAAAGGGTAAAGTTTTTCATGAAAAGCCCTTCTTAAAGCTACTGAGCGTTACCTGCCGTATGGGATAACACACTGTTACCTATGTCAGCGCGCCCTAACCCTAGCCAGATAGGCCGGTACTCGATTTTTCTGCCCCGAAAGGACGGTAGGCTGAGTTGACCTTGGTGTTGGTTATATGCCAGATGATTTACCTGTCCACAGAAAATCACCCATCCAGGTACCATTAGTTGCAGAATAGCGGGATCGACGCCCGTTAATAAAACTAATCTCTGTAGTCCATTCCGTGTTTTCGTATCACCTGCTTCATATAGATAATAGCGACCAGTAGTTCTGTTTTTGACTGTCACGCACGGACGTGATGGTTACATTGCACGCGTTCATTGTGAGCTACGACTCCACCCAACACTGACGAATGTGATGAGAGGCGCGTGGCAGTGGCCGAGGCAACTTCCTCCTATATTTTAGCCTATCGGAACATTTTTCTTTTAAAAGCACAAAATTTGGGCTGGAAATATTCCATTTTGGGGAATTTTGCGGTGAACACCCACTATCTTTTTTCTCTCGAAATATCGCATTTCAGTTTAAGCTTTTGGGATCCGCATTTTATTTCAAGGGTTCTGAAGCCCCATTTTAGTTCAAGGGTTGTCAACACCCGTCTTATTACTACTGACTACTTATATGCTTTGTATCTGTATAAAATTTTCCTGTCTGTCGTTCTTACTCTACATTTTCTCGTTTATCAATGTTATTGAGTCAAATGAATAATCAGTGACAGCAGCACGTCATTATTTAGTAAGCCTAAATTAACTTACGAGCACCATAGCAGCAACAAATCTTAATATGCGGTGCTTTAATACTGTTTGTTGGGCAACAGTAAATCTATCTATTTGTGAGTATATTTGTATTTGTTACAAATTTAATAATAACAAAATTACCTACTTTTGCTTACTAACTTGTTCAATGCAAGTAAAAAGTACAAACAAAGTCTCCTTCAAAAGCGTCCACTACACCTTATACTTATAGGCGTACGTAAATGCAACATGCGTCTAAGACAACAAAAATTCCTGCTGTTGCTGGGATACGCCGACCGTACCGCCTATAACACAAAGCCAGCGTCCGACTTCGAATCGCTGAAAGAAAGCAATTTTCCAGAGTGACTGCAGTCCCATACACGCTATGGTGACGCTGCTATATCGAATTCTTTAATAAATACTAGGATACGACGCGGTAATTCGGTGCACGTGCGTGACGGCTGCAGGCGAAATTGCATTCAAAATTGCGGCCTATAGGAATTTGCTATTGCCCTATTCAACTGCACCGTCGATGACTTCTTACGACGTACGGTACCGTTTAGCCACAATACATAGACAGACAGACGACAAACAAACGACATACCCAACCTCAATAAAATTATGTAGATTTTCATGATAGTTGGGACATATGGGCCTACTTAGTTAAGATCGTATTTCAATGTAAATGTGTGTTTATTTTTACTTTTATTAATTTTTCGACAATTTCAAGAAGCAAATGTCTGCGTCATTTTTTTTTGGGGGGGGTAGAAAATGTTGTATTTTGCAAAAATTTGGGTCTACATGTACGCGGGATAAGCGTCTGTAGATATAGAGGATATTGATGGGAAATTTCATATCCACGACAAGCCTGCTTGTTAGACACCAGGCAATGGTGTAGGCTGTGAATTGCGTTTGCAGAAGCGCCTACATTCCATGTACTCTGATACAATGCAGCCACTATGCATTGTGACTAGTAGCTACAGGCTATACTCCGTTACAGTCATTCGGTTATCAGCTGCAGTTACTGTTGCAGCGTTGCGATAGGTCGCAATGGCAATTCGCTCACGTAGTTGCTACGAGTAGGCTAACTCGCTATTGCACTGGCAAACCTGGAAGGCCTATCTGACTTTATTGCCACCGTTCATATCGTCAGAAATAAACCAACGCCTTTGCGGCGGCGGCCACACGGCATGCGGCATTCATGTCGCGTTTCCGGCTAATTATTGTCACGCTGCTGTATTGATCGGCCGTTTATGTTCCTCCTAGCGCGTTGTAATGTTTTATCTTTTCTCTGCTATTGTTACGGGAAGTCTCGACGGCGCTATCGTCATAGCTAGTCAACGAACAAAGAAGCGGTTAAGCTATTTGTCGGCCGGTGCATCGGGGCCACATAACCTCGAAAATCACATCGAAGCATTTTTACGCGCGAAAGCAGAATGCTTCGCGCGTCTTTGCCATCGTCTGGGCGTCTGTCCGTCTGTCCGTCTGTCTGTCTGTCACACTCGTGAGCAGTATCAAAACGGTGCACGAAATCTTCACTG
>Ga0209671_1001647_pt1 | contig 19141 bp, 11 predicted proteins | sample WorMetHERISLAND2_2_FD_187401 | JGI IMG/M metagenome (GOLD analysis project Ga0209671, IMG submission 187401) | Marine gutless worms symbiont microbial communities from Max Planck institute for Marine Microbiology, Germany - Olavius geniculatus... | ecosystem: Host-associated > Annelida >...
CATGGTGCGCACATTCCATGTTCCAACTGTTAGCATATGTGCGCATGGTTTGAGTTTTCTTTCGGTAGCTGATTTATCGACCCAACCCCGATTGCTCAGCTGGTATCGCGGACCTTGTTTGACCGTGAGACGTCCGAGCCGGCATGTTCTTTCATTCGGTTGTATTGGCATCAGATTTCATTCGTGTTGTTACTTTATGGTCAGCGCATCGACACTTATCTGACCGACCCTCCTTTAGGGACTGACAGAGGCTTCCCGCTGGTGTTCGACCATTGCACCAACGAGGCGCAGTTCATTCGCCTTCCTCGAAGAAGAAGCCGTTGACCGCTACCTTTATGCCTGGGTGAGGACTGGTGAAGGACTAGCGCCCCGCCGGTTTTCAAGCCAGAATTTCTATGTTCCCGGGGTTAAGCTCCACGGATGAGCTCGGAGTAGAAGGCCTAGTCAATCGTGTTTTTCTTGGTCAACCCGCTGGACACGTGACCACGTGACTGTCCTGAGGCCTGGCAATTTTGAGGGGTCCGACCAGGAATCGAACCCAGGACCTCTCGCTCTGGTGAAGTTGACCTGAGTCCAACACTCTGACCACTCGGCCACCGAGCTCCTTGATGACCTTGAACGACCTTAACCCCCAAAAAAGGGGGTTTTAGTAAACTTTTTGCAATTTTGGATGCAACATACATTTCTGACCATGAAAGTAGAAATAATTATTTATAGCTCCGTGTTATCTGACGAGCAGCAGCCGGCTGCTGCTTGCTGCCTCATTCGCTGCTAACTGCAAAATGCGAAAGCGCGAAATATGTCCAACTGTAAAGTGCGAAACAAAATGCGAAATTTGCATCACATTATAGCATATATATTGCGTACGTATATAAGGCGAAACAGAAGATTCAAAACGGTTCCAGGACATAACTTTTCTTATTCGCCTTTTATATACACGTCTTTGCACTGCAGTTTTCGCAAGTTCACTTTCGTACTTTGCTCTAGAACAGATTTCACGCTTTCGCATTTCGCGGTTTGCACTTTATACATGCCCTGTCTCACTCAACGTTCGATCAGCGTACAGACGGGTCTGATTAATTGTCGTTGGCAAACATCGGAGTCCGATTGATGCTTGTTTCCGTAGTCGATGTACTGCTGCTGCAGCTATCATGACATTGTTTACCGACATCTATCATCTCTGTCATTCTACACTGGCTCTCGTACTGCCTGTTTCGCTACACTACCACGTACTGCCTATTATGATGCTTGCAGCTAAAGTGCTAACTGTGAAATGCGCAAGCGCAAAATCTGTTTAAGTGTAAAGTGCGAAACAAAATACAAATTTTGCGTCGTATTTATTATTTTCCGGTTTGCCCCGTCTTACTGCAACGACCAATCAGCCCACTGATGGATCTAAATTAGCAAACATCAGAGTTCGTTTAACGCTCGCGTTGTCGACCATCGTGCGTTTTATAGGCCTAGTCTATCTATAACCTGCAATCTTGTTTATTTATTTATTTGTTTATTCATTTCTGTTGTTGTCAGTGACAGCTCTTCCTAAGCTGACAGCTCTTCCTAAGCTGTTAGCTTAGGAAGAGCTGTGACAAGTCGTTATTCTTCATTATCAGTGAACGGCGTTATTGCCAACTGCATCAGTATGCTAGCCCAGTTCTGCTAACACGGCCTGTATACACTGTGTCCCAAAAAACGTATCACTTTGTCACTGGCCATATCTTCATCAAAAATTAATCAATTTTTAAAATTCTTCTACTGGCACATTCTCTTGACAATTAGTGATGGGGTTGTTATCGAATATCTCAACACATTTCAACTGTGTCGCTACACTACCGTGTAAAACATGAATTTTCAAAAATCACTAAAATCACTATATTACATTTGCAGAAAAATATATTATGAATTTTTTGTTACTAATTTTCATGCGGAAATCAAATTATGCTTAGTTCCAGATACATTTCTGATGTTTGTAAACAAAAGCTTGTGATATTATTGCAAACAAGATAATGTTTATTTGAACACAGAGTTTGTCCAATGCATTTCAATAGTTGACAGTATATGTCAGTATAAACATAATCAGTGAGCTGTTTTGACTAGTAGAAAAAAATCAAAATGTCTAATTTCAAATTGTACAGCAACAGTGTTATTGTCATTCTTCGCTATTAATATAGCTAAACAATAAACGTTGTCAGTCACGTGACCATTCGATTCGTCACCAGCGCTTTACTATAAATGGCCCATTGTGACCATGCGTCTATCTTGCACCGAATATATGTGACTAGGCTAAGCTCGTGTGGCGTAAGCAGTTTACTTTGCAGCACACTATATTTCAACAACGACATGCTGATTACTGGTCAGAAGCTGTCCAGGAGAGTACTGATACAAAGTCACTCTGGCGCAGACTCAACAGTCTACTACAACCATGAAGTGGACTAACGAATGATGTGTGCACTGTGCAGGGTGGGCCTTAAAACCGACTGTTTTAGCCCACTCTGCACGCTGTTTTTGGGCCCACCATGTACTTTTGCAGCAACAATTGTGCACTGCTTGTTGTTGTTTAGTGGCGAGCGGTTTCTGTTGCTGCCATACGTAGTGAAAGGCATGGACATGTCGTTCTCTGGTATTCTCTCACGTATGGATGAGCTTATTGGTGGCGCTACGTTTGCCCGACAGCCGTCTGTACGTATATTCACAAGTCTCTTGATATCAGACTGCCCCTGGTGGTTGGAGTCGTGAAGCAGCGACCATTTTTCCTTTTTAAATTTTAGCCTGCCGGAGAATTTTGTTTGGAAACTTTCTTCCAAAAATGGAAAATTTGGGGCTGAGCTGCCCCTGTTTGGAGATTATTTGGGAGCAGAATTAAAATTTTGAGCAGCCATATTCTGGCTGTTGTGGCAGAAATTTGCTGCCGTTCTGTTTGTCGGAATATTGAAACTTTTCCCCACGACAACTGCTGATGGTCAGTGGTCGTAGTAAACATTTCGAAATTAATGTTTGTCTTTTAGAAAACGTTGTTGAAATATTTTGAAACATTCTTAAAGTTTAGCAAAATTTGAATGACGACCGTTTGAAATGATCGTGATTTGGAGTCAGCTGTGTGTATCTAATATACCGAAATCAAAGTGCAGGCGTAAGTAGCGAATTGGCTTATTTAGATTTGCAACATTTGCTTGCTTATGTATCGTGGCAAAAGTGGCATTAATGAGGAAGATCCATATGCTGAGGAAGCAGTAGATTTAGTCGTTGCATCAACTAAAAAGGGTTGCATTTTTACTCATCTTTTTTGTCTTTCATGTGAAAAATGTGATCTCTAATGTTATTGCAGTGTCATTGTCAGCACTTGTGGCAATTATGCGGCGCATTTTTTAGAAGTATTCAGCTTAGATTGACTTCTGTTGTTAGTTCTTTCCCTGTGAGGATCTTTTTTACACTGTTGACATTGTCGACATTTGTTTGCATAGAATATCAAATCTCTCGTCATCTCTGTCCACGTGTCAGCATAATGCCATAGATTGATAACATGTATTGGACAGAAAATAAAACAAAAAAACATTATTTTTGCTTTGCAAAATAAAGAGTGCAGCAGTGGATGACAATAATACTGTCGTTATACTTGTCGTTATCTTTGTCTCTACGTCTGTCTGTCTGTCTGTCCGTCACTGTGATGTCACTGGATGGTTGTATACAGGGTGCAGAGGTGATCAGTATTGGCACTGAGCAATATACACGTGCAGATTTGTGCTTCTCTCTGCAAGAAACTGTCTTTGCTATGCTCGTTGAAATCACAGGTTGGTCTGGATTGTTTTGGTAACATTTTGGAATTTTTTCCGGAAATTTTTCTGTGAAATTAGTAATCCTTATGCATGTCATATATACAGGGTGAGGCAAAGTAAAGTAGCCCCCTGAAGTTTTTCGCTGTTTTCTCAGCAACTGTTTAGAATTTTAATTTGAAGTTTTACGGATTTATTTACTAAAATGTTCTACATACAACAAGTGAAATGCGATTCTGTCGAAAAACGACGAAGTTATCGACTTCTTAACATGACCACCTATCAATTTTTAGCATTAAAAATGTTCAAGCTAAAAATGCTGTTTTATATTCAAAAACCAGTTACCACATTACTGTCGATGACATCACAGTGGCGTTTTGATAAACAGTAATTTATATTGTTTATTAATTATCACCAAATTATCGTTCTTTAAAAGCAATCGCCGGCTGCCCACCGGGTTCATTTTTCAGCAGGATGGCGTGTCAGCACACACAGCGCCCTGACTCTCTTCTAAGTTTTTGATGCTATATAAATTGGTACTTACTTACTTAAACTTTCTAGAAATGTTGGCCCTCCGAACTGTCAGTGCATTTTGTCTGCATCCATACTGTCAGAGGCGTTGTGGGTTTTAAAAAACGTGTGGGTAGAAAATTGTATTTTCTTAACAGTTATCCACGAATTTGAACCAGCAAAATCAGTATTAAAAGTTATCCAGTAACCTGTTTAGAAAAATATTTTGAAAATTCGCTCATAAACTGAGTATATCTGTCTGCATAGAGAATCTGGATTTAAAAATTGTTGCTGCCCAATGATGTCGGTAGGTGGTGTTGGGCAGTTATTGGGCTATTCATAGTAGTCCAATATTTAAATCTGTCAGTAAGCAATGAGCTTCCAACAGTATCTGTGTAGTGTTGCCGTAACTTCTCCATCCATATCTATGGTTTATTTTTGTCTTCTGTGGGTATCGGTGGGTCAGTGGTGTACTGTATTATCTGCAACGCTTCGTCAGGCATTGCTGACCGAAGTGCTGATATTTCCATCTGAGATTGTAAGTAAGTAAGTAAGTAAGTAAATGATTTATAAAGCGCCAAAGTCTCAGAAAGAATCAGGGCGCATAAATTGTTTATAGTATTGTTGAGGTTGAGTTTGTGGGTCCTTCGTGAGGTCCCTGTATGCAGCTTGAACACAGTAATCATGAAATCGCAGCTCAAAGTTCTTGAAATTTTCCGACATATTGTCTCCCGTTTTCAGTTGAGACCGTTTCAGTGACGCCATGTCGCAAAAGTAAACAAAGCCTGCACGGCTGACACGATGAGTCTCTTGTTCACCAATAACAGTTCGCTCAATCTAATTCACGCGCACCGTAAAGTTTAATAAACTTCTGACACCAAGTTGATAACTGTTTGTAACATTATTATTATTAGAGCTTTCAAGGCGTTAATTTTTTTAGTGCATTAATTAATGCGTAAATTAACACACCCAGTCTCATCGAGAGGGAGAGTAGGGGGATAAGTTATCACAGGCGTCGCGACGTTTGAGGGGCCCTGCCTGTCTAATATAGAAAGTTAGAAACACATTTTTAAACATATAATCAACAATAACTGACGTCATAGGTAGCATAGAAATCTATTAGCATGTCATTGAAAATCGAAATAATTATTTATTTACAGCAGAGATGAAACGAAAACTACAGTTTAGTTACTTGAATTCATTCGATTGTCAAATAACCGCAGTTTAACGGAATATTTCAACTTTTGCTTCACAGAATTTAGTAAATTAACATAAATTTACGTATGTGCATTAATTTTTTAAAGCGTGTTAATTTTTTAACGCGCGTTAATTTATTAACGCATTAACGCGTTAATTAACACGTCAACTGTGACAGCTCTAATTATTATATTTCAGTCCAGATCAAAACATCACAGACATCGTGTGCATACGCATTACTCAACTAGCAGAAATGTTCTCCATGAATAGCCCAATAACCGCCCAACAGTGGATGACAATAATACTGTCAGCACTAGCATTGTGTGGCGTGGCGTAGTCAGTAGCACCTTTCGGCCGAAACGAAGCTACTCTACGCCGGGCCCGGTTAGTACTGCGATGGGTGACTGCCTGCGGGCAGGTAAACCATCTCAGTGCGAAGCCTCCAGCTAGGTCGACTCAGCCTTCTACCCTCCGTGGGACGGTAAAATGAGTAGTAACTCGTTTACATGGGTTACGGAAGGTGGGGACCTTGGTACAGGTGACTGGGGTTGCCTATAGGCGGTCGCTGCACCAGCCTGTGTCTGCAGGCGGCACACGGTGGCCGTGCGGCAGGCGGCTCTGGTTAGTGACGAAAGCGTGTTTGCGACGATGCGCTATACAAATTGACGACCTTTTACCTTTTGCCGTGTGTTTTGATGTGATGCGCAGAGCGTGCAATGGCGCACTGTGGCTCCAATGAAGTACTCCTTGTTGGTGGTGTCGCGTGTAAGTACTGCTCTCTGTCTGTCTGACTATGTGTCTGTCATACTCATTTAATTAACCTATGGCGGTTAGAAGGCTGAGTCAGCCTAACTGGTCACCCATCCATGTACTGGCGTTAGGGTTTAAAGCTCCCGTAACGTTACTGGTAACTTACGGTAAATTACGGTAAAGTAAAATGGCAAAATTACCGGTAAATTACGGACTGCACATCAAAGACTTAAATTAGACATTTAATTTTACACACATTAAGTGCAATAATAGTCTAATCAATTTGATTTTCTAACTAAAGCGCCAAAGTCGTCTACTTACATATGTTAACAGCTATTCTGAGACTTCTTCAGCGGGATGCACTTCTGTTAAAGGTAAAATATGGGTAACTTACCTGAAATTTAGTGGTAAATTACTGGTAATTTACGGTAACGATAAGATTCCCAATCTTACCGGTAATTTTCGAACACTAACTGGCGTATGGTAAGTTTGTTGATCTCACACATCGCACACCACCAAGCAAGACTGTCTCAGGCCCCAGAGAGGTGGAAGGCTGACCTGACGAGTGCTGAGTTGGCTCTGTCAGTCGATGTTTTGTTAATGTAATAATACTATTCTTCTGTTTCAGAGTATATCTTTTGTTATTTAATGCTACAACACTGTTACATTACACAAGAGTTTTACTGCGGAGTATCCTTGGGAACTCCTACTGCTGGATAAAAAAGTAATTGCAGGCTGTGTGGTAGTGCGGCACTTGTAAGGGTGACTAGCCATTTCTATGGGAGAACTCAAAATTTGACCCCCACGTGTATCCCAAACCCCTTAATTTTTTCACCTCAAATTTTGCACAGATGATTACGTCCGGCATATCTCCCGGCATGCAAAATTTGGTTGAAATCCGTTTACGGGGGACTTCCCCACGAATTGGTGAAATATAACGCTTGCGTGACTTTTTGTGCCTTCCCTTCCCTTCCCTTTTTTTCTTGCCGTCCTCTACAGGAAAAAGACTGAACTGATTTTAACGCACGATGGCTCATATGACGCAGTTTTGCACAAGGAAATGCCTTTAGGGGTTACAGAATGTAAATTTAATATTTTAACCCATTTTTTCCCAAAAGTATGAAAAATTACTATGGTACCTATATGGGAAAAATGAAACCTTTTTAAAATCGTCATAACTACGGCTGCAGATGAAGTTAGAATATTTGGTTGTTGTGTATGGTTTTAGGGGTTGGCCAATTTAACGGTGTCATTTATATTTACCCCGGTTTACCCCCATTGCCATGGCAGCGAAATTTGGGACAAAATGGGCTGTAACACGGTCGGTGAAAAATATATCTGTGAGATTTTTGCGTTTATAGGGGTTTTTTGGGGATGACCCATGGAATGATGCCAACCGAATTTTTCCCTGAGCGACCCGCGTTGCCATGGCAACGAATTTGGGACATAATGGGTTTTAGCTGGGCTTATGTAAGTGATATCATGAAGATCTTTGCATCCGATGGGACGGAAGGTTTCGAGGTTGGGGCAATTATTTACAGTGCACATATGTACACCTGCAAGAATTATAGGTTAAATATATGAAAAATCGTTATTATCTAGCAACAGAAAAAATTTCTACATTTTCACTGTTGCTAATTAAACATTAGATTAGTATGTCATGCTAAAAGTTAACGATAAAATTGTTTAATTCGAGAGCTGCTTGAAGCGATAGAGGACACCCATCTGGTTCGAACATAAATTGATAGAAAATCTATAGAACTAAGCGATATAGTCCATATTCCAAGATAACACCAATTTTATCTTTACTTTAATTTTTTTAATGCATTAATTAACCATTATTAACTCAACCAGGCCCGTCAAGAGAGAGAGTATAGGGTGTGTAAGTTACTCCGGGTTCCGTGACGTTTGGGGGCCTTGGGCCTTGCCTGTAGAATACAGAAAGATAAAAACACATTTTAAACGTATAATCAACAATAACTGCCATCATGGCTAGCATATAAATCTATTAGCCTGTCGTCAAAATAATTATTTATTCACAGTTATGATAGAACGGCAACTACAGTTTAATTACTCGAATTCATTTGATTGTCAAATAACCGAAGTTTTACGGAATATTGGAACCTTTGCTTCACGGAATTTAGTAAATTAACATAAATTTACGTATGTGCGTTAATTATTTTAATTAATGTTTAATTTATTAACGCATTAATGCGTTAATTAATGCATTAATTTGATAGCTTTACTTTACGCACAATAAAATAAATAAAATACTGGTGCAAAGTGGAGTTTGGAGAGACAAAACGGACGGATTTTGAGTTGGGGTAAGGTAGGTTATAGTAGGGGTAGAGTATGATAAGGGTAAAGTAGGGGTTACTTGTGGTCGTAGTAGAAATAGGAGTAGCAGTAGTTGTGGTAGCAGTTGTAGTGGTTATTCTACTGTTCGATTTTATTCAGCTCTAGATTACTTCCAACGGCAATAAAACTGCAAATATTCATGTAGAAAACTGTTCAGTTTAAATACAGTGTAAAGGTGACATCGTGGTTGTAGATATAAAACAGCGCAAATCACAATTTAAAAATTCAAACATCATCATTACACAATGTCAGAAGAACTTCGCTGACTGTGTAATGGTAAAGTTTGAATTTTTAAATATGATTTCTGCTTTTTTTATATCTACAACCATGATGTCACCCTTACACCATATACGTACAGTTTTTTTTACATGAATAACAGTAATAATGCTAATACCAATCGGTGTCCAGGTAACCTGCGGCTGCAGGCTATGATGGATATAATGGCGACGGAGCGTGGCGCTCATCTGTTTGCAACGGATGAACGATTCTGTATTGATAACGGCGCCATGATAGCTCACACTGGTGCTGAGATGTTTCGCCAGGGCGGCGCCACCGATACTTCCTCTTCCATGCAACACACCGCATGTACTCAGAGGTGGTTACTATTCTCGAAAAAATATGAGGGGCGTTCAAAAAGTTCTGCAACTCGATGTGTTAGACTGAGAAACTTTTTAAAATCTATACACCAATAAAACATATGCTTCTTCTGAACACGTGTGGTCGTGTGAGCCTAAAACGGATATGACGTCATTGTAATGTATGACGTCATAGAGTGTTAAACAGGAACGATTTGAAGTGCTGGCGTAAACAGCGTAAAATTAGGCTAGATATTGCACGCCATTTCTCCAGCCTACAGCCGGATGTTCCAATATGAGGCCCTGGGACATGTGATTTTATGAGAGCCCTGACAATTACGTCGATCCTTGAATATCTCATTTGCGATTTTAAATATTTAGTAGCCGAAATCTGTGCCAGCTGTAAATACGAACGCTTCTATTAATTATGACACAACATCAGGATTTGACCTTGTCATAAAAATTTATTAAAAGTTAAAAGTTAGTGATGTCTATCGTCTTTGAGAAAGGTTAAACAAAGTTTGCAATGTATGACCTGATGAACACTGGTGTGTGGGGGTCTTGGATAGAGCCCCACAGATTTCCCCCTAAATCTGGCTGAATTCAGTCCCCAAGTTACAATTGCCCAGCAGGCTGTTCGTGACCCTGGCTTCATACAATAAGATCACTCTACATGCAGCAAAGACCTGACTTAAAATAAGTATTATCTTTTTCTAAGTTTGAAAAATAATGTTCTGTAGTATCCACTCTCCAAAGAATGAGTGACTCAAGTCTGGCCGGAAGGATAGATGCAAAACATGTCATGACGTCATTACTTACGATGACGTCACATCCGCTTTAAGCTCACATGAGTTCGGAAGAGTTTTTCAGTCTAACATATCAACTTGCAGAATTTTTTGAATGCTCCCTGTCTCACCTTTATTTTTTTTTAAATAGCTTCATGAAACGTTGGTCGATCTTAATAATTTTCGGCAAGCAACGTCAAGAAAAACTTGATGCAAATGACTATAGTTTTGCTCACCTCACCTTAATACTGTCGGTACACTACCTTGTGATATGCAGAAGTCATGGTTTGGCCATTTACAACAATGAATTTATACTGGGTAGCACATGCGCATAGCTGCCAAGGTCCTGAAATTGAAATGTGTGAGATCGAGTCAGTCCCCTCTTCCACCCCTGCTTTTTTTATTAATTTTTTTTGCCCTTTTTCTGTTTCCCTCCCATTTCCCATATTCCCGCACCTTTCCAGCGACTGCTGCATCGGTCTGGAACAGTTTGCCGGAGTCGGTCCGGTCGTCTCCGTCGTTGCAAGTTTTCCGCAGCAGACTGAAAACCGAACTTTTTGTTTGGTCTTACAGTCATGACTAACAACGTCTCATTGCACTGACTACTATTACGTGACTCCACTGTTTAGGCGTGTCCTTGTTGTCTTAGGACTTAACACCACGCTAAAGTTAATTCGTCCTTCACTCACTCACTCACTCACTCATTATGCATCGCCAATTCGCCGTCCTCACCGTGGTGTGCCACCGTGACGTCGTGGTGGGGCCGCGAAGTGCTTCATGGACCCCAAAAAAATTGCAAAATAGAGGTGGAGAGTCAACTGAAAGCAGACCACAAGGCACAACAACATCATCGGTGCAATGTACTGGTTAATGTACGGCTTCAATGCTGACTGACTTCAGCTTCACATCTGTCTATGGCTTAATGGCTGGTCACTGTGACGTACGGTTCCATATCGGATGGACATTCGGCCAAACTGATACGGCCTCCTCAGTGCTGATCTAACAGCCCGCCCACCGCAAAGATAAGATAAGGTAAAGTATGCCATATGTGTGGCTCGGTAGTCTAACGGTAACGTGCCGGACTTGTAATCCTGAGGTCACTCACGGGCGCAGGTTCGACGCTGCACCAGGACACTGCCGGGTAACGACCTTAGGCAAGTTGTTCACACACGTGCCTCTGTCACCAAGCAGTATAATTTGGTACCGGCTTCACCGCTGGGACGTCAACAGGCACACCGCACGACACACTGGCTCCGTATCTGTGGTCTCGCAGTGTAAAAACTGGTGTCTGGCTGAGGGCCTTAGGAAACGGAGATCAGCGCCACCCTATGGGCCGTAAGGCTCGGGAAGGACTTTACGTTTTTTTACATGCCTTATCATAATCTATTAGTTGCTATGATTCAAAGAACTGCTGAAAACAGACCGTATGGAAAACGTGGCAAATATTCAGCTTCGTTGTCAGCATCAAACTCACACAATAACTCCACGCACTGCACACGACAACATCAAACACATGGCTGAAACAAAGCCTGGGAATTTTAAAGGTCCATGGCCACGGTCAAACTCACTCGCGCAATTTCTGTAGATTTAAATTAGACATTTAACCTCGCATATATAATATGTAGATTTGAGCTTCATAAATATATAACATTAATGCGTGAATTCAAACGAAATGCGGCATTACGTTATGCGAAATATTCTAATCTATCAGTGCCTACGGTGACGTCATAACCCTAGCCCATATAGATCATGAATATTAATGACCTAGCCGACGATGTTATCATTCTAGGCTAGGCCATTAATATTCATGACGTCTATAGGCTGAACTCATGACGTCACCGCGGGCCATCATGGCGGCGCATTTTCTACGTCGTTTTCGTAGATCGTCGACTTCAAAGGTAAATTTATCCGTGTTGACGAAATGCTGGGCGCCGATATTACTGTCAAAGTTATCATAAAATTCTGCACTTTCAGGAAAATGGATAAAATGTTAATTTTGGCGTCCACGGACCTTTAAGAAAAACCAAACCCCAGAACTCATGGCGCTGGGCCATTTGAAAAACGCAGGTTCAACCAAAGATACCTCAAACCAATGGAAAATGGAACCAATGGATTGGGCTTTTTTAAAGAACCCAGTTTTTATCAACAACACATCACTGATAGTTTCATTGAAATGCTGTGTGCCTGACCTGGAACACGTTTACACTAAGGTCCGACACTTTGTACATTAATCCACAGATATGCACAAGTAAGGAATTATTAACATCCACGATAAATATGCGCTGTGTATAACAATTTTTCCACCACTTCTGCAATCAACAACAAGAGCTATAAAGGTAGAGTGAGTGAGTGAGTAGGGTTTAACGTCCCACCCGACACAGTATAGGTCATTTCGGGGACAGCCTTTCCAGGCGGAATGCACACAAACACATAATAACGGAACAGTAAGTTTAACCTTTACAGAAACACAAAAGCTAGACGTTAATTCAGTCAAATTTTACAGCAACTTGTTTAAAGTAAGGCGATAAGTTTCGCATCAGCTTTTCAGCAGTTAACACACAGATGCAACAGTATGAAAACTACAAAAAATCCATCCACATTTAACAAAGTTATTATCTGAGCTGATGCTCACGAGACACGCAAGAGCCTATGGCAGTTCCTGTTTGCAGGTTATCTTGGTCTGTCTCCACCTATTTCGTTGCAATTCACTCTTTTGCAGCCACAAATTACCAAAAAATCACTTAAAATTAATATTTTTGGGGTTCAAGGTCATTCAAGGTCATCGATGTTGACATTTCTAAGAAGCTTGTTGCCAGCGTTTATTATAATGAGGGACATGTCTGCGTTTATCTGCAACCATTTTCACGCTAGACAAGACAGAATAACCAATTTTTAGAGGGGTACCTCTCTTTGACACCCACGTGCGCAGGCCTCCTTGAATCTAGAGGGTCTGGACTTGGACTGCTAAAATCTACGTTGAATGCTGAAAATTTCATATTGAGGTTGTCTTGGTCTATCTCCAGCCATTTCGTCGCAATTCACTCTTGAAATGCGTGTCACAGCCCAAAATCACGCAAAATTTACTAAAACGCCTTATTTTGGTGGTTCAAGGTCATTCAAGGTCATCAATGTTGACATTTCTAAGAAGCTCGTTGCCAGTGCACATCTGCAACCATTTTCATGTCAGACGAGCCAATAGCGGTAGAATAACGTCTTTTTAGGAGGGGTGCCCCTCTTTCGCCCCCTCATTTGTGGGGACCCCTTTCACCCAGTGGCATGAAATTTTGTCTCGAAATACTAGAGACACTAAGCTATCATGTGGTGAAAACCAGAAGTCTCTATCTCAACTGGTCTTGAAACGGTACTGGGTCGTGACAGACAGACAGACAGACGAACGGACAGACGAAATTACCGTAGCTAATACGCGCTATAGCTATGTCTTGGTCTATCTCCTCTCGTGCGTAAAAAAACGGCCACAATTGATCCGACACATGATGCGTATCAATTAAAAACAAGTTCCGTTCTCAGTGCGCACATTATTATGTAACTTAAAGGTCCATGGCCATGGTCAAACTCACTTGTGAAATTTATGTAGACCTCAATTAGACATTTCACCTGGCATTTCACATTTCACATATATAATATGTTGATTTATGCCTTATAAATGTATGAAATTAATGTCTGAATATAACGAAAAATGGCATCACGTTACATTCTGCTGAAAATTCGGATCTTGGTACATGGCTGAAAATGACGTCACTGGTCGTACACTGTCAGTGTTTGTGTTTGCCAATTAATTTTAACGTTTTTAACGACAAAAAATGCTGTGTTGCATGACAACTGCAGCAGTACATAAAAGAAAATATGATTTTATAATGCTTATGTTTCTATGCATATTTTACATTGACGACACCTTCAACCAGTGACATCATCAGCCTGTCAACATGGCGGTTCGTTTTCTACAGATTTCTCGTAGATCGTCGATTTCAAATGTATGTTTCTTCGTGTTGACATAATGCTGGTCAGTGATATTACTATCAAAATTATTAAAAGTTATGCCGTTTTAGGAAAATGGATGAAATATATATGTTAATTTTGGTGTCCATGGACCTTTAAAGGTTAAAAGCTGTCTACTGCTCCTAGCTCTAACCCATCTGAAAGCTGTGCAGCATCAGCCACCCACCATACGTCATCACCTGCCAGCTGACACAGATGAACGTGCCCCCACTATATCCCCAGCCAGACAGGCCCAGGCCTGAGGTGCGTTTTGCACTTTTTTTCTCTGCGAATCTCTGAGAATCTCAGAAATTCTAACTTAGAAGTGCGTTTCGCACTTTCTACTTCTCTGAGATTCTCTGAGAAATTGTGAGCAGGATTTTCCTTTGCTACGTTATGCTAGCTCCGCCCACTTGCTTGTGAGTTGGATAAAATTGGCTAGCGTAGAATTCTATGTTAGAATTCTCGTAGAATTCTTACTTGCGCGTTTCACACTTTTCGTGAGAACTAGTGAGAACTACTGAGCCGCAAAAGTCAGATTCTCAGAGAAAAAAGTGCGAAACGCGCCTCAGTACTCGACTTATCTACCCCAGAGGGTTGAAAGGCTGAGTTGAGCTTGGTGGCTGAATATACACTGAAATGGTTTATCTGCCTGCAGACATCCACCTACCCATGTATTAATCACTCGATAAGTCACCCAACCGACCGCCGAGGATTAAAACCTACTCCTCCCTTTCGATTGTTAAGTCCGACGTCATAACAATTACATTGCCACAAATATATATGTGGATGTGAACCAGGCTTAAAGGAGTGTTGAGTGTGGACCATTTCGTATTTTGTATGCTCTGTTAGCTATGTGTAGTTGCTACTTTTATGTTTGTATATTTTGTAGCAATCGGCTATCGTTTTTATTAAACCCTGAGAACATGTTGCGATACATTACAGCAGAAAGCAGAAACCGACTTTGTCGTAAGTATCTCGGAGATCTTTGAAACACAGCTGACTAAGTTCAGAACAGCTGTCGTCCGACCAATCGAGCCTCAAGCCGTAACTACCGGCTTTCATACGCTTGACAGTAACGCCCTTCACTGCTACACGCATCACGTCATTACAGCCGTCCAATTAATGCATCGGAATTAACTGCGATTAAAGAAGTTAATGCAACGGTTAAACCACAGGTTATTTTGAACAAAGTTAACATGAAAACCAAAATATCAACCAACAGAGAACCAAACTAAACCGAACTGAAGACGCAGCACATTGAAAATGAACTAAACCCTTAATATCTGTAGATGCAAAGTGCCCAAATCAAAGCAAACCCTTACATTTAGACTGTTTAGTACAAGAAATTTGAGCTAATGCTCACGAGACGCGCGAAAGCCTATAGCAGTTCCCGTTCGCAAGTTGCCTTAGTCTATCTCCAGCCATTTCGTTGCAATTCACTCTTGAAGTGCACGGCGCAGCTGAAAATTGCAAAAAAACAATGAAACCCCTTATTTTACAGGGTCTTTCAAAGTCATCAATGTTGATACGACTAAAAAGCTCGTCACTAGGGCTTGTTGAGATAGGCAGCACATCCATGCCTATCTGCAAGCGTTTTCATGGCAGAGTGGCCAACAACAGTCAAATAACGACTTTTAGGGGGTATCGCTCTTTGATGCCCTCGTGCACAGGTTTCCTTGAACGTAGAAGGTCGCGACTTAGACCGTTGAAATCTACGTTCAATGTGGAAAATTTCATATGCAGCTATCTGTTGTGTCTATCTGTTGTGAATTCGGCACAATTTGCTCTTGAAATGTGACTCACAGCCCAATATCGCCAAAAAATCCATAAAACCACTATTTTAATGTTCAACGTCGTCCAAGGTCATTGTTCTCAGTAGCAATCAAAAGCCTGTGTATGACTTCCTATTAGTGATTAATAGCAACCTAGGCCCTATCTTGCACCGTTTCTGAGATACAGCAACTTACTGGCCAAAAATTGCAAATTTTTCCTACCCCCTCTCATTTAGCACCCTTGCCCTGGGATACCCCTGTGGAATTTATGGAAAAGCTTTACATCTCCAGAAATTAAGAGTCTTCCAGGCAGCCGACGGTAAAGATTTGGTGGTCCTAGCTTGCATCGTTTTTGGCTGATACAACTGTACGATGGACAGACAAACAGACAGACAGAATTGCGATGGCTAAGACGCGCTATAGCAGTTCCTGCTTTCTCACGTAAAAAAACTAAAAACCCAAAGTTTGAAACAGAACTGAATCACAGCATCTAGCATTAGGTCTAAACCTAAAAACAAAGAAACAGGATTGGGTTTCTGCCAGCAAAAACTTGTTTCAAAAAAGCTGACAAAAACCTGTTTCTGCCAGAAAAAAGGTTTAAACTGATTAAAAATGGCAAAAACTTGGCTTAAACTGACACACTGCCATGTACAAGCTGAAACTGCTCACTACACTACACTATGCACCCTGATTCTTTCTGAAACTTTGGCGCTTAATAAATCATTTACTTACTTACTTACTTAGTTACTTACACTAATTTTCACAGTGCAAGTAAAATTAACATACAAAATCTGTACCAAGTTATCACACTTGAGGAGCAAAAATCACACTCATGATACAACCGCAACTTTGTTACAGATCGACTGACTGCGACCAAACTGACACAAAGCAAATGACGGCAGTGTTCTGCACTGGTTAAGTGGTTAATAATTTAAATGTAATGATGACGATGATGATGATAAACGACAAATTAACTTCAGCATGGCGTTAAGTCCTATGACTATACAAGGACACGTAACAATAAGCCTAAACAGTGAAGTCACGTAATAGTAGTCAGTGCAATGAGACGTTGTTAGTCGTGACTGTAAGACCGGGCAAAAAGTTCGGCTTTCAGCCATAGCCATAATGCCATAGTTTAAAGCAGCAGAAACTGGCAATAAACGTCTTTCTGCTGCATCAAAGGTTTAACTGCAGTTAAAAGCACCTAGGTATGGGTTCAGTAATTTCAGAGGCCAAGACCAGTGGTCCTCGAGAGTAAGCCCAGGCAAGAAGCCTTCGACCCCATCCCAGAAAACCATCTTCAACAGTAACAGTAACTGACCACTTTAATTCGACAATAAGTCAGTACAAAACTAAGCCTAGACAGACAGAGAAACAGATATGTAATACAATAATATATCCAAGCACAAAACTTAGCACATAGAAAAATCAGTGAAGCTTAGCCGTAAACTCCGCAGAGATATCTGCCATCATAGAACTCATAAACTTAAAAACACAAAAACGAATTCTATCTTTATAAATTGAACAACATCTAAAATAAGCCCAATAAACATCCTGGATAACATTAACTTTGCTTTTAGCAATCCTGACATAAAACTTGGCTTTCAGTGCCTGACATAAATGTACAAATGCGCCAAAACTGCTAAACGAAAGCATTGTCACTGACCGATAGTGTCCGAGTCCAGTTGATCTGTGACGGAACGTTGGGACTGGGTCTGGCACGCCACATCCTGCATCATCATCAGACCATTGCAATGAATCTTACTTTTCTCAGCCGCCGAATGCCGTCTGCTCGACAGACGACTGTCGTGATAATCCTGCAGATGCAGCGCAGTATTCAGTTCTGCTAATTAACTGCTGCATTTCTTATGCAATGGCATCCATAAATTTTTCATCAATAATGGAACAAAAAAAAACTGAAACCGAATTAACTTTGGGTTGCTTTTTTGGTGGGTTTTTACACTTTTTCTGTATCTGCCTGGACGTCTCAACCCTGTAACCATAGGACTAAATAAACCGCTAACATAAAAGATGACTAAAACTTGCCAAATGCACGATGTCATAGCTGTAAATGCAGTGGAAGTTCAACCCTGGACTGGGCGTGTTGTAGCACTGTACCAGATTTACGCTCAGCGCCAGAGTTCAGTGTGCATAACACAGTTAACACACTGACAAATGATATACGTAAAAAGACTGACCAGTTTACAACTGTGTGTAAGGACGATGTGATGATATCAGTCCTCTAAAACAGCAAAAACCATTTGGGTAACCTTAGATGGGGCTATGCATATGGCATCCTTACAAGCTGACTTTAGTTGGTAATCACTAACATAGTCTAAAGCCTTCTTCATTTGATGTTATTTGTCGTATTAGGCCTACTTGCCCAATGGTTACTGATTAGCGTAACAGCCGAAAATGTTTCTGTCAGCCTATGGCTTAGCTAATGACAGGCCTAACAAGGAAGTGAAAATATGACCCTGTGCTGACACAATCTTCAGCTAACTACGCACTCATAGGCCTATGCACATAAACTGTCCAACTGCACAGCACAACCCTAACCCTGACATTAGACACTTTAAAGCTGAAAGATGCTGTAGCAGCTACTGTGCCATGGAAAAGATTTACATCAATCTTGGATTTTTATGCCTTATTGCTAGAATTATGAACGCATGTAGAATGCACAGATGGATGGCCGGATAATAAAGTGATGGGACATTGTTGATGTCTAATAAGAACGTGAACTTATCCATGTGCTTGCCATTTATAGGCCCTAACTGCATGCATGAATGATCCGGCTGTCGTCTTGGCCCTACATTCGCTGCTAATGCACTCAATTTTAGCCTGAGTAGCCTATTATGGTAATGACCATCCGATGTAGCAGGCCTATAGTATTTTGGTCCAAAGTGAAAGCAGCTATATGAGATCACCATATCGTCATTATGCAGACTTTCACATTAGTTAAGCTTATATTATACGCTTAGGCTTATGTGTTGTTTTACGGTGCACATTTTGGGCATTTCGGCCAAATCGGTAACCATTAGGCAAGTAGGTCTAATACGACAAATAACATCAAAGGAAGAAGACTTTAGACTATGTTTGTGATTACCAACTAAAGTCAGCTTGTATGGACGCCATATGCATAGCCCCATCTAAGGTTACCCTAAAAGACTTTTGCTGTTTTAGAGAACTGATATCATCACATCGTCCTTACACACAGTTTTAAACTGGTAAGTTTTTTTACATACATATTTGCTGTTTTATTGCCAAAAGTCGGGGAATGAGCCTGACGCTTGTAAAAAGCGCTATAGCAGGATCCGTACCTTTACCTTTTACCATTTTAAGGCAGAGCAGTATACCTCCGGTCGGGTACAGAACGTTGGATGTGTCTACTACTAGTGCTGCTCCTACTACGCTGCTACTCGTTATAC